>Ga0193729_1000112_pt1 | contig 37334 bp, 28 predicted proteins | sample U1c2metaG_FD_143036 | JGI IMG/M metagenome (GOLD analysis project Ga0193729, IMG submission 143036) | Soil microbial communities from a riparian zone of the East river system, Colorado, United States - U1c2 | ecosystem: Environmental > Terrestrial > Soil > Riparian zone | place: USA: East River...
GAGCCCTCTTGGCCTGGTGCGCACGATCGAATTGCTCGTACTCGGCGTTGGTGATCAGGCATCGCGAGATATAAAAGCGGCTGAGCGTGACCTGACTAAGTGGTCGCTCATTTGGCCCAGCGTCCTCGGTGTCGCTTCCCATCGTGAAGTCGGCCGATGGAATAAAAATCATCATCCCACCGAGCGTGTTTGTGAAATTGCCGTAACGCGAGCGTTCCAGCTCTGGGTTGTGCCCGATCTTTACCGGCGACGGTTTTCCCTCAACCGGAGACGGCGTCGAAACAGGCTTTCCTTCAGCGCGCGGTGCAGGCGCGGTCGGCGTTGCGCTCGGCGAAGCTGCGAGCGATTTGTCGTCCGCTTCTTCCAGGTAACGATCGACCAGATCCTCGGCCTCGCCCGGGTCGAGCCCGAGGTTTTCCGCCATGTCGATGAAGGTGTCGCGTTGATCGTCACTCATGCTGAAACTGTCGAGGTTGCTCAGGCGCATCAGGTGCAAGAATTCTTCCTGAGGATTAGCGGACGAAGATTTCACGGGCGCTTCGGTGCCTTTCTCGATCGGCGGAGGCGCAACTGCTTGACGTTGACCGCCACTTTTGTGCAGCGCCTCTTCGATCACCGAATTCATTTCAGCTTCGGTGAGGGCCCGCTCGGCACCGAAGCGCAGGAGATTTTTTTCTTCCTCGGCCGTGAGCACGCCGTTGGAAAGGACGAACTCGAGATATTTAAGAAATTCAAATACGGCCGCTTCGTGTTGCTGCACCTCCAGTTGTTCATCGAGAACCCGGCGGCGTTCCGGATCGAGAAGTTCCACCCGCGCCTCGGTCAGAAATCGAGACGATTCCTCTAGTCCCGAGCGAAGCAGCTGGGCAAGTGGATTGCTCGGCTGATTCTTGAGCGGCAGTTTTTTTTGCCACCACCGCATCAGCTCGCGGCAGTGTTCTTCGATCAGCTCGTTGCTTGGATTGGCGTGCGGATCGAGACAGAGCCGTTCGTAGTAGTTTGGCGACCGATAATTATTCCATCCCTGCCACTTTCGCGGATCATCGGGCAGCGGAAGCGGAAAGTTGATATCGCACTTGGTCATTTCTAGCTGACCTGCAGTTCGCCCAAGCCGGAAGCGGCTTGTTCGATCTCCTGCGGAGCCAGACCAGTGTTGCGATCGATAGAGACTTTGGCGTTGTTGCCGGCCGCCTGCACTTCGACTTCCAACACCTGATTGGCGTTATACTGATAAGTGAGCTTTACCGGCGAGCCCTTCGGCAAATACGGCGGCAGCTGAATGTCGCAGATCCCGAGCGGCGTACATTCACCCGGCACCGTGCTTTCGCCTTCCACTACTTTAACGACGGCGCGCTGCATGTTAGCGTCAGCGGTCCCGAATGAGTTTTTAATTACGGCGGGAATCGGCGTCATTTTCGGGATCATCGGAAAGACGTATTCCTGAAGCTGCCTCTCATCCCAAAGGACGACGCCGAGGGTGTGGGACGTGATGTCGGTAACTTCAATCAATCCGCCATCGAGCGCGGAAAACTGCCGGCGGACACTGTCATCGACTGTTCTTTCTCCCGAAATATCTTCATCGTTCAATATCGACAAGATTCCCTGAATAGCGGCGCCTCTCGCCACCACCTCATCCGGATTTACGTTATCGACTTGCGCCACAGAGGAAAAACCTGAAATCATCGCGCGAATCATCGGCATTCGCGTCATACCGCCGGCCAAAAGCACCTTGTCGATCTTGTCCCATTTCATTTTCGCTTCTTGCATCACCATTTCGCAGATGGTTTTGCACTTCTCGACCAGGTGCCGCGTGCGCTTCTCAAAGTCCTTCCGGGTCAAAGTCAGCTTCACGCTCTTGCCGTCGTGATGGTAAACGATGGTAGTATTGTTGCGGCTGGAAAGCTGAATCTTCGCCGCCAACGCGCGGTTATGCAGCTCCTGGTAGCTGTGCAAATCAAGTAACGGGTTTTCACCGTGGAGCCGGTCGAATTCTTCGGCGATGAGATTAACAATTACGTCGTCCCAATCTTTCCCCCCAAGCCGGTGATCGCCATTGGTCGCGATCATCTCCATCTTGTGATCGATAATGCGCATGATCGTTACGTCGAACGTGCCGCCACCGAGGTCGAAAACGAACACGGTCTGGTTCTCGTCCAACTTATCGAGCCCGTAGGCGAGCGCCGCCGCGGTCGGCTCATTGATGATCTGGAGGACGTTCAAACCGGCAAGCTGGCCGGCCGTGATCGTCGCGGTGCGCTCGGCATCATTGAAGTAAGCCGGCACGGTAATGACTGCGTCGGTGATCGGCTGATCGAGATACTTCTCGGCATCAGCCTTTAACTTTCTGATGATGAGGGCCGAAAGCTCTTCGGCGGAATAAATTTTACCGCCGAATTCGCGATGGAATTGATCCTTCGGCTTGCCCATCTCGCGCTTCACGAAGTCGACAATCTTTTCCGGCTCGGCCACGGCGTTGTTCTTGGCCACCGTGCCGACGATCACCTGACTGTCGTCGAAGAAAATCACCGATGGGGTGATCCGTTCGGTTTCTGTATTGGGGATGATTTGCGGTTTTCCGTAGGCATCGATATGTGCGATGGCCGAGAAGGTCGTGCCCAGATCGATTCCGACTACTTTGCGTTTGCTCATGGCTTGAAAAAAGTTGGACGAATGCCTTGGGTTCGGCGCCGGGTCGTTAATGCAGTTTTCGTGCCCCGGAAGGGGGAGAATTTGCGCAAACTGCGGAGTTGAAATCGCGACGGCGAAGCGCCAATCAACTATGGCGTTTTGCGATCACTTCCTCGGGGCGAATGAGCTTGCCCCGCCAGACGAAGCCGCGCTTCACGCGCATTACGATGGCACCATCTTCTTCCGGAAAATCGGCCGGCTCGTAGCTGATGACGCGATGGCAGGCGCGATCGACCCGTTCCCGCGGTTCAATCTCGTTCACATCGAAGCGGTGCAGGATTTCAACCAGCGAATGAATGGCGTTCTCCAAATTATCGCGCCATTGGAACACCCGGCTGTCCTTCCCCTTCTGTTGCGCAGCACTTGAGAGCTGTTCGCAAAGTCCATTCAAGTGGTCGTAGAGATAAACCAGGTCGTGGATGAACGGCCTCTGGAGCGATTCGTGCAGGAAATTGTCGCGATACTTGAGCAACTCGGCGTGGAGCGAGTCGAACAGCTGCTGATTTACACTTTCCGTGTTGCGAATCAACGCCAGCTGCTCATCAATTTTCTTGAAATGTTGTGCAAACGCGGCGCGTCTGGTCGCATCCATATCAGCCGAGAGCTTTTCGATACGGCGGAGCAAATTGTTCTCGAGGGTTTGTAATTGTTCGGCTAACATTTCAGGCGGCGGCCCCGATTCCGTTTGATCCGGGCTCTTCAAAAAAGAATGATCCGTAACGATCGGCATCGCCGGCCGGATTTTCTCCGCCTCGGCGCTTAATTGCTGCATCGCGACGGTGAAGTCCTTTTCCTGCTCGACTGTCTTATTCGACATTTTTCGTTCCAAAAAATTTCCGGATCGCCTCGACCAAACCGTCGATGTCGTGGCGTCGCGCTTCGATGTCGATCTTTAATCCACGATCGGATGCCGTCTTCGACGTGATCGGGCCGATGCTTGCGACCTGCATTCCCTTTGGCCATGGCAAACCCAGATCGAGAAAGTTTTCCACCGTGGACGAACTCGTGAACGTGATCAGATCTGCCCCCTCTTCCAAAAAGCGGCGGCGCGCGCCAGTAATGTCGCGCGTTTCCGGAACCGTCCGATAGGCAAAAGCTTCATCAACGATCGCTCCCAGCTTCGACAACTCCTTCGGAAGCACGTCCCGCGCCTTTTCCGCGCGGGCCAGCAGGATTCGCAGATTTTCTACGCCGCCTTGCTTTTGAAATTGTCGGACCACCGCCTCGGCCACGAATTCCTCGGGCTGAAGATCGACATGGAGACGGAAATCGCGAACCCGTTGAGCGGTCGCCGGACCAATCGCGGCAATTTTTGCCCCGCCGATTTCGCGCGCGTCATTGTAAAGTTTGTAGAATATTTCGAAAAATGCGTCCACCCCGTTTGGACTGGTAAACACAATCCAGTCGTATTGGTGTGCGTCCTGCACGAGCTCAGCGAATTCGCGCAAATCAGTCGGCGGCTCGATCCGAATCGTCGGCAATTCAAAAACGTCGGCGCCGAGCGCGCGAAGCTGAGCCGTGAGCGCGCCCGCTTGTTTCCGCGTCCGCGTCACCACGATCCGCTTTCCTGAAAGCGGCCGGCGCTCGTACCAATTCAAATCTTTTCGCATTGCAACGACATCGCCGAAAACGGCGACGGCCGGCGCTTCAAATTCAGTTTCGGCTACTCGCTTGGCAATATTCTCGAGCGTGCCGGTCAATGTTTCCTGGCGCCCCGTTGTCGCCCAACGAACCAGCGCGACCGGAAGATCACCCCGGACGCCATTGGCCATCATTTCTCGGGCAACCGCCTCGATTCTCTCGATGCCCATCAGCATCACCTGGGTGCCGCCGAGCTTTGAGAGCGCGGCGTAATCAATCGCACTTTTTGTTTTCGACGGATCTTCATGGCCGGTAAAGAAAGTCACGTGCGAATTTTCCGCGCGATGCGTCACCGGAATTCCGGCATAAGCCGGGCCTGCAATCGCCGACGTAATTCCAGGAACGATTTCGAACGCGAGGCCGGCATCGACAATCGCCTTGGCCTCCTCGGCGCCGCGACCGAAAACAAACGGATCGCCGCCTTTTAAACGCACGATCTCTTTTCCCGCGCGCGCTTTTTCAACGAGCAGCTTGTTGATTTCCGCCTGACTTAACCCCGAAAGCTTTCGGGGCTCGCCCGCTTTTTTGCCGGCATAAATAATTTCGGCCTCCTCCCGCGCCCAGCTCAACATTTCCGGGTTGGCCAAATGGTCGTAAACGATTACGTCCGCTCGCTCGATGCATTCCTTCGCACGCAACGTGACCAGTCCAAGATCTCCCGGACCGGCGCCGACAAGATAGACTTTGCCGTTCTGGTCCTTACTCGTGCTCTTGCTCATGCTCGCTTGCCGAGCCGTAGCCCTTGGGCGGAGGCTGGTGCTCGAATCTGCTCCAACAATTGCGCCGCCAACTTCTCTGCGTCCTCGCTCGGCCCTTGCACAAGACCCTCCCGTGGTGCTGTCGCTCCAAGATCGAAAATCTGTCCGCGAATTTTCATGATCGGTCCATCGACAACGGCGAGCACTCCCACCGGTTGATTGCAATCCGCATCCAGCAAGCGCAAAAACTCGCGCTCCGCCCGCAAAGCCAGCCGCGTGTCAAAATCGTTGATCGCATCGACAATCTCTCTGAGTTGTTCGTCTCCTGAACGGATTTGCATCGCAATCACACCCTGTCCACCAGCCGGAACAAAAATTTCCCGGGGAAGCAGCACCGTAAAAAATTCGCTTTCTTCAAACTTGATTCGCGCACGACCCGGGTCCAGCCCAAGTCGCTCCAACCCGGCGCACGCGAGAATGATCGCGTGCCATTGGTCGGTCGCGAGTTTGCGTAATCGCGTCGGCACATTGCCGCGAAGATCGACAATCTCCACGTCCGGCCGTTTCCAGCGCAGTTGATGTTTCCGTCGAACACTTCCCGTGGCGACAATTCCGTCCACCGCCAGCGAATTTAAATCGCAAGGCGTGGTCGCCACTAACACATCGCCCGGACCAGCGCGCGGGAGCACGGCGGCAATCTCTGTCCCCGGCGCCAAGTTGCTCGGCAAATCTTTCGCGCTGTGCACGGCAAGATCGACGTCGTCCGCGACGAGAGTGCGCTCAATTTCTCCGGTGAACAACCCTTTGCGACCGGCGCGAACATCGGGAATTGCCGTTTTTGAATCGTCTCCCCGAGTCTTGATGACTTTGACTTCGAATTTCAAATCCGCCCAACGCGCCTGCAATCCCTGCACGACCAGCTGCGTTTGGGTCAGCGCGAGTTGGCTGCCACGCGTGCCAACGACGATTTTGATCCGGCGTGGACGCTTCATACGATTGAATGGGAACCTAGCAGGTTCCCCTACAAATTTCGCGTTTTCCCCTGTAGGGGAAGCTGTCAGCTTCCCTGCTCAACAATTCCGACTGTCGGATGCTCCGACGATTGCACCGGGCAGTTCAGTCCCCGCGTGATCATTTCATCAAACTCAGCAACATGTTGGGAAATGATCTGCTCAGCCGCGGCCACTTGTGCCCGGCGGGTGGCCAATGATTGTTCGGCGATCGATTGCAACGAATCGATGTCGTAAAGATAAACGCCGTCGAGCGCGTTCACATCGGGCGCGACATCACGCGGCACGGCGATGTCGATGATGAACAGCGGACGATCGATTCGTTCCCGTAGCATCGGAGCGAGTTTTTCCTGCCAGAGCAACGGGACTTCGGAAGATGTCGATGTAATCAGAATATCGACCTCGCGGCATTGCTCGAGCCATTGCTCAAAGCGAATCGCGCGGCCATTGACGGCGAGTGCGAGAGCTTCGCCGCGTTCTGGGGACCGATTGCTGACGCGCAAGTCGGCGACACCGCGCGAAACAAGCGCGCGAATCGTTCGTTCGCTCGTTTCGCCGGCGCCGAGCACCAGGACTTTGCAATTCTGGAGATCACCAAAGATTTTGTACGCAAGATCGACCGCGACTGAGCCGACCGAGACTGCGCCGCGCGTAATCTCGGTGTGGGTACGAACTTGCTTGGCCACTCGAAAAGCTCGCTGAAACAACCGATGCAAATATCGACCGGCTGCGCCGGTTGCCCGTGCCACTTCGTACGCCTTTTTCGCCTGCCCGAGAATTTCCGTTTCGCCTACCACCATGGAATCGAGCCCTGATGTGACACGGAAGAGATGCTGCGCACATTTTTCGCCTTCGTAGCGATAAAATGGCGGCGCGAAACGATGGGCCGTGTCGTCGCGGACGAGACAGCGCGCGATCTCATCAGTCGACACTCGCTTCTCGGATGCAGCATAAACTTCGACGCGATTGCAGGTACTGAGCACCAACGCCTCATTGCAACCGCAATTCCGCAGCGCGCGGTCGGACTCGACATGGCCGGCAAAGTATTCGCGCGCCTCGACGTCCGCGTTGTGATGACTGAGACCGATGCAGAATAAATTCATGGCGTGTGCGTTTGGGCGGTGAAGGTGATGCCCCAAAGAAGACTCAACGCGGCGCTAAACCCAATGATGCAAAGCGCGGCCACCCGTTTCGGCGCGAACCAGTGCAAATATCGGCCTTGTAAGATCAGTCCATACAGAAACCAAACTCCGATCGCGCACGTAATTTGTATCCACGGCAGCGGTTCGCTCACAAAGAAACCACTGATCAAACCGAGCGTGTAAAGTGCGAACCCCCACCAGAGCAATCGCGTGATCGCCGCAAAAAGATCCGTCAGGGGCGGGAGGTGATAAAAAATCGAATGCAAATGGTGCGTCTTGAGTTGCCGCTCCTGCACCAGGTACATCACGCCTGCAATGCAAGCGAGAGCAAACGCGCCGTAGGCGACGAGCGAGATGGACGCGTGAAATTCCAGCCAAGAGTTCGCGCGTAAGCGGACGGGGTGTGGTTTATCAATCGGCGCGAGCAGCGCAAAAAGTTGAAGCAAAACCACCAGCGGCGCGGTGAAGGCGCCCATCAGTGAAAGCCGATACCCGGGACCAACCAGCATGTAGAAGAGCGCTATCGACCACGCGACGAAAACGATGACCTCAAAGAGGTTCGTGATCGGACAACGACCGAGCGCGTGACCGCGGATCGACAAGAACGCCGTCTGAAAAATAAAGCCGAGTCCGACGGCGAAAAAATTGAACCGCATCGGTCGAAAAATCCCACCGCGCACTTCGAGGGCCGTGTGTCCAATCGCCACGAGAAAACAGACCGTTGAGACAATGAGAAGATATCGATCCACCGGGAGCATTCTATTCTAGATACCCACTTACCTTTGGCAATGCCTCGCTTTCCGCGCGCAGCCGGATGCTTTTCAGGATTTCAAGTGCGGATAAGCCGGTACGGCCGGTCCTTATCGCCAACCACGACACGTTATGGAACGCCGCGCGCGTGTGCCTCCGGCCGCACCGGCGGACTTATCCGCGTGTGAGAAAACCACTCCTCACACCAACCAATACGGGATTTTAAAACGAAAGTTTGCGGCAGTCGTTTTTTTCCCGGAATATTTTCAGGCGCGGCCCGCGTCGCCGTTACCTGAAACGTGCGCCCGCTAGCATCGGCTTGGTGAATTCCGACGTAATCCAAAAACTCCGCGCCGGCGTCCGCGACGTGCCCGATTTCCCAAAAAAGGGAATCGTCTTTAAAGACATCACGCCGATCTTGAAGGATGGCACACTTTTTCGAGCGTCGATCGATCTTTTTCTCGAACGCTTTCGCGGAAAAAGGATCGACAAGATCGTAGGAATCGATGCGCGCGGATTCCTTTTCGGGTCAGCTGTGGCCTACGAGCTCGGCATCGGTTTTGTGCCGCTGAGAAAAAAAGGCCGACTGCCCTACAAAACCGAGAGCGCGAAATATTCCCTCGAGTACGGCGAAGCGGAAATGGAATTGCACATCGATGCCATTACGCACGGCGAACAAATCATTCTGATCGACGACCTGCTTGCGACCGGCGGGACCTCAGCTTCGGCGGCGACGTTGATCAAAAAAGTGGGCGGTCAATTGGTAGAAGCGATATTCCTGATCGAGCTGGAATTCCTGCACGGCCGAGAAAAACTTACGCCGACGCCGGTCACTTCGTTTCTGAAATATTGAGTTGTAGCTGCCGCCGTCTCTGGCGGCAGAACTTCAAAAACTGCCGATGAGGACATCGGCAGCTACAACGCTTTTTCTTTCACGACCACTTCCACTTTGATCTCCTGGTGGGCGAGCTGGTCGTGAATGTTGCCTAACAAATCGATAGCGCGCGCATCCGGCAGATGCGCACAGCGGACCTCGATCCGAGCGCGTTTTTGCGCCAGTTTCGGATCCCATTCCGCAAATTCGCCATCGAGCAAAAAAGAAACGTAGGCGTTGAAGCGCTCTTGTAACTCGAGCAATCGTTGCCCTGAACCGTCCCAGGGCCCGGGTTCGTTCATCACCAGCACGGCTTCATCCGTCTTTGGGTCGTGCGCGATCATATCGATCACGCCGACGCGATCTTCGCTTCGTGGATGTTCACTCTGAGAGCCCGCCATAGGATTTGAAGGTTGAAGGTTGGCTGTTGAGCGTTGAACGTTCAAGCGATGAAGCGTGCGAAATCCAAAGGCACTTCTCTGACGCTGCTCGGCCGGAGCGAAACGAAATTGCCGGCCGCGCCCTCGGAAGCCCGACTGGAAACATTTCCAAATCCGACGCGCCGGAATTACCACATCTATTTTGAGACGGACGATTTCACCTGCCTTTGTCCCATTACCGGCCAGCCCGATTTCGCCAGGATCGACATCGACTACGTGCCGGAGCGGCTTTGCGTCGAGAGCAAATCGCTCAAGTTTTATCTCGCTTCGTATCGAAACGAACGCGCGTTCAACGAAGCCGTCACTAACCGCATCCTGGATGATTTCGTGAAAGCATGTTCGCCGCGCGAAGCAATCGTCACCGCGCAGTTTTCCGCGCGCGGTGGAATAGCGCTGACTGTTCGCGCCGAGTATCCCGACAAAGATCTTCGAGTTCAGCACGACGGTCGATGAAATCGCGAAGGTTCTGTAGGGGAAGCCGTTGGCTTCCCATGAGACGACAGCGTCGTCTCCTACAGATGCAGCAGTCACGATGAAACACGCGGTCGTTCTTCTCAGCGGCGGCCTTGACTCGGCTACGACGCTGGCTATTGCGCGCTCGCGGGGCTACGAAACTTACGCGCTTTCTTTCGATTACGGCCAGCGGCATCGACAAGAGCTGGATGCGGCCCGGAAGATCGCGAACTCGTTAGCCGCGAAAGAACATCGCATTATTAAGATCGACAATCAGATCTTCGCCGGCTCCGCGCTGATCAACGATGTCGATGTTCCGAAATCGCGGTCGGAAGAAGAAATCGGACGCGGCATTCCGCCCACTTACGTTCCGGCGCGAAACACAATTTTTCTCGCGCACGCCCTGGCATGGGCGGAAACGATTCCGGCCGGACACATTTTCATCGGCGCGAATGCGATCGATTACAGCGGTTATCCGGATTGCCGGCCGGAGTTCATCGCGCTTTTTGAAACGCTGGCCAACGTCGGCACTAAAGCGGGCGCGGAAGGCGCTCGCATTCAAATTCACGCCCCACTGATTAAACTTTCCAAAGCGGAAATCATTCGCAAAGCCGTTGAGCTGAATGTCGATCTTTCGCTAACGCACAGCTGTTACGACCCAACGCCGGACGGTCGCGCCTGTGGAGAATGCGATTCCTGTCAGTTGCGTTTGAAAGGTTTTCGCGAGGCCGGCGTTACCGATCCGATCAAGTACGCGCGATCTGTCGCGCCGTAGTCCCGCAACCGCGGGACGAAGTCCGAATGAAAAATATCTTCGACCTAACGAAGCGCGAGCAGCGTCTCGTCATTGTGATCGTGACGGCGCTGGTGGCAGCGACACTGGCAAAACATTTTTGGGAGAACAGATCGCAGCCACTGCCCGCTCGCCACCGGACGAGTCCGTCCGACTGGCGGACAAGTTCGACATCCACGCCGACAAGCTCGCCGTCGATTCACGCTGAGGAAGAACAGCCCGACCCGGACGATTCGCGCTAAATTAATGCGCGCCTAAACCGGGAATGCGTCCATAACCGACGAATAACGAAGCCGGCTCTTTGCCCGTTTTTGATGCCGTCCGCCCAATTTTGAAATCGAACACAGTAACACCTTTCCGCATTTGGCCTTTGTAAGTGCGGCCTTCACTCGCGCCGACCATGAGCCGCTGGTTCGTTGCTTTGTCGCGACCGATATAGATCATGGTTTGAATCACGTCAGGCTCACGACTGACACTGTATGGCGTCGCCCAAAAAAGCAGGTCGCCCGGCTTGAGTGCATCAAGCTCGAAACTGTCGTCGCGTTGCGCGAGCACGGCTTCGAAGGTTCCGGCTTTGCGCACCCAAATGTATTGTTGGCGCGCATCGCGTGGCACGCCTTTAATTCCGCACTGCGAGAGCAGATAATAAACAAAGCCTGAGGAGTCCATTCCACGGCGCCCCAGATCAGCCGAGTTGATATTGTAGCCAAGATTCTTGGCCGTCAGGTTGAGACCGAGATCGATAATCTTTCTGACGTCTGGCGAGTAACTTTCAGAACCCGATATCTCGGCGAGAGAAATGGCCGCGTTCGGCGTCGAGATTTTCTTCGCAATCGGTGATGGCGCCGGCTTGATCATCGGCGGAAGACTCGGTGTTGGGCTCGAGACCGGTGCCTCGATAGGAGTCGAAGGTATTGCCGGAGTCGGTATCGTCGTCGCCGTCGGAGTCAATGTGATTGGCGGAAGCGTCGAAGCCGGTGGCGGCGTTTCGCTCGGCTGCGCGGTCGTTGTTGCTCTCACTGATGGCGCCGGCGTGAGCGCAGAAGGTGGAGTTTCGGCCGGCGAAGAAGTCGGCCTTTTGCTTGCCGATGGTGATGGTGCGATAGTCGGCGTCGGCGAACCTTTCCTTTTCTTCCGATGTTTCGGAGTTGGCGTCGGTCGAACGAAAAGTCTTTTTAGTTTCTGACCGAACGATTCGTCCTGCTCCTCCGTCCCGCGCACTACGCCAGTGCTGATCGCAATCGTCATCGCGATCACGAACACGAGACGCAGTTTTCTTTTCACGCCAACGAGTGATTCAGCCGGCCAATTCCTCGAGCACAGCTTGATTCATTCGAATGCCAGCCTCGAGATTTTCCAGCGGGAAATTTTCATTCGGCGAATGCGCCCGGCAATCTTGCAGCGCCAAGCCGATCAATAACGACTCCACACCGAGGATTTTTCGAAAGTCGGAGACGATCGGGATGCTGCCGCCTTCGCGAATAAGGGCCGTGTCTTTATTGAAAGCCTTCTTGAGCGCCCGCTGCGCGGCCTGGCCGAATTTACTGTGCGGATCGGTCAAATACCACGGGCCTGAGTGCCCACTTGTCATCTCCAACGTCACGCCCGGCGGCACATTCTTTTGGAAATGTTTCTTCACAAGATCCACAATCGCGTCGCCGTTTTGGTTCGGGACTAAACGAAACGTCAGCTTCGCCATAGCGTGACTCGGCAGGACGGTCTTTGTTCCTGGTCCTTGATAACCGCTCCCCATTCCGTTGATCTCGGCGGTCGGACGGGCCCAAATGCGTTCGAGCGTGCTGAAACCGGCTTCGCCGAAAAGCGCGGGCGCGCCTGTTTCCTCGAGCATCTCGGAATCCGGCTCGAGCGGCAATTTTTTCCAAGCATCGCGTTCCCATTGCTGTAACGGCGCGACATCGTCGTAAAAACCTGGGACCGCGATGTGGCCGTTTGAGTCGTGGAGCGTCGCGAGCAATCTCGCGAGCGCCGCCGCCGGATTCGCCACCGCGCCACCGAAAATCCCAGAGTGCAAATCGATTTTCGCGCCCGTAACTTTGATCTCGAGCGCGGCGACGCCGCGAAGCCCATAGCTCAATGTCGGCGTGCGCGGCGCGATCATTCCGGTGTCGGAAACGAGGACGACTTCACATTTCAACGCCTCACGGTTGTCGTTCAGAAATTTTCCAAGGTTTTGACTGCCAACTTCTTCTTCGCCCTCAATCACAAGGTCGACATTGACCGGCAAATCGCCGTCTTTTTGCAGCGTTTCCTGAATGCCAATGATGTGAGAAAGGATCTGGCCTTTGTTGTCGGTTGCGCCGCGCGCAAAAACGTAACCGTTTTTCAAAACCGGTTCGAACGGCGGCGAGTCCCACAATTCGAGCGGATCCGGCGGCTGGACGTCGTAATGACCGTAGATGAGGACGGTCGGTCGGTCGCTCCGATGTTTGTTGCGCGCCCAAACCACCGGATGGCCCGCCGTCGGAACCAGTTTTGATTCCAATCCGACTACTTCCAATTTTTTGGATAACCACTCCGCACAATCGCGAACTTTGCCGGCAAACTTTTCGTCCGTCGAAACACTTGGAAACCGCAGGAAGGAATAAAAGTCTTCGAGATAATTTTCGCGCATGGCTCAAAAGCTAATCAATTTTTCGGCGTTTGCCTACGACTTCCGCCGCAACTGCCCGCGGATCAGATAGACAACTGACGCGAGCGCCAGCAGGATTCCGTTCACGGCGAACTCACGCACGGTCGCGTGCGAGAGAATCCAGATAATCGCGATAATCGCGAGCGCGGGCACGATTTTCATGCCAGGAAAATTAAATGGTTGACCCTCGGTGCGGACGTCCCGTTGCACCAAAAACCAGCAGCCGGCGCAGCAAAGCAGATACATCAACAGGACCGCGACGTTGGAAAGCACGGCCAGTTGTTCAAATGTGCCCGTAACAGACAAGCTAAAGGCGAGCACGGCGTAAGTAATGATTGCGACGTCGGGCGATCGATAACGCGGATGCACGTGCGCGAAAAACGCCGGCAACGCACCGTCGCGGCCGAAGGCGAAGATCATGCGCGGTGAACTGAGGATATCGCTGGTGACAAAACCAAACGCGGAAATGGTAGCGCCGGCAATGAGAATCGTGCGACCGATATTGCCGAGAAATTTCGCGGCCGCTTCGGCGAGCGGCGCGTCTTTGTAATTCGCAAGATCGCTGCCGAGCGTTCCCTGCGCCACGAGCTGGATCGTAATGTAAATAATTGTCGTGACGACGAGCGCGAGGTAAGCGGAACGCGGAACAGTGCGCGCCGGGTTTTTTACTTCCCCGCTCGGAATCAACGCGACCTCGATCCCGACGAAAGCAAAAATTAATAGAATGACGTTGTCGCCAACAGCTTTGCTGCTTGGCCATGCGCTCCAGGTAAGATTCGCCGGATGAATGAAAAAGATTCCCGCGCAAATAAACAAGAGCAGCGGCAGAAGTTTTGCCAGTGTGACCACCGTCACCGCGCCCGCGCCGCCGCGCACGCCGCGCACGTTGATCCCGACGAGCAAACCGTAGACAGCGATCATAACGATTACCCGCATCACCCCAACACCGAGGAATGGCGCGATGACCGCGATTGAATTCACGAGAACGTTAACGACGCCCGCGACCGCACCGAGCGCGGTGATGCCATAAAGGACGCCGGCGAGAAAACCGACATAACGGCCAAACGCGACCTCGACGTAGGCGTAAAGTCCGCCTGTCAGCGAGACGCGACTGCCCGCAATTGCGAAACAAGTCACGAACAGAACCATCGCGACCGCGCAACAAACGAACGCAACCGGCGCTGCGGATCCCAAACCCTTCGCTACCAACGCGGGCAGGACAAAAATCCCCGCGCCGATTGTGGAATTAACGATGTTCGCGGTCAGTCCTGGAACGCCGATCGCCCGAATGAGTTGGTGATCGACGCGTTCCGCTTGCTGGATCGACATCGGCTCCTCGGCGGCCATGCGCGGGATGGTGCGTGATTCCAGCACTGGAAGCAAGGGGGATCGGAAGCAGGGGTGGGCACAAAATGTTGCGGTTGAGCCACCGGGGGAGCCCACCAATGGTGTGATTTTGCTTGTAACCCCACCAAGGCTACTATATTGCCCCCTTAGACTGATTTTTGGCCCCGGCCGCATGCACTTACAATCGCTCGAGCTCTTCGGCTTCAAATCCTTCGCCGACAAGACGCTTTTCAATTTTCACGAAGGCGTTACCGCAATTGTCGGTCCGAACGGTTGCGGAAAATCAAACTTGCTCGACGCGATTCGCTGGGTCCTCGGAGAACAGTCCGCCAAATCGCTCCGCGGCGGCGAAATGGCCGACGTCATTTTCGACGGGACCGACAACCGCAAGCCGCTCAGCTTCGCCGAAGTCTCACTCACCTTCACCGATTGCGCGTCGGAATTGAATGTCGATTGGCACGATGTCCGCGTGACCCGCCGCGTTTATCGCGATGGCAATTCAGAATATCTGCTAAACAAGACGCCGTGCCGCTTGAAGGACATCCAAAGTCTTTTCGCCGACACCGGCGTCGGCCGCACGGCCTACTCGATGATGGAGCAAGGCAAGATCGACATGATCTTGAGCTCGCGGCCGGAAGATCGTCGCGCGATTTTCGAAGAAGCGGCCGGCATCACCAAATATAAAACGCAAAAGCGCGAGGCGTTGCGCAAACTGGAAGCGACCGAAGCGAACCTGCTCCGCATCGGCGATGTGATCAAAGAAGTGAAGCGGCAGATCGGCTCGTTGCAGCGTCAGGCCGGGAAAGCCCGACGTTATCAGGCTTTGCACGCCGACTTGCGCGTGCTCGAAACGCATTACTCGAAAAAACAACTGACCGCGTTGGAGGCGGATTTCGCGCATTGCCGGGGAGACCTCGAAAAGATTGCAACGTCGGAACAGACCACGCGGAGCAAGATCGATCGTGGCGAGACCGAACTGGCCGAAGAACGTCGCGCTCTGGATAAGATCGACATCGAGGTCGCCGATATCCGGGGGGAAGCGCAGCGATTGCAAAGTGAGATTGCGGCGCACCGAAGCCGGATCGAGTTCAATCGCCAGCGCAAAGATGAATTGTCCGATTTGATCGAACGCGCCCGCGGCGATATTGCTACCGCCGAAAGCAAACGCAAACAGCACGCGGCCCAGATTCGTGAAAGCGACGCGTTGATTGAAAAAACGCAGCGGTTCCTGCAATCGAAACAAGACGAGCTGGCCAAAGTAGCCGAGTTGCTCGACAAGCTGCGCGCCAAACGGGAAGCCCGCCAGGTCGATCGCGAAACGGCGCGTGCTTCGCTTTCCAAGTACGAATCGCGCATTGATAAGCTCGAGGACGAATTGGCTGGAATTACCGCAAGACGCGAGCTGACAGAGGAACAGATCCGCCAAATTTCCACGGAAATAAAAGAAGCGACCAAAGCGCGCGAGAAAATTGCCGCGGAAATCTCGGCGGCGCGGAACGCCAACGAAAGCGAGCAAAAGAAACTGGAACAATTGCTCGCGCATTCGCAAGCCGCGGAAGAGAATCTGCGCCAGCAGCAACAACTTCTCGAAGCTGCGGAAAACGAGCTCGCGGTGTTGGAGCGCGCTCTCGCCGAAAAGCGATCAACCCTCGAGATTTTGCGTCAGCTTAATGCCGAGGGCGAAGGACTGGCCCAAGGTTCGCGGGCAGTTCTCAAAGGCTTGGACGATCCGGAGCGCTTTCGAGAAGCGATCATCGGTTCGCTCGTCGCGCAGATGGACGTCGATCCGAAATTTATTCCCGCGATCGAAGCGGCGCTCGGCCGGAATCTGCACGCGGTGATCTTGAAGGACGCGCGCAGCGCCGAAGAAATTCTCGGGCGGTTGACGAAAAAGAAGCTCGGGCAAGCCGCGCTGTTTGTTCCGAAGCTTGGCGCTTCTGCTCACGAATCGGTCCGTAAGTTTTTGCCCAAAGGTGCGGTGGCCTGGGCCATTGATAAAATCGTCGCGCCGCGTGCGGTCGAGCCTGTGATTCGTCAATTACTCAGCGGCGTCCTCATTTTCGCCAGACTCGACCACGCCCTCGCCTGCAAGAAAGATGAACCCACCCTCGCGATGGCAACGCTCGACGGCGAATTCGTCTCGGTGGAGGGAATTGTTTTCGGCGGGAGCAGCACGGTGAAATCCGACTCGTTGCTTGAACGCAAAATGCGCGTAGCCGGGTTGGAAAGAGAAGAGGCCGAGTCCGCGAATCAGCGCGAGATTTTCATCCAAAAACGCGATCAAGCGAAAGCGAATGTCGAAATTGCTTCGCGCCAGCTGGACGAAGCCCGCGCGGAGTATCAAAGCACGCATCTGTCGCAGTCGACTTCCGCCAACAAAATCTCGTTGCTGCAGGCCGAAGAAAAAGAAGCCGAACGCAAGATCGATAGCCTCCAATCCGAAAAGGAAACGCTCGAGCAGCAAATCCAGGCCGCCGGCGAACGCGTCGCAGAACTCGAAAGCGAATTGGATGGAGCGCGCGCTGAACTTGCGGAACAAGAGGCTGCACAGAGCGCCGCCGAGACCGACGAAAAGGGCGCGCGAACTGAGGAAGAAAAGACGCTCGAGGCTCTGAACGATTTGCGACTCGCGATTGCGACCGCGCGCCAGCGTCACGAAAGTTTGGAAGCGCAGCGCCAGCCAATGGCCGCGCGCGAGACTGAATTGGTGGACCTTATTGCAGCGCGCCGGGCCGATATCGCCAGTTATGAAAGCAAGCTCGCGGCGCAAGCGCAGGAAAGCCGCGATGCCGAAGTTGCGATCGCGGAACAAACCGCCCTCGCGGCCGACGCTGAAGCGGCCGCGAACAAAACCTGGTCCCAGCGTTCGGCCCGGCTCGGCGCGGTGCAGGAACGCGAAACCGAATTGCGCGCATTGCGCAACTCGCTGAGCGAGTTGCAAGAGAAGCGCGGCCATCAGCAAGTGCGTGAATCACAACTGCAAATGCAGATTGAAAACCTGGCGGAGAATATTTCGCGACGTTACCAGGTCGATTTGCGCGCCTTCAGCCCGGATGAAGCTGAATTTGGAAAAACGTTGCGGGCGCAATTGAAACGCGCCGAAAAAGATATCGCCTCAACGGCCGAGGCCGATCTTGCCCAGAACGAATTACAAAAGCTGATTGTCGATCTTACCCGGCAACTCGACAACATGGGCCCGGTCAATCTCGACGCTGTCCAGGAATACGACGAACTCGAAGAGCGCTACAAGTTTCTCGAGACGCAAAACACCGACCTTACGAATTCGCGTCGCGCATTGCTCGACGTCATCTCCAGGATCAACTCGACGACCCAGAAATTGTTCGCGGAAACGTTTGCTCAGGTCCGAGCGAACTTCAGGGAGATGTTCGCCGAATTGTTCGGCGGCGGCCGGGCCGATCTCTCGTTGCTGGACGAAAACGATCCCCTCAATTGCGGGATCGAGATTTCAGCAAAGCCGCCGGGCAAACAGCTGCAAAGTATTTCGCTCTTGAGCGGCGGCGAACGCGCGATGACTGCGGTCGCGCTTCTCTTCGCAATTTACATGGTCCGGCCAAGTCCGTTTTGCGTGCTCGACGAAATCGACGCGCCGCTCGATGAGAGCAACATCAACCGCTTCGTTCGCATGCTCGATCGTTTCATTGCGCAGAGCCAATTCGTCATCATCACCCACAATAAACGCACGATCTCGAAGGCGGACGTGCTTTACGGCGTGACGATGGAAGAACGCGGCGTGAGCAAACTGGTCGGAATGAAGTTGACCGCGCCTCCCGCAGGCGAGCAAACGCCGCCTCAACGCGAACCGGTTTCTTCACAACGCCAATTCGCCCTTGCCGAAAACGGCCACGGCGAGAAAAAGCAAAGCGCTGGCTCAAGGTGATAGGTGGATCGGCCCCTCCGGGGCGATGCTAAAGTCGCGCCGAAGGCGCATTATTGGTAACATCGAGCGACGGAGCGCTCGATCCACCTTAAATTTTTTTTGCGCGCGATTGTCGATCCTGCGTAAAATTGGCCGATGCTTCAGACGGCGCAGCGCGGAAAAAAATCTTCGGCTAAGAAAGCTGCGCCGCATGAGCGATTCCTCGAGGCGTTTCGCTGGATGCTGCTCTCGCGCACACTCGAGGAGAAACTGGTCAGCCTTTATCGCGGCGGCCAGATCACCGGCGGGGTTTACATCGGTAAAGGCCAGGAAGCGGTCAGCGTCGCTTGCGGACTGTTTTTGCAAAAAGGCGACATTTTTGCGCCGCTGATTCGCGATCAGGCCGGGCGCTCCGCGTTTGGAGAGCCGATCCTCGATGTTGCGCGCACTTATCTTGGCTCACGCCAAGGGCCAATGCGCGGGCGGGACGGCAACATTCATCGCGGAAAGCCGAGCGAAGGTCAGCTCGCGATGATCAGTCATCTCGGCGCGATGGTTTCTGTAACTGTGGGCACGCTGATGGCAAAACGGTTTCATGGCGAAAAGAATTTCGTCGGCTTGTCCTGCATCGGTGAAGGCGGGATGCAGACCGGTTCATTTCACGAAGGCATGAACCTCGCGGCAGTCGAGCAAGTTCCGCTCGTGATCGTCGCCACGAACAATCATTACGCGTATTCCACGCCGAACGACCGCGAATTCGCCTGCGCCGATCTGGTTGATCGCGCGAAAGGTTACGGTTTTGAAGGCTACAGCATCGACGGGACAGATTTGAGCACTTGTCTCGATGTCATTGGAAGTGCGGTGAAACGCGCGCGGGCGGGTCGTCCGCCGCAGCTGGTCGTCGCGTCGGTGTTGCGTCTCTCCGGTCACGGCGAACACGACGATGCAAGCTACATCACCGATGAAATAAAGCGGCAACCCTTTGCCCAGGATTGCTTGAAGCTGGCGGAAAAGAAGATTGTCGACCTTGAAATGGCCGACGCCGCGACGCTGCAATCGTGGCGGGAGGACGCCGCCAAACAAGTGGACGAGGCAATCGCCACTGCGCAAAAGGAAGCCGCGCCTGACGCCGAGAAAGAAGATTGGTGCGCGATCTCGACTCGCGAATTGGTCGACCAACCCGAATGAGCATCACTTATCTCGAAGCGATTCGCGAAGCGCAGGCCAAGTTGTTGCGCGACGACGAGCGCGTTTTCATTTACGGCCAGGACGTGGGCGGAACTTTCGGAGGCGCTTTCAAAGCGACCAAAGGTCTGGCCAAAGAATTTCCCAATCGCGTGTTGAACGCGCCGATCAGTGAGGACGCGATTGTTGGCACTGCGATCGGAGCGGCGATGCGAGGAATGCGCCCGATCGTTGAGATGCAGTTCGCGGATTTCTCCAGTACCGCGTTGAATCAAATCCTCAATCACGCCGGGACGCATTATTGGCGGACCAACATTCCGGTGCCGATCACGATTCGGCTTCCGTCCGGCGGCACGAAAGGGAGCGGCCCGTTTCACAGCCAATCGATGGAATCAATTTACGCGCATTATCCGGGACTGATCGTGATGACGCCGGCGACGGTCGAAGACGCTTACACGATGTTGATCGATGCGGTGGCGATCGATGATCCGGTCGTTTACTGCGAGCACAAATATCTCTATTACCATCTCAAGGCCGACAAACTTCCCGAGAACGGTTTGCCGACCGGCCGGGCGCGAATCGCGCGCGAAGGCCGCGACCTGACGATTGTCACCTACAGCGCGATGGTGCAGGAATCGCTCGCGGTCGCCGAGGAATTGGCGCGCGAAAATTTCGAAATCGAAGTTGTCGATCTTCGCACGGTCAAACCGCTCGATACCGACACTGTGCTGGCTTCGGTCGCGCGCACCGGGCGGTTGCTGTGCGTGGGCGAATCATTTCCCTGGGGCGGCGCGACCGCGGAAGTGATCGCGCGCGTGACCAGTGAAGGATTTCATTTGCTCGACGCCGCGCCAGCGCGCATCAACGCGAAAGACACGCCGATTCCGTATCACCCCAATCTTTGGAGCGCGCATCGTCCGGGGGCGAAAATGATCGCCGCCAAGGCGCGCCGAATCCTACAGGAGTAATAACCCACCTCTCAACGACTCAACTTCTCAACCTCTCAACTCTCTCATGCCGCAAGTTCCAATCATCATGCCCCAGCTCGGCGAATCGATCGCCGAAGCAACCATCGTCGATATCAAAGTGAAACCCGGCGATGAAGTCGCGGTCGATCAGGAGATCATCGACGTCGAGACGAACAAAGCGGTCATGGGCGTGACTACGCCGTGCAAAGGAAAGATCGACAAGATCACGGCGCAATTAAAGGAAACGTATCCAATTGGTTCGGTGCTCGGATACGTTGAAGCGAGCGAAGCGGACGCCGCCAGATTCACCAAGCAAACGCCGCCGCAGGCGCAAACTGAAGTGGCCGAAGAGATACCGGCACGGGCGGATCAAGAAGTCAAACCAGCGCGCCAGGAAAAAATCGCGGCGCGTGATGGCGACGGCGCGCGGCCCGGTGGTTTGCCGGTTCCGGCAACGTTGAAAGGCGCAAGTTTTGTTTCGCCGCGCGTCCGTGCGCGGATGGCTGAGTTGCAATTGACTCCCGCTGATCTCGCCGGAATCACCGGCACTGGCGCGGGCAATCGCGTCACGATCAAGGATCTCGAAAATTTTCTGCACAAGATCGACAACCAAAGCGCGAAGGAAGCATCGGCCATTCGCACTGGCGTGGCGGACGCAATGCGGCGCAGCTGGACGCGGCCGCTCTCGACGGTTGGCTCTTCCGTGAACCTCGATCCCGTTCTGCAAGATCGACAACTCCGAGCCGGAGGGACGGAAGGCGATCCGAAGCCTGGCCCCGGACTTTATGCGACGCGCGCGCTTGCTCTTGCCCTTGCGGAAAATCCGACCGCAGCCGCAAAACTGATTGGGAACCGCGTCGTCCAATCGAATTCAATAGACGTTGGCATCGCCGTCGAAGCCGAGGACGGAATCATGGTTCCGGTGATTCGCAGCGCCGACAAAACTTCACTCGGTGATTTGACCGCGAAATATCAGGAACTTGTCGATCTTGCGCGGAAACGGCGCATTTCTCCAGACATGCAGGCTGGCGGCATCGCCACCGTTTCGAATTTTGGAACGTTTGGGGTTGAATGGGGCACGCCGATCCCCCTGCCCGATCAAACTTTGCTCCTCGGTCTCGGCGCCGGAAAAAAGGTTCCGTCGTGGGACGAAACGAAAAAAGAGTTCGTTCCGAAAACTGAAGCGCAGATCACGCTCAGCTTCGATCATCGGAGCATCGACGGCGGCGGCGCCGCGCGTCTGCTCAAGCGCGTGGTCGAATTGTTGGAAGACCCGAAGAAGTTGTAGGGGAAGCCGTTGGCCTCCCATGGGACGACAGCGTCGTCCCCTACAGAAGAAAGCCGAATATTTGCGACGGTCATAGACCGCCGCTACAATTTAAGAGATGCACGAGAACACGGAATTCAGTTTGAGCCGGGACGTGGACGCGATTGAGATCCCGAGCGGTAGAAAGTTAACGCTCGAGAAGGGCACCCAAGGCGTCGTCACGCAGACGCTCGGCGGCAGTTACACGATCGCGACGCCGTACGGTTTGTCGCGTATTGCCGATAAAGATTTAGACGCGCTCGGTCTGGAGAAACCCAAAGCCGAACCAAAAGAAAAGGCAGCCGGCAAAACGAACGGCGCGGTTTCGGAAAATGATGTTTGGAACCAGCTCAAGCAATGCTTCGACCCGGAGATTCCAGTGAACATTGTCGATCTTGGTTTGGTTTACGATTGCCGCCTAATCAAAAAAGATGACGGCGGCACGCGGGTGGAAGTGAAAATGACGCTGACCGCACCGGGTTGCGGGATGGGACCGGCCATTGCGCACGACGCGCAGAGCAAAATTTTGTCGATCGACGGCGTGGATGAAGCAGAGGTGCAACTGGTTTGGGACCCGCCCTGGAACCAGAACATGATCAGCGAAGCCGGGCGCATGAAGCTCGGCATGATTTAAATCCGAGCGGCCCGGCGATTTAATTTTGTTCGCGCCGTTGACAGCGCGCAGTCGCGCTGCTTGTATGAACTTCGCTCTTCGCGAAAAATTTTAAGATGCCAACGACTGAAGTTATTCTAACCGACAACGTGCCCGGACTCGGCGCTGAAGCCGACGTGGTGAAGGTGCGCCGCGGATACGCCCGCAATTATTTGCTGCCGCGTGGAAAAGCTTATGAAGTGACGCCGGCGGCGCTGCGTCAGCTCGATACCCTGAAGAAGAAGCGCGCCGAGCGCGAGGCGCACGAATTGAACGAAGCGGAGGAAGTCTCGCGCAAGATCGGAAAAGCGCGGCTGACATTCACGCTCGCAACCGGTGAATCTGGAAAAGCTTTCGGTTCGATCACCGCCCAAGACATCGTGACGCGGATGAAAAACGAGCTTGGTTTAGAGATCGATCGTCACAAAATAGTGTTGGAGCGGCCGATCAAGGACACCGGCGAACACCAAGTTGCGGTCAAGCTTCATCACGATGTGACCGCACAATTTACGTTTGAAGTAAAATCGGCGGAGGAATCGCGCGACCGTGGTGCACCGGAAGCCGGCGCCGAGCAGCCTGAGAAAAAACACCGTTCGTTTTTCAGGAGAAAAAAAGAAACTAAATAAATGGCGACTCAACCGTCCTTGCGGACTGGAGAGACGCCTCGCAAAGATTCGGGCAATGGGCCCGGCCGAGGCAGGCCGGGAGGAAACGGCGGCAGAGTTTTTCCCACTTCGCCAACAGGTTCTGCGCAGGATATTCACCGCGCTCCGCCTCACAGCGTAGAAGCCGAGCAGGGCGTGCTCGGTTCGATGCTCATTTCCCCACGGGACGCGATCGCCGAAGTGGTCGAGAAAATTAACGAGGAATACTTCTACGTCCCGGCGCATCAAACAATCTACAGCGTGCTGGTCGATCTTTGGAACGTGGGCCAGGCGATCGATTTAATTACGTTCACCCAAGTATTGCGCGATCGGAACTTACTCGAAACGGTCGGCGGCGCCGCGGCGGTCACGAGTCTTTTCACGTTCGTGCCGACGGCCGCCAATGTCGGCTACTATCTCGAGATCGTTCGCGACAAATACATTTTGCGCTCGATCATCGCCGCCTCCACCGAAAGCGTGCGCCGCGCCTACGAAGAACAGGACGAGGTCGGCAATCTTCTCGACGAAGTGGAGCAGAGAATTTTCGCCGTCGGCGAGGACCGGTTCAAGGGCCAGATGCTCTCGATGAAGGACCAGGTGATGGAAGCGATCGAGTCGATCGAAAAACTCTACGAGCGCAAAGGCGGCATCACTGGAATCTCGACTGGTTTTGTTGAGTTCGACCGGATGACGAGCGGGATGCATCCCGCGGAAATGATCGTAATCGCGGCGCGGCCGAGCATGGGAAAAACCGCGCTGGCGATGAATATTGCCGAACATGTTTCGATCAACGAAAAACTGCCGGTCGGCGTTTTCAGCTTGGAAATGAGTAGTCAACAGCTGGTTCAGCGGCTGCTTTGCTCGCGCGCGCGCGTGAATTTGCAAAAGGTGCGCGACGGATTTTTGGGCGAGCGCGATTTCCCGAGCCTGACCGCGGCCGCATCCAAGCTCGCGGAAGCAAAAATCTTCATCGACGACAGCGCCAGCCTGACGATTTTGGAATTGCGCGCGAAAGCGCGCCGGCTCAAGGCCCAGCAGGACGTCCAGCTGATCATCGTCGATTATTTGCAGCTGCTGAGATCGACATCGCGCCGGGCCCAGGACAATCGACAGCTCGAAATTTCGGAAATTTCCGCTGGCCTGAAAGGTTTGGCCAAAGAATTGAAGATTCCCGTCATCGTAGTTGCGCAATTGAATCGCCAGCCGGAACAGCGCACTGGAGGCAAACCCCGATTGAGCGATTTGCGCGAATCAGGTTCGATCGAACAAGACGCGGATCTGGTCGGCTTGCTTGTTCGGCCGGAAATGTACGAGGAAGACGACGAAGCGCGTCAGGAAAAATCGGGCGAAGCCGAGCTGATCATCGCCAAGCAACGGAACGGTCCGGTTGGTGAGATTCCCCTCACCTTCCTGAAAGAATTCACCCGGTTCGAAGATCGCGCCCGCAACGTGAGCGAACCGGAAGAAGCGTTTTAGCGCACATTCTGGGGAGCGCACGCGCCCTCGCGTGCTGGCGATGGCGCCTCGCCATCGCGAACCTTTCGAAGGGGAGATTGCGGCGAGGGCGCCGCAATCGGCACGCGAGGCGCGTGCGCTCCCCAGAATCAGAGGCTTTTCGCGGCTTCGACCACGTGCTTGGCGTCGATGCCGCGTTCTTTCATCACTTCCGCACCGGGCGCGCTCAAACCGAACTGATGCAGCCCGACGACTTTGCCGTCGAGGCCGACATATTGATACCAAATCTCGGTAACTCCAGCTTCGATCGCGACGCGTTTGCGGCATGACTTTGGAAGCACTTCCTCGCGATATGTCTCCGATTCGCGATTGAAACGCTCAAAGCATGGCATCGAGACGACGCGCACGCCATCGCCAAGCTCCTTTGCTGCGGCAAAGGCGTGCTGCAATTCGCTTCCGCATGACATGATAATGAGGTCGAGCTCTCCTTTTTCCTTCTTTGCGATGTAACCGCCGCGCGCAACACCTTCGCGACGCAACTTAACATCGACATCATTCAGGATCGGCACGACTTGCCGGGTAAGCGCGAGCAAAGTCGGGCCGTCGACCCGTTGGGCCGCGGCCGCAAACGCTCCCGCGGTTTCCTCCGGGTCGGCCGGGCGAATGACATCGATCTGCGGCATGATTCGCACGGAACTGACCGTCTCGACCGGTTCATGGGTCGGCCCGTCTTCGCCGACCCCGATCGAGTCGTGGGTGAAAATGTAAATGTTCGGAAGCTTCGAAAGCGCGGCCAGACGAATCGATGCCCGGCAGTAGTCGGTAAAGACGAGAAACGTCGCGCCCGACGCGCGGAAAATTCCGTGATACGAAATTCCATTCAGGATCGCGCACATGCCATGCTCGCGAATACCGAAGTGGATGTTGCGGCCTTTCGGCGTTTCGCGGGTGAAATCCCCGCCGTCCTTGATGTAATTCAAAGTCGAACCATGCAAATCCGCGCTGCCGCTGACCAGCAACGGCATTGCCTGTGCAACAGGCTGGAGCGCTTCGCTGCCGGCTTTGCGCGTGGCGAGCTTCGCGTCCTTCGGAAATTCCGGAATCTTCGATAGAAGATCGACATCTACCTTTCGATCGATCGCGGCGTCGAGCAGCTTTGCCTGCTCGCCGTTTTTCTTCCGCCAGTCCTTGTAAGTTTTTTCCCAGCGCTCGTAATCCGCGAGCAACTTCTTTTTGTGTTCGGCGAAATAATCGTAGGTCGCCTTCGAGACAAAATAATGTTCGTCGGGCAATCCGAGACCTTTGCGCGCGGCATCGACAAATTTCGCGCCCGCTTCGCCGTGCGCCTTGAAGGTCCCCTCCACTTCCGGGATGCCTTTCCCGATCAATGTGTGCGCGACGATGAACTTCGGTTTCCCGTTGTCGTTCTCCTTTGCGCTGTCGAGGGCGTCGAGAAACGCCTGCATGTCGTGACCGTTGATTTCCTGGACGTCGAACCCGTAGGCCTTGAATCGCGCAGCGGTGTCTTCGCTCTGCGTCATCTTTGCCGGAGCGTCGAGCGTGACCGCGTTCGAATCGTAATCAGAATCAAATTATTCGAGACCGAAATGTCCGGCGAACGCGCTCGCTTCCGACGCCACGCCTTCCTGCATGCAACCGTCTCCCGCGAGACAAACGCAATGCTGATCGAAAATGCGGTGCTCACTTGTATTGAATCGGGCCGCCGCCATTTTCATCGCGACCGAGATCCCAACCGCATTGCCGACACCTTGCCCAAGCGGACCGGTCGTGCACTCCACTCCCGGTGTTTCAGAAAATTCCGGGTGGCCGGGCGTTTTAGAATGCAACTGCCGGAAACGCTTGATCTCCGACATCGGTAAATCGTAGCCGCTCAGGTGCAACCAGGCGTAAAGAAACATGCTGCCGTGACCGGCCGATAGAACAAAGTAATCGCGGCCGATCCAGCGCGGCTTCTCCGGATTGTGCTTTAAAGCATAGCCATAAAGCACCGCGCCCATTTCCGCACAGCCCAACGGAAGGCCGAGATGACCCGATTGGGACGCTTGCACCGCGTCCATACAGAGACCGCGCGCTTCGGTAGCTGCGCGCGACAGGGCTTCGATATTCAAGCTCATAAAGAGAAGGTTAGTTTATGGTTTTAGATCGGGGATTGCGCAATCTCTTTCCAAGACTATCGGCTTTGTAAGGCCAATTTAGCTTCGAGAGGTTCCGAGGTCACCGTTTTCGCCCGTGCCTATCTCGATGTTGAATAACTTGTGAATAAAAACCCCCTGTGACCCTGCTTTATTCACAGGATTCTGTGAATAAGGGTTTAATTTTCAACGCTTCGAGGCCTAAGTTTCCGCTTCGATGAAGTTGTCTGAAATCGCTGCAATTCTGCGGGAAATCGGCGTTTCGCCGGTGAAAAGTCTCGGCCAAAACTTTTTACACGATCGAAATCTCGCGAAATGGCTTGTCGATCAAGCAAACATCAGTCCGGAAGATTTTATCGTTGAGATCGGTCCTGGCCTTGGCGCCTTGACAGAACTTGCGCTGGCAAAGGGCGCGCGCGTTTCGGCGATCGAAAAAGACAAACGTCTGGTGCAGTTTCTGCGCGAAAAATTTCAGGGCCATGCGCTGGAAGTCGTGCACGGCGACGCGCTCGAATTTGATACGCGCATGTTGTACGCGCAGCCGAAAGTAAAATTGCTCGGGAACCTTCCCTACTATATTTCGAGCCAGCTCTTAATTAAGTTCCTGGAATATCCAAGTCCTATCTTGCTGTGGCTGTTTACGTTACAAAAAGAATTGGCGCGACGCATCGTCGCTTCTCCCGCAACGCGCGATTATGGCGCGCTCACCTTGCTGGTGCAGTTGCATCATCGCGTGGAATATTTGCGAACGATTCCGGCGAGCGTTTTTCTTCCGAAGCCGGAAGTGGACTCGGCGCTGGTGCGCGTCACGCCACGTCATCCGCAGGAGTTTCCAGCCTGTAACTACAAAGTATTCGAAGAACTAGTGCGACGCGGTTTCTCACAGCGACGCAAACAAGTCGGAAAACTTATCCGCCATGCAGTGCCGAAATGGGAAATCGCAGCCGCTGAACTCGGACTCAACGCGAAAGCGCGCGCGGAAGAGCTCTCACTGCAGCAATGGATCGCATTAACTAACTACGTGGCCCCGATTGCCCCGGCAAGCAGCGAGGCTGGGCAAGAAGAGTCCTTCTCCATCGTGGACGAATACGACCGGGTCATAGGCAGCGCTCCTAGGGGCCAAGTGCATGCGAATAACTTGCTTCATCGGGCAGTCCACCTCCTGATTTTCAACTCCGCCGAGGAGGTCTTCCTCCAACTTCGCTCCCGCCGGAAGGATCGACGCCCCCTGCTCTGGGATTCAAGCGCCGCCGGGCATGTGAACGCCGGCGAAGAGTACGATCAGGCTGCGGCACGCGAGCTCACAGAGGAGCTTGGTATCCAAATTCCCTTAGAAAAAGTCGCGAAGCTGACGGCGTCAGAGCGAACGGATTGCGAATTCGTTTCTCTCTATTACGGATCGCACGATGGTAAACTGCGGCTCAACCCAAACGAAATTGAAGCCGGGCAATTTTTCCCACCAAGCATTGTTGATGGTTGGATCAAGGCGCGACCGCGGGATTTTGCGCCCGCGTTCCTGGAGTGCTGGAAAATCTGGCGCGAAAGAAATTCTTAACGCCGGCGTCGACGCCGAGATCTGGCTCGTCGGCCGCGCTTTGGAGCGCGACCCATCGTTGTGCGTTTGAATTTTCGCGCCGCTCGCCGCGCACCTTCCTTTCCGCCATAAAGGGAGTCGCTGAACATTCTGGTAACGGCATTTTTTCCCCGCAAAAAGTGCACCTGAAAGCCGTGCGTCTGTTTTTTCGCGCGAGCCTTCGTGTCGATGCGGCGGATGTTCGGTTCCGAATCGGGATTGGATCGTCTTCGCATGAGCGTCTGCCTAACAAATACGTTAAACAACGCGAGAATCAACGAGTCGCGTTGTTTTTATCACTGCAGCGCCGTTTTTTCCGGCGGCGGCAAATCCCATCGGCGCCACCCTTTTTCATATTCATCGGCAGGCAGCAGCACGTAGCATGGGTGCCGCGACGCACGCATCCACGCGACCATTTTTACCAGGTCCGTTTCAGCCATGGTCGTGCAACCGGTCGTGGCCCGGTTGACGCCGCGGCGAATGTGGAAAAATATCGCGCTGCCCGCTCCCGGCACGGGCGGATCCGAGTTATGCCGGATCTCGACCAGCCAATGGTAGGCGAAGTCCCCCGAACGCATTTTTTCGTGGGTGTAATTGTCGGGCGGATTTTGTGCGTCGATCACGATGTGGCGATTGTAATTCGGCGAGCGCGGATCGTCGCTCCATACATCCGCTTCTGTGACCTGATGATAGGGATAATCGCCGCCGGGCGGTAATTTGGCGCCGTAACCGAAGACTTTGCCGATTGCGAAAACTCCGGCTGGCGCCCGTCCGTCGCGTTCTTTTTTCCGCAAACCGGGCTCATCCTGGCCGGCGAGACCAATGCCCCACGCCAAACCATTTTTTCCGAACAAAACCGGTAACGCCGATGTGATTGCGCTCCAATCGCCGCCGTGAGTGCGCTCAAACAATTGCAACCTCCCGCGCATCGAATTCCAGTCCGGCGCTATGGCCACGATCAGCTGCGAGCAATCGGCCGGAATGCCATCGGCACCCGCGCTGCTGGCGATAGCGATCATACCCGCGCCAAGCGAAACTCCGCGCCAAGCCCGTCCTGATCCGAGTCGCAAGATCGACATAAACATTCGCAAATGTAGACGCACGGCTTATTGATTCCCTCGTTTGTCGTGAAAAAAATCTGGGCGGCTCTAATCCTGATCGCTTTTGTCTTCATCAGCTATGCGCCGGCGATGTGCAACGGTTTTGTCTGGGACGACACGGCCTTGATCTTGCGTGATCCGCTCATTCGCAGCTGGCGACTGATCCCGGAAGGTTTCAACCACTTTCTCTTCGTGGACGCGACTGCTTCCGATTTCTATCGGCCGATTCAACGGCTCAGTTACACAATCGATTACGCGGCCTTTGCTTTTCGGCCCGGACCGTACCATCTGACGAGTGTCGTTTGGCACAGCTTGGCGGCCGTCGCGCTGCTATTTTTTGCGGAAGAATTCCTCCTGAGCTTTGGGATCGAACGGCGACGATCCGGATTCATCGCGCTGGGGGCCGCCCTGGTCTGGGCGATTCATCCGGTGCAAAGCGCGGCAGTCGTCTACGTGTCCGGTCTAGCCGATCCGCTTGCCGCCACATTCGGATTTGTTGGTTTATTTCTTATGCTTCGCGCGTTGCACATGCTTGGCTCGCGCAAGCTGCTGCTTTTCATCGCGAGTGGTGCGGCACTTCTTTTGAGCGCGTTAAGCAAAGAATCCGGCCTGATTTTCCCTGTCATCGGACTTACGTTTTTTTTGTGGAGAAAAAATTGGGCGGATCTGTGGAAAGTGGTCGCAGTAACGGCTTTTGTTGCCGCGAGCTACTTCAGTCTGCGCGCGGGGGCCGAACATAATCCCGCGCCAAGGCTGAGCCCGCCACCTCCGTTGCTCGTTAGACCGATTATTGTCGCGCGCGCAGTCGCTGAGTACGCCGGCTTAATCGTGTTTCCACTGAACCTGCACATGGATCGCGACGTGGAGACGCAGCCGACAGGATTCAATGACGCCAGCCTCGCGCGCGCGGCCTGGCGCGAATTGCAAACGTTGCTGGGTCTGGTCCTAATCGCCGCATTCTTCTACTGGATGGTTCGAGCACGCAAACGCAGTCCGGCAGTCTTTGTCTCTCTCCTTTTCGCGCTGATTGCATATTTGCCGGTCAGCGGCGTGGTCGCTTTGAACGCAACCGCCGCGGAGCATTGGATTTATTTGCCAAGCGCATTCTTTTTTCTAGCAGTCGCTCTCGAGATCGCTGCATTGAAAGAGAAACTAACGGCGCGAAGGTTGGCAATCTCCAGCGTGATGACGGGAGTGCTTGCGCTCTGGTTTGTATTTCTGGGTTCGCGCACATTTGTGCGAACATTCGATTGGAAAGATCAACGCACGTTTCTCGAACGCACAATTGCCCACGGCGGCGATTCGGCCCGGATGCTCATTAATCTGGCCGAACTGGAGATGACCGATGGAAAGTTAGAAGACGCCGCCGTGCATTTGCATGCTGCTTTGCAAAAGAAACCAGACCAGCCACTCGCCGTGATCAATCTGGCCGCAGTCGCGTTGAAACAAAACGACTTCAAGCTCGCGCGCCAGCTCATTACCCGTGCGACCCAAATGCCGCTGGTGGATGCGCAGGCCTATGAATATCTGGCCATTTTGGAAAACAAAGAGAACGGAAAAGTTGATCTGATCAGAATGCGATTGGCCGCGCGGACCGGGCCACCTCATTGGTCGATCGAGAAGCGCTACGTTCAATTGCTCGACCAGACTGGCGGAACGGCCGCGGCCATCAATGAATCGCTCAGTAGCCTGCAAAGGCAATGGTATCGCGCTGAAAGTTGGAAGCTGTTGAGCGATCTGCATGCAAAACTTGGACATTCCAAGCAAGCAGCGGAAGCGCTCGAGCAAGCGCGCGCTTATGATGTTCATTTGCAAACGAACGCTCCGGAACCGGCAAATCTGAGTACATCGCCGACCGCAATTGCGTCACCGAGCGCAAGCGCTTCACCAAGTGCAACCGCATCAGCAACGGCTTCGGCCGCTGTGAGCGCAAGCGTGTCGCCTAGTAAAGCAACGCGCGGGGCAAACGCTAAGACTGGGACATCACCCGTTTCCCCACGGAAGAGGTCTCATAAGAGGAGCAGCACCGAAGACGCCGCCGAAACGGCCCCAACACCTGGCGGAGAACAAGAATAATTATTTAGCGATCCGATTGGATCGCATTTGTTGAAGCGGGAGTGCGCAAAAAGGCATTCCCGCTCTTTCTTTAAATCGACATCAAGCGCTTGCGGATTCGATCGCCGCTGTGTCGCGTGCCAGATATTTCGCGCCCCACAACCAAAAGAGTCCGGCCACAAACATCATCGCCGAGACCACCAGGAACGCGACATTCAAGTTTGTGCGGTCTGCGACTGCGCCAATCAGCGGTGGTGCAGCGGCATCACCCAACAAATGGATGATCAGAATGTTCACCGCAAACGCCGTTGAACGGACCGCCGGCTGGGTCACGTTGGCGAGCGCTGTGTTTGAGGGACCGGTATTAAAGAACAGAAAGAAAATTGCCAGAAACATCATGATCCAGGCCGCGGGAAATGGTGTGAAGAGCATCAGAACCGAAAAAGGAAATGCGATCATCACTCCAATTCCCGAAACGAGAAAATAAGAACCGGCGAATCGCTTTCGAAAATAATCGCCGGTCAAGCCGCCAGAAAGGGTCGCCGTTAGCCCACCGACAACGAGGATGGCCCCAAAAATAATCCGGCTTGTCGGCGGAAGACCGCGAAATTGCAAATAGCCTGGGACCCAAAAAGACATTCCACCGATCGCGAATGTCAGCGCTGTCATCGCCGCCGTGTTTAAGATATATGAGCGGATTCGCGCCAAACCGATGTAATCGTGCAAAGTTGCGCGCCGTGTTGGTTGCGAATGATGCATTTGCAGGCGCGGGTCGCGTCGGCCAAAACAAGCAAGGCCAAGAAGAATACCGGGCGGCGCGACCACGAAAAAGGCTGTTTGCCAGCCCCAATGGGCCGCGACATACCCGCCGATGGCGTATCCGATCGCGCTGCCGACGGGGATCGCGACATAAAAATACGACATGACCCGCCCCCGGATCGAAAGGGGGAAAGAATCGGCGATGATGGTGGGTGCAGCCGGCCCATATCCGCCTTCGCCTACTCCGACGAAAAGGCGCATTGCAAACAAAAATGCGAACGTGGTTGCCAGACCGGTGGCGGCAGTCGCCGCGCTCCAGAGGATGACGCCAAGACCAATAAGCACCCAGCGTGAGAACCGATCCGCCAGCCAGCCAAAAATCAGCGAGCTGATCATGTAGCTCACCAGGAACGCCGTTCCAAGCGAACCCGTCAGCGCGTGTGCATGCGGATCGTCCGCGGCAAAAAAGTGGGCGCGAATCTCTGGTTCCACCGATGCGAGAACGTAGCGATCGATGAAGTTAAAAAGATTGATCGTGAGAAGCAGCGCGAGCGCGGTTCGGCCGCCGGGGGCGGGACGGTCTTTCGTTTCCATCGGCAGTTGCCGATTGGCAGATAGATGTCCGCACGCTAATTGTAAATAATAAACGATGCCTCACATGTCCGCCGGTGAGCGCGCGCTCCATTTTTTTGGCCGGCCGCTCGTCAGATTCTTTTATCGCGTCCACACCATCGGCCTCGAGCATTTGCCCGAATGTGGCTTCCTTCTTTTGCCAAATCACATCACCTGGGTCGATGCCCTCGTCCTCCAGCTCGCATGCCCCCGCCCCATCCGTTACATCGTCGATCAGGAATTTTATCAGAAACCGTCGCTGCGCCCGTTTCTTAGCAGTGTCGGTTGCATCCCGATTGACGTCCGCCATTCGCGTTCAGCGATTCGCGCCGCAACTGAGCAACTTGCCGCGGGCGAAATCGTTTGTCTGTTTCCGGAAGGCCAGCTCACGCGATCAGGAACTTTGTTGCGGCTGCGTCGCGGCTACGAATTGATTGCCCAACACGCGAACGCGAGCGTGGTTCCCGTTTGGCTCGATCGGCTTTGGGGCTCAATTTTTTCCTTTCAAGGAGGAAAATTTTTCACCAAATGGCCCAAGGAAATTCCGTATCGCGTCACGGTCGCGTTTGGCAAACCCCTTGAGGCGAAAGCTGCCGACATTGCAACGGTGCGCGAAGAGTTGCTTAAGCTCGGAGAGTTCTGCTACAGCCGGCGACCTTCGTTAAATCGACATCTTGCCGAAGCCTGCGTGCGCGGTCTGAAACGCAGCCGCTTTAGCACTGCGATCATTGACGGCACCGATCAATCCAAACTGAGCCGCGCTAAATTGCTTGGCGCGTCCGCCGCCCTGAGCCGTCTTCTTCGAAAGGAATTTTCCGATCCACGAATTGCGATCGTTTTGCCCGCCGGCAAAGGTTCGATGATGGCCAACCTCGCAGTCATCCTCGCCGGGAAAGTAGCGGTCGATCTGAATTTCACCGCTGGCCGAAGCGCGAATGAGTCCGCATGCAAACGTGCCGATCTCGGTGTTGCAATCTCGGCAACGCCGTTCATGGAACGCGTGAAAGATTTCCCATGGCCGCAACGCATGCTGAAACTGGACGAATTATTGCCGCGACTGAAATCGCGAATTCTTCTTTGGTGGATGATGTCGATCTTCGTCCCGACGCGCCTCCTTCTACGACTGTTACAAGTCCCGAAGCGCGGCGGTCACGACGAAGCCGTCATTCTTTTTACGAGTGGCAGTTCCGGAGAACCCAAAGGCGTGGTTCTCTCTCATCGCAATATCGTCGGTAACGTTTCCCAATTTCGCGAGCTTCTCGACGCGAAAAAAGAAGATGCAATTCTCGCGTCGCTGCCGTTTTTTCACAGCTTCGGTTCGACCGTCACGCTCTGGTACCCCTTGATCGAAGGCGTTCGCATCGTCACTTATCCAAATCCGCTCGAAGTGACGAAGAACGCCGCGTTGATCGAAAAATACAAACTCACGTTTCTCCTGGCGACGCCAACTTTTCTCCGCGGTTATTTGCGCAAAGCCGAGCCGCAGCAACTCCGCAGTTTGTGGCTCGTTATCACTGGCGCAGAAAAGCTTCCGCTCGATCTGGCAAAAGCATTCGAAGAGCGATTCCAACAGCGAGTGTTTGAAGGTTACGGACTGACCGAGACCTCGCCGGTGGTGAGCGTGAACTTGCCCGAGCCGCAACCAACCAAGCCCGGCGAACAAGTTCAGCCGTCGAGTCGCCTGGGATCAGTGGGCAAAATGGCGCCCGGCATCGCGGCCGAAATTCGTGAGCCGGAGACCGATCGAAGACTTTCGTTGCATGAAACCGGAATGGTTTGGTTTCGCGGCGTAAATATTTTCGAAGGTTATTTGCACGACGAGAAACGCACCGCGGACGTTTTGCGGGATGGCTGGTTCAAAACCGGCGACATCGGCCGGTTCGATGAAGATGGATTTCTTTACATTGAAGGACGTCTTTCGCGCTTCTCAAAGATCGGCGGCGAAATGGTTCCGCACGAAGCCGTGGAACAAAAAATCATCGAGTTGCTGGGCTTTTCCGGAAAAGACGAACGCCTGGTCGCAATTGTCGGAGTCCAGGACGAATCCAAAGGCGAAGCGCTCATCCTCCTCGCCGCGGTGGATGTCGATCTTGCGCAGCTCCGCGACAAACTCCGCGACGCCGGTGTGCCGAATCTGTGGATCCCAAAAAAGGTCTGCCGCGTCGACTCGATTCCCGTTCTGGCCTCCGGCAAACTCGACCTGAAAAAATGTCAGGACCGCGCATTCGAGACACAAGCAATTTCATGATCGGGAAAATTTCCCATTCCATTGCCAATCGCACAGCCGCGCTGTCCATGAAGCTGCTATTTGGCTATTCGTCGCGCATTTACGTGGTCGGTTGCGAGCACATCAATCGCGCCGGCGGATTTTTGCTCGCCTCAAATAACATCAGTCATTTCGATCCGCCCATCATCTCATCGGTGTCGCGGCGGAAGATCGATTGGATGGCGATGGCTGAGTTTTTCCCGGTTCCGGGGCTCGGACATTTTTTGAGGGCGGTGGATGCTTTTCCAGCTGCACGCGATCGGGCCGATCGCAAGACGATCCGGATCGCCATCAAACGGCTGAAAGACGGCCGCATCGTCGGCGTTTTTCCGGAAGGCGGCATTCGCGATGGTGCCCAGTCGCTGCTCGAAGGCGCGCCACTGCGCGCTGGGGCATCGACCCTCGCGCACATGGCCGGCGTTCCGATCGTGCCATGCGTAATTCTCGGAAGCGATCGGCTCTACGCGAAAGGAAATTGGCTGCCACTTCGGCGAACACCGGTTTGGATCGCTTTCGGCCAGGCAATCTCGCATTTTCCTGAATTGGAAAAATCAGTCGCCCGTGAACGCATTGAAGCAGAATTGACCGCAGCGTTTCAGCGTATCTATGGAGAGTTGCGTGAGAAGTTTCAGCTCTCAGCTGACGATCTTCCTCATCCACCGCGCGAACGGATGCGCTGTAGCCGCCCCGTTCTGTCGGGGCGTTTGAGTCACGGCACGGCGACAGAGCGCCGTGGCTACAGTAACTTCCAACGATTCAGCGCATACGCAGTCGATTTAGCGATGTGCGCGTCGATGAATTTGTTGCAATCGCGGCACCGCTTGAATGGACGCAGTGCGGAGGCGATGGACCGTTACGTCGCTGAATGCGAGAAACTGACGCCGCATGAATATTATGCCGCGCCAAAGGATGTCGATCCTTCGACTTCGCTCAGGACAAGCCTTGTCCGCGCGATTCAAAACGCCAACGGCTCTTCACTGACTTGGCGGAGCCCAATCGAAACTGAATTTCCGAGAAACAATGTTGCGCGCGCCGACTTTTTCCCGTGTGGGCGCGGAAAAGCGGCGCCGACCGTGATCATGCTTCACGCGTTGATGTCGGCGACGCATATCGGTTATCGGCGATGGGCGGCCCGATTCAATGAGCTTGGATGGAACGCATGCTTTGTTCACCTGCCGTATCACTACTCGCGCGTGCCGCGCGGCCACTGGAACGGCGAGCTCGCGATCACAGCCGACCTGATTCGAAACGCCGAAGGTTTGCGACAAGGAGTAATCGAAGTGCGCCAACTGATCGGCGCATTGCGCGACCACGGTTATAGCGAATTCGGAATCCTCGGGACGAGCTACGGTGGGTGGATCGGTGCTTTACTCGCAATGGTCGAGCGCGATTTGCGATTCGTCGCGCTGATGTGCCCGATCGTGAATGTCGAACACGCAATTTGGCGAAATCCCGGAACGGCATTCATGCGGCGCGAATTACGTCGCGCGAAGATCGCACCCGAATTGGTGGCGCGGCATTTTCATCTCAGCTCGCCGCTGCACAATGAACCGGCGTGCGACCCGGCGCACGTGCTCTTTGTGTCGGGTGATTTCGATTTGATCGCCCGACCGGCCGACATCGACGCGATTCAGCAAAAATGGCGCGGCTCCGAATTGCTTCGGGTCCCGCAAGGCCACTTCGGTTACCGAGTGATGCGCGAAACAGTCACGCGCCTGAAGGAGCGCGGGTTTTAGTGCAGATCGAGATAATCGTACCAATGCATCGCACCCATCAAACGTCGGAATTCTTCGCTATCGGCTGATAAAGCGGGCAGCCATTCACTAATCAGCTCGCGCCTCCACCACCCTTTTTCGCCCAGGGGAGCAAACCGATACCGATAAAGCCGTGCGCGAATGTAATGCGGCGGTTTATCTGGAAATGGATTGTTGGCGAGCAGTGATAGCGTGTCGGGATCGTTGTGCAAAAGTTTCCAGACAAAATGGAACGTCCAAGGGTAATCGCCGGGAGAGGCCATGGCCGCAAACCAGATTTGCCAGTCGATCCGAGGTTGATACGGCGCGATGAAAGCCGGACGCCGGTCCGGATCTCCCGGCTTAGCTACGAACTCGTATTCCTTCCATTTGGTCTCGCCGGTAATGACCGCATCTTCGGTTCCTTCAAAGATAATTTCGTCACGCTCCCGGCCGACCGTTCCGAACGCGCCGTAGGTGTTAACCAAATCGAGCGGGTCGAACGAATAG
>Ga0193729_1000113_pt1 | contig 37235 bp, 30 predicted proteins | sample U1c2metaG_FD_143036 | JGI IMG/M metagenome (GOLD analysis project Ga0193729, IMG submission 143036) | Soil microbial communities from a riparian zone of the East river system, Colorado, United States - U1c2 | ecosystem: Environmental > Terrestrial > Soil > Riparian zone | place: USA: East River...
ATGATGTTGTACGCGAGCAGCTGCGAGCGCCCGTCGAAGAGCTCGGCGAGCGTCTTCTTGCCGTCCTCGGTGTCGAACCGGTACTCCTTCTCCACCGCAACCCAGGGCAGCCGGCGCCGCTGCTCGGTCGCCTTCTGGCCGAGCTTGGTGTGCTCTGCCTCGATGGCGGCAAGCTCGTCGCGCGCCGCCTGCCATTCCTCTCGGGTTCCAATCTTGTGGTCGGGCATCGTGGCCTCCTTCGGCGTTCGTCAGGTCGGTGTGTGGGCTCGACAGCCGTGATCGTAGATGGGCGCCTGTCGACCCCCAGTGCTTAAGACCGCAGCGCCACGCGGAACTCATCGCCGCGTCATGCGCTCGACGCGGTTCGCGACACGACGCGGTTCGCGGCAGACTCGAGCGAAACGGAGAGGGCGGGATTCGAACCCGCGATGGAGTTTGACCCCCATACTCGCTTAGCAGGCGAGTGCCTTCAGCCACTCGGCCACCTCTCCCTGGGATCGACGTGCCAGTCTAGAGCCTGCCGAGTAACCCCGTAGGATCTGCAGGCGCTCGGAAGGGTGGCAGAGCGGTTGAATGCGGCGGTCTTGAAAACCGTTAGACGGGCAACCCCCGTCTCGGGGGTTCGAATCCCCCCCCTTCCGTCTGTGGAGCCAAATCCTGCTTGTTTCCGGCGACTTTGTGTCCGCGCTGCTCTGCGATGGCGCTGGCAAGAGAACCGCAGGAGCGGTGCAGGGAACCGCAGCAGACGACATATGACTGGCGCACGAACTGGCGCACGGCGCGATCTGACGATTCTCGCCAAGCTCTCCTGCGCTCTCGCCCGAGCGCGAGCCGTGCCGCACGCGGCATAGCCGCGATCCAAACGGCGTAGGCTCTTGGGATCAGTCGCGCCGGGAAGATCGCCCGCATCGTGGGGAGAGCTGCAGCCCGCGTCATCAGCGGGGTGCTTGTCATCGCCTCGTACCCTGGTGCCGTGGCGGACTGGATCTTTGGCGGTTTAGCGGGATGGATCGTCAAGCTGGGCGGGCGGATCATTTTCGGACGTGGGCGTAGCGAGGGCGATGAGTTTCGCTAGTCGTTTTCGCTAGGCCCGCACACTTGGGCTGCGACGCTGGCGCTATCGGCCCAAAATCGGGTGTTTTGAGCGCTCGGCGAACCCTGCCGGTGTGTATGTAAATCCGGCCTTTGCCCTGATTCCTGCGCCTAGCGACCGATCCGTCGCCTTCCAGTCAACCGCGCGTACCAGCCCGGAACTGGCGGTTTGCCGCGTCGAAATCGCCAGGCACACAATGGAGCTATTAGCGGCGACACACGCCAAGCGCCCGACGATGGATTCATCCAGAACTCCCGAGTCTCGGGCGGTGGCACCCCGAGAGCCGCCCACCCCGCGTGGGTCATGATCCACCAGTCGCCTTCGTAATCCCGATGAATCGTCTTGCGGGTTCCAGCTTCTGAGAGTGGGTGGATGCCGTCGCGTGGGCGCAGCGTGAGCGAACCCCACGACCGTTCGGTCCTCACCAAACCGCGAGCGAGAAGAGAGCGCAGGGCTGTCTCGACTGCTGCGCGTCCCGGCGACTCCTCCAACAGTTCCTCGTCTACGCAGTCAGTAGCCACACCGAAGCGCGATCCGCCGATACTGACCGCTTCGAGTAGCTCTCGCTCCAACTCGGTTATAGGGACCTCCGCCATCTAACGCGGTTCGGGTGGGAGCGGACCCGTCGCTCCGATCCGGCCCGTTTCGGGGTTGAGGGTCGGCATGTGGTGCGCCCGCAGGCCCCTGTTGACACCTTCCATGGCTTCTTGAGCTTCACCCGTTGCTCTAAATCGTCTGTTGCGAGGGAGTTCGGCCATCTGCCAGACACCGTTGACGCGCATCGCGCTGTCGGGAGATGGGCCGTCATACACGGTCGCCTTGTTCCCCGTGACGACGATGCGAGTGCCGTGACCGATCGTCGAGAGTTGCACGCCTTCGGCCCACTCGGCGGCGAGGTCCTTCGCGCAGTTTCCGCCGACCAGGTAGTCCAACTCCCGAAGCAAGCCGATCATCTCGTCTTGGCAGATTCGCGCGAAGTTGTGCGTCCGCCCTTCGGCTGCAACCGTTGCAAACAGGGTGCGCACTTCGGCCTCGGCGCGAGACTCGCGCGACTGCCTGCCGCATCCTATGAGCGCGGACGTGGACGCGATGCTCGCCAGAACGGTCACAGATACAAGCGACGGCAGGAGGTGCGGTCGTCCCACAACATTTCGAGGATACGCCTGTGTGCCGTGCCGGGTTGTCGTCACCTACGCGGCGATCTGCACCGGATCAACGAGGTCCGTGAAGAGCGCGTCCAGCTTCTTCATGCTGCCGTCGAGGTTCCCGCGCACCAAGCGCGCGTAGGGAAGCGTTGACTCAATACGGAGCGCGTCCGACGCCAGCGACGCAGACGAGTGATGTAAGCCTCGTCGGCAGTCCACTTCGGTACACCACGCGAGCGCGCAAAGCGCCGAACGGCGATTTCGATCAGCACGATTCCCGCCGCGATCGGGATCGTCCAGAGACTTAGATGCATGTACAGAGAGTTGCTCGGCGGAGGAGCTGCTCAAACATCGCATCGCGCGACAGTCGTGCGTTCCTCCGCGCCGCCGCGCTCGACTGCGCGAACACCCGTCGGTCTACTACGTTCGCGGAGTTTGGCCGCCTACTGGATAGCCGCCGCCCGAGCGGCTCCGTGTTCCGTCCCATACAGATGCCCTGCTATCGCCGCCAGGGATTTCGGTTCGATGGCCGGATCGCTATTCACAACGACCGGCCTACTCGACGCTGGTGGAAGGTCGCAGACCGTGCGGCTCCTCAGGTCGATCTGGTTGCGGTCATCGTAGCTCCCGCCGATGATCCACGCCACCGTGCCCCTTCGAGTGACAGCGAGGTCTGTCACGCCTAGTGCTCCGAACGCGTTCGGAGCGCCGTCACATTTATGGTTCGGATTATCTAGTTCGCTGGCGGTGGTGGAAGTGGTCGCATTTTCGCGATGTCCCGTCTGCGCGTTCAAACGCGACACGCTCGATGCACATCCTTGCCTGCCGCAGGATTCCGTGGCATCTGCGACGAACCGTCCCGCTAGCGCCAGGAGCTTGAGCTTGACGATCTCTGTCGTTTCCGAGTAATCACCCAGCGGCGTCACGCGCCCAGTTGGGAGCCAGCGCACAAAGCTGCTCAGGAACAGTTCTTCGACGGCTGGGTGCCTGTTCCTCGCCTGATAGACGCGAATCTGCGCGGTCGCCGCAAGCGTACTACAGCGGTATCTAACGCAGAGCGGCTGTCGATGTCGCGCGCCGACTGCCGTCCTGCCTCCGCCGAGCGCCACGACGGCGAGCACCAGGAAAACCGACATGATCCTGATCAGTTGCATGTCATGTAAGGCCCGGCAGGGGGAACATCAGCGCCGCTTGCGCCGAGCGCGACGTAGGGCAATCGGTATGTCGGCAGCGACCACGACGAGATAGCCGCTCAGCCGAGGCGCGCGCGCCGATGGCACGACGGCGAAGGCGATAGGCACACCGAACCCGATCACGCTCATCGCCACGAAGATCAGCCGCGTTCGTTGTGGCATCTGGTGCCAGGCGCTCCCCAACATCCGCCAGTACCACCGCTAGGCCCGCCTCATCCATCGCAGCCTAATGGTCCAAGCGAGCGCGATAGTGAAAACGCGCTGGATCGACCGGATCATGACAGCCATCGCCCCGGAGCAGCCGGCAGCGCCGGGCGCAGTGACCGACGCTATCGACACGACGGGCACAGGGCCATCCTCCGCTCTACAGTTCCATTGTGGACCGCACCGAGTTCGAGGACTTCCGCCAGCACCAGCCAACGATCCGACGACTGAGCTACTACGCCGTGCTCGGCCTCCCGCTCGGACTCGGCTTCGCTGTCTCAAGCCTCTGGTCGTTCGTCGGTGGCGCGGTGGTTGCGGTTCTATTGATCTCTGCCGGTATGCGACTCCTCATCCGGTGGGACAAGGCTCGCTGGATCAAGCGCTTTCCCGAGCTTGCTGATCCGAGCATCACATGGCGACGCGGACCCTAACGGGCAGGGTCGAGACTAGGCGCTGTTGCGTTCCAACCTCAGGCGCTCAGGCTTGACGCATGATCGGCGAAGCTACAGCTTGTGTGCCTTGGCACGCCTATAGAGCAGGGACAACAACCGTCGCTCTCTCCGCAGGGGAGTGGTGCGTGGGCTGTGGAAGTCCATCAGCGCGATCTCGACCCGTCCGGAGGAGAAGCCGACCACGTCCCACGCTTTACGCCCTCCCTCTCCCCTGATCTGCGACAGCCTTTCCTGCAACGTGTGTTCGGGAGGTCGCGGGTTCGCCTCAAGGTAGCGAAGTCGATGGGTCAGCCTCAGCCCAAAGCTTCCGTCCACGCCAGACAACTCGGTGGGAAGAGAAGAGACTGAGGTGCTTTCGCGGATGAGTGGGCCGCGCTGGACCAGGACCGCGCCCAATGCATGCGCTATGCAGGTACGCACACGCGGCGTTTGGTTGGCGGCAAGACGTCGCTGGGCGACCGCTGCGGTCGGTGCGACGCGGATCGCGGACCACACCGCTTCGAAACGAGGCGATGCCAGATCGGTCTGGAACCTCGCCGAGCGGAGGCTGCCCGTTTCCCAGACCGGAAGGCCACCGCCGCACCGAGCGAGTCGGGCGGCGAGGTCGCTTGTGGTCGTTTCGCCTTCGCCCGAGGCGGCGCTCATCCCGGGAACGTCGCCGTTGCGCAGGTTGATAGCGCGAGCGTAGGCGGCTGCGTGGGCCTTCGTGACCGAGGCCGTGCTGTTGGCCTTGCCGCCTCCGCATCCAGCCATCAGCGATCCGGCAGCGACAAGGGCGAGCATGGTGGTGATAGCGCGCAGCATCGCCAGGATGATGTCAGCCATCACCCGCCTCGGATGGAGCGGCTCAAGTCGTGCTGTTAGCGCGCCGACTGGCGGCTTGCCTAACGACAGGCCACCACCTCACGCAACTTCGAGCCGTGGCCGATGTCTTAGTCGTGATCCGATTGAAGCGACGGTCCTGGTTCAAGCCCGCGCATGGCTTCGGCGAGTGGGTGGGGCTTATCGGGGGGCTATCAGTTGCGGCGGGGGTCGTGGCGGTCGTTGTCCTGCTCATCATCGGGGTGTTCAGGCAGGTGAGCGTGACCGTGCGGAACGACACCCGAGCATGGGTGAGAATCGCGGGGTGCGTTGACGATGCTGCGGATGTCAGCGCGGGCGACACCTTCACCGCCGAAGGCATCCCGGAACACGGCATATTGTTCTGCCTCATTACACCCACAGCGGCGGGAACATCTCGTTGTGTTGCGGTCCCGCAAGCACCACCGCGAGGCGTCGCCGAGCTAAGTGGACTGCGCGTCGTCTCGACCTCACGGTGCGACTGAGGACACGGAGTTTCGCGTTCGAGAGGTGACGCGCGTGAGGCCAGCTTTCATCGGTGCTGCGGTGACGCTCGTCGTCGGCAAGGACGATCTCAAACGTTGCGCGCCTCCCTTTCCAGCGGCTGATGCGTTCTTCGAGAGCGATCTTCACGGTGCTTGGTGGTTTCGCTTTGGTGCGTCATCGGGCCGGGGTGCTCGCGTCGCGGGGCTGCTGCGCTCGATGAAGTCCAGATAGTCGCAAACTGCGGCGTCGGTCGCACGCTTTCTCAGGGCATCTCGCTTCGGGGCTGGTCCGGTAGCGCGACCCTCGAACACCAACCCGTCGGACTTGATCCGGGCCACCCACGTCAGGCCATTTTTGTGGTGATCCGTCGTGAAGAGGTGGACGTGTTGGCGCGCCCACGCCTCGGATTCGTTCTCGGCGTTGCTCATGAGCGAGGCGAGTCTGACCCCGGCGAGCGGATGCGAAGCAGGTCGTCGCGGATGAGCCGCTCATAGGCATCGACGCTGATCCAGCCAGCGTCGGACTCATAGGCAACGTCGCCACGGTAGATGTCCGCCCACGTAAGGAGACAGGTTTCGTCGGGCGGGCCGTCGTACCGACGCCGTTCCCGGCGGTCAGGCACTTTCACCTAGAGGAGCGGTGGGTGGCTCGCGGCGCGCCAGGGGGACTGAGACGCGCCGCGAGCCGGTCAGGAATCGCCCCGATCCTTGGAGCCGGCACCCGACGAACGCTCGCAGGGCAAGAAGGGGTGAGCCCCTGCGAGCCAATCAAGAGCGACCCTGTTTCGGGTCGCCCCTGACATCTCAGACTCGACGCGACCTTCGTCGGTCTGGAAGGGAAGATGATCGAGCAGGCCGCAGCTCTCAAACGCGCGCTGGACCTGGCGTTGTCCGGGAATCAACATGAAGCCGCATCGTTGCTGCGCGCAAAGCTCGCGAGACATGACGATCATGTGCATGCCTGCCGAGTCGATGAACGTGAGGCTCCTGAGATCCAGGACCAAGGCCGTACGGCGGGACATGCGAATCCGCGCGACGGCCGCTCCAAGCTCTCGCGCAGAGCCCATGTCAAGCTCGCCCGTCAGGACGAGCTTGTGCTCGGTGGCGCAGACGACATACTGGATCGCAAAGCGAGGAGGATCGTCGGGGGAGACGGACCGAATCGGCTCGCTGACAGACATCGCTACCTCCGCACACGGGTTGTTCCTTGCGTGCGGAGACCCTGCCCGACACCCTGCAGTTGCCGTACGTCCCTCCGCGCTCGACGTGGCCCCGGATCCTCCCTCGAAGGGCCGAGAACACTTGCGATGCTAGCGCCAAGGAGTTGGCCGTGCAAGGCCCGCATCCCCGATCGAGTAGGCTCCCAGCACGTGAGTTCGTGACGGGCCGCCCACATAGGCGGGGACGTCAAGGAAACGCGGGTCTAACGGGGCGGATTCGTCCGTCCCGTTTCTTTTGGCAAGACGAAGAAGGCCCCGTGTCCGGCACCGAGAATGTCCCCAAAGGATCCGTCGCTGCAGAGATCTCCAACGCGACCGTGAAGCTGATGCACGAGTACACCGGGCGAGGGCCGACGAAGGCTCGCACGTACATGGACGAGAACCTGATCACCGTCGTCCTGGAGGACACGCTGACGATGGGCGAGCGCAGCCTCGTCCGCGACGGGCGGACCGACCTTGTGCTCGCAACGCGAAAAGCGTTCCAACAGACGATGGGCAGCCAGCTGGTCGCGGCCGTCGAGCGATACTCCGGCCGAAAGGTGCGGGTGTTTCTCAGTGCTAACCACGTCGATCCCGACGTTGCCGTTGAGTCGTTTCTCCTCGTTCCGAGGGACCAATCGATGGACGGCTCCATCGGGCGACCCCAAGGATCTGTCGACGGCATAAAAGATGGGCCACCACAGTGATGGACGGTCAGCGTGGTGGCCCGTCTATGAGGCTCCTAGAGGGACAACTCAAGGAGTAACGTGGTTCTCGAATACCCAGCGCGAACGGATCTGAAACCTCTCAGCGGACGAGTCACACGCGCATGATCCTCGGCCCGGTAGCAGCGCTTCGGCGCACGCGTTTTAGAAGCGCCTGAAGCGGATAAAAGCAAACGCTATCCGTCGGCGCGAAGATCCCCGCGAAGGCCGATCTCCAACGGCGATAGCGAGGGAAATGATCGCGCTTCTGCTTGTACTGCTATCCGGCTTCGTTGCCCTCGTGGCCGGTGCGTTCGTGCTCACCCTCGCGGTGGCGACCGTTGTGATCGCCGTCGCCGCCGCTGCCGTCGCCCTTGACGCCGTAGGCACATTCGTCGGGAGCGTTGTCCGTTCAGCTCAACGCTGGGAGCGGAGCTGCGGGCCGCGTCCACACTAGAGCGCTACGAAGAAAGGGGCACGAGCTAACGCGTCCCGGTTGATGAGACGTGCCAGCGATATTTCGCATCCATCAAGACGAGCGGCATGGGCGCTATCGGCTAGTTCTGTCCGGCGAACTCGACATGGCAGGCGCGGCTGAGCTGGAAGACGCGATGACGAGCCTCTGCAAAGCCGGTACACTTGAAATCGAGATCGACCTGCGCGAGATCACGTTCATCGACTCTTCGGGAGTCGGGGCGATCGTGTGGGCAAAAGAGCGATGTGCCGAGCATCGTTCGCAGTTCTTCATCGTTCCAAGCAAGCACCCCAGCCCGCGGCGGCGGTTCGAGAGGATGAAGCTCGATGAAGTGCTGCCTTGGCGCGAGGCGCGTCCAAGCGTCTCGTGAACCGCGTTGCTGACCACGTTAGTCGCCTCCTCGTGGTTGTGCTGCCCTAGGCGCGGGGGCACTGCTTGGGTTCCGCTGCCTCCGCGTCTGACGCTTGCACCTCATATTTCTCGCGTTCGGGTGTTAGCGCGCGCATGTCGGGTAACTCCAAAACGGTCCGCCGATGACGATCAGGCGGACAGGGGCCGCTTTGCGCGCTCCTGACCGCACAGCCCCTGGGGAAGGCCCAACGGGCGGTGGTTGAGCGCCGGCGGCCCCGCCTGCTGTCTTCGCGGCGACGACAAGAACGGCCACCACGTTCATGCAGCAACGTGGTGGCCGCGATCAGTGGCGCTCCTAGAGGGACAACTCCACGGAGAATCCAAGCGACTAAATACCCCGGCTGAGGCGCGTCAAAACGTTGGCGACGGTGGCCTACAGCAGCTCGAGGTCGCCGAGCGACAGCGCCCACGACGCCGGCAGCGTCGGGTCGGGGTCGAGATTCTCACGCAGCGGATTGGCCGTCAGCAGCGTGCCACGCGGGGACTTGAGAAGCCCTCTGCGGGCGGCGTGCACGCGCGACGGCAGCGAGCAGACGACGAAGTCGGCACGGGAGGAGCTCCTGATCTCGGCGAGCAGCCGCCGCGCGGTGCGCGGATCGTCGTGCTCGACCAGGAGCTCGCAGATCTGTGCAACCGAGAATCGGCCGTGACGGCGCCTGCACGGTCACGTAGGACCCACTCGCCACGGAGGGTAGCGCGACCCGACGCCCACGCCCAACGCCGTCGACATCCGTAGGATCAGACCGCGGATGCCGAGCATGGACCCGGAGGAGGATAGGAGACTCGAGAAGAGAGTCGATCGGCGCGCGTTCCTGAAGGGCGGGCTGATCGCGGGCGGCTTGGTGGCCGGCGCCGGCCTGGGGATCGGGCGGCTGGCCGACGCGGCCCAGGACTCCGGCCTCAGCGCGGCCACGACACCCGCACGTCGCCCGCCGCTGCTCGTGGACCCGCGCCGCCCGAACGTGCTCGTGATCCTCGTCGACCAGCTGCGCTTTCCCGCATGGTTCTCGCCGACGGCCGACGGCTCGGCGCTGCCACCGAACCTGCAGCGCCTGCGCGAAGGCGCGGTCTCCTTCTCCAACCATTACACGGCAGCCAACGACTGCACGCCCGCCCGCTCGACGCTGCTCACCGGCCTTTACACGCACCAGACCGGCTGCATGATCACGGGCGGGAGCACGCTCGATCCGGGCTTTCCGACGTGGGGCACGATGCTTCGCGATCACGGCTACCGCACCCGCTGGTACGGCAAGTGGCATCTCACCCATCGCGACGGCAAGTGGGGGCGAAGGCGCGGCGGGCGCGCGCTCGCGCGCTATGGCTTCCACGGTGGAACGTTTCCCTCGCCCAATGGCGCGCCGGGCCAGGGCTGGCGCCTGGACGGGCATATCGCACGGCAGTTCGCCACGTGGTTCGCCGGCGAGGCCGACGCGGGGCCATGGTGCACGACCGTGTCGTTCGTCAACCCACACGACATCGCCTGGTGGTACGGGTGGAGCGATCGCGTGTCGGCGGAGGCCAGCGCCCGGTCGGTCGTTCAGGCCCTTCCCGCGAACTTCGAGACGCCCGAGCAGCTGACGGCGCGAAGCAAGCCGCTGCTGCAGCGCTCGCTGCAGGACACCGCCGCTGCTGCCTTCGGGCCCGTCCCCTACGAAGGCCCGGAAGCGGCCTCGCTGTGGATGGGCTTCCTGAACCTCTACGCGAAGCTGCAGCGCGAGGTCGACCGGCAGATCGGACAGGTCCTGGCGGCCCTGCACAGCCGTCCTGAGATCGCGGCGAACACGGTGATCGTCTTCAGCTCCGACCACGGCGAGTACGGCGGCTCGCACGGGCTGCGCGGGAAGGGCGCGGGCGCCTACGAGGAGGCGATCCGCGTGCCGCTGCTCGTGAAGGACCCCCGCGGCGTGCTGACGGCAGCGCCCGAGGCGACGCGCAGCCAGCTGACCTCGAGCGTCGACATCGCGCCGCTGCTGCTGACGATCGCCACCGGCTCGGACAGATGGCGCAACGAAGCGCGCTACGAGCACCTCTCGGGCCGCGCCGACCTGGCGGGGATCCTCGCCGACCCGGGAGCGCCCGGTCGGCCCTATGTGCTGCACGCGACCGACGAGACGGTCACGGAGTTTGCGATCGAGTCCTATGCCGCCAACGCGCCGCTGCACGTCGTCGCGCTGCGCACCCAGGAGGCCAAGTACGCCGCGTATTCGAGCTGGCAGCCGGGCGGCATCGAACGCCTGTCGGCAGGAGAGGAACGCGAGCTGTACGACTACAGCACGGACAGCGGCCGGCTGGAGCTGCACAACAGCGCCGGTCAGAGCAATCTCGAGGTAGACCTGCACGTGTCACTCGAGAGGGCCGTTTCCGAAGAGCTGCGCCGTCCGCTGCCCGCTCGCCTGGAAGCGGCTCAGGCACGCGGCTTCGCCGACTACTTCACGACCGCGAAAAACTCCTCCGAGAACGCGGCGGCGGCGCGAGAACGGCGCGCCGAAAAAGTCTTCGAAGGCCTGGGCGAAGCCGGCGGCGTGCCCGGCGAGAGCCGCGCCAAGCAGCTCAGACGCGCTTCGCCGCGGACACGCCGATGACCGCGCCGGAGGCGTCGAGAGCCTGCACCTGTACGTAGCTGCCGTTCGCAGCGCGCGGCAACACGATGGCGGTCTCGAAGCCACTCTTCGGGGCGCCCCCGGCCGGCGTCTGGCCTGCCGGCGAGGCTCCCCCGAGCACGCGCCAGGAGGCAACCTCTGTTGCGCCGTTCCAGCTCGCGTAGACGGTCGCGCCGGCGTGCGCCGACGTGCGTACGGCGAGCAGCGCGGGCGCGTCGGTCGGGTGCGCGCTCCAGGGCAGCCGATAGGCGCGATAGGACTGATACGCGGCGGGCAGGTGGGCGTCGAGCAGCAGCGCACCGGAGGCGCCGTATTCGGAGATGTAAGGGACCTCGCCCCAGCCGACGATCCAGGCGCCGCTCGCCAGCTGCTGCACGTTGCCCTGACTGCCGGCGACGAGCGGCTTGGCCGGATGGCGATCGTCGCGCACGAGCGTCGCCTTCATGTGCTGCGCGTCGAGCCGCACCGCGATCGCGCGAGACTGCGGGTGCACCGCCGGGGTGGCGCCGTTGTCGAAGAACGTGATCGTCCCGTCGGGCTGTCGGCGGGCGTCGTGCTGCCAGGCCGTGCGCGTGCCGGGGCCCATCGCGAAGCTCGAATGCTTGCCGTCCAGCTGCCAGCGCACGCGGCCGGTGTGCGCGTCGACGTCGTACGCGGCCCATGTGTTGCGCGCGTCCACGAGCAGGTCGCCGTCCTGCTGGACGTCGATCGAGTTGATGTGGAAGTAGTCGAACGGCGTCGTCTGGCTCGAGTGCTTTCCCGAGGCATACGAGTCCGACAGCGGCACGTGGTCGAGGCTGTGCCACTCGAACATCACAAGCCCCGTCTTCAGGTCGATCTCCTGCAGCAACGTGTCGGCGACCGCGGCATTGCGCGAGCCGCCGATGCCCGACAGGTCGCAGTCGATGCCGTTGAACACGGTGATCAGCCCCGTGCCCTGCGGCGTGATCTGGAATTCGTGCAGGTCGGGCTGGTAGCCGTTGCCGGCGCGCACCACGGCGATCTGCCGGTAGGAGCTGTCGAGGATCACCTCGCCCGCCTTGCTCTGACCGCCGGCGATCAGCGGGTCCTGCCACCAGGTGAGCACCGGCTTGCCTTCGTACTGCTGCACGCGGAAGTCCGCAGCGCGCGTGCCCGCCGGCGAGAGCGGCTTGAACCACACCAGCGCGCCGTTTTCGTCGAGGATCATCGGGCCGTACTGGCCCGGTCCGGAGTAGGGCGCGATGAACAGGTCGCCGGGATTCGTGCCGGGCGCGTGGGTCGTGACCGTGACCGTCGGCGGCTGCAGGTCGGCGCGCGAGTGAAAGTGCTGGTAGTAGGCGGGGTGTGGCGCCGGCCGCCCGCTGCCGCCGGCTTCCCCGGCGCGATCGCGCACGGCGACCCTGAAGCTCCACGCGAACGGCGTAGCGCGACCCGCGCCGGGCTGGCCGGTCTGCGATAGCTCCGCGCGTACGTGCACGAGCTCGCCCTCGGCGAACGGGTGCGCGGGAACGAAGCTCGCGCCGGTTCCCTGCGAGTACGCGAGCAGCCGCCCGCTGTGGGCGCCGCCGCGCGAGCCGCTGACGGTCACGTGCGAGAGCTCGCCGGCGGGCACGCCCAGCATGCTGATCTGCGTCCCAGCGGAGGCGTCGCGCGTGTCGGGCCCAGGCGAGACGGTCACCCGCGAGCCGGCCAGCGCGGCCGATACGTTCAGGCGCGGCGGCGTGCAGCGGGGCCCCCCGGCCGATCGGGCTTTGGCGTCGGCCCCGGCGGCGCCGGCGTGCCCGGAGCGCAGCGTGACCAGCGCGGCGAGCCCGCCGGCGGCCAGCAGGATCAGGCCGGCGAGCGCGGCGCGCGGCAGCAGGCCGGGCCTGCTCACCCCTTGACCGTCGCAGAGGTGCCGATCACCGCGCCGGCACCGTCGAGCGCCTGCGCGGCGATGTAGGGACCCGCGGTGGGCGCCGTGACCGTCGTCTGGAAGCCCGACTTGCCGGCGGTCGCGACCGGGGCGAGCGCCGCGGAGGACGCTCCGGCCAGCACGCGCCACGAGGCGACCTCAGTCGCCCCGTTCCAGCTCGCCGCGACGCTGAGCTTCCCGGCGCCGGCGGACTTGACGGCCAGCGCCGGCCGGGTCGTGGGCCGAGCGCTCCAGGGCGAGAGGAACGTCTTGAAGTTCTGCACGTCCTTGCCGAGCGCGCCGTCCAGCAGCACGTGCCCGGAGGAGTCGAACTCGGTGAAGTTCGGCAGCCCGCCGTAGCCGAGCAGCCAGTTTCCGCCCGGCAGGGCGAACATGTTGCCCTGGCTGGAGGCCAGCAACGTCTTCGACGGGTTGACGAGCTGCTTGGCCAGCGTGACCGAGTGCTTGGAGACGTCCGGCCGCAGCAGGATGCCGCGGGACTGCTTCTCCTTCGGCGGGGCCGAGCCGTTGTCGAACACCGAGATCAGCCCGCCGGGCTGGAACTCGGCGTCGTGCTGCCAGTACTCGCGCGTGCCCGCGCCGAGCTTGAAGCTGCTGCGCTTGCCGCCCAGGCGCCAGCGGATCGCGCCGCTGCGGATGTCGACGTCGTACAGCGCCCAGGTGTTGCGCGAGGAGAGCAGCACGTCGCCGGTCGTGCCGGGGTCCGCCGAGTTCATGTGCACGTAGTCCCACGGATAGCCGCTGCTGCGCACGGGATTGTTCGACTCCCCCAAGGGGATGTGCCCGAGCGCGTGCCACTCCCACATGACCAGGCCGGTCTTGACGTCGATCTCCTGAATCACGCCATCGGTGAGGATGCCGTTGGCCGAGCCGTGCACGCCCGACAGGTTCATATGGATCGGGTCGAAGGCGTCTATCCACGCCGTGCCTTCGGGCGTCAGCCGGATCTCGTGCAGGTCGGCGCGGTAGCCGTTGCCGGCCCTGATCGTCGCCACGCGCCGGTACGCGTCGTCGTAGACGACGTTCTCTCCCTCGCCGAAGCCGACGCGGATGATGCGGCCCTGCCACCAGGTGAGCACCGGCTTGCCCTGATACTGCTGGACCTGGAAGTTGGTCGCATCGACGCCCGCCGGAAGCGGCTGGAACCACACGAGGTTGCCCTGCTGGTCGACGATCATCGGACCGGGAGAGCCCTTCCCCTGATAGGGCGCGAGGAACAGGTCGCCCGGCGTCGCGCCGGCCTTCGCAGGCGTCGTGATCCTCACGCTCGACGGCGTGAGCGCCGGCGCCGAGCTGTAGTGCTGGACCGCGCGAGCGTCCCCCGGGTTCAGCGCGAACTGCTTCTGGCTTACCGTCGCCTGGTGGGCGATCGTGAAGCTCGTGCCGACCGCGGCGCCGCCGAGGACCGCGTGGACCGTCACCTTCTCGCCGGCGCGGAACGGCTTGCTCGGCAGGAAGCTCTCGCCGGTGCCCGTCGAGTAGGCCCTCAGCGATCCGCCGTGCGCGCCGCTGCGGGAGCCGACGACGCGGACGTTCGACACCTGTATGCCCGCGCCCCCGAGAAAGCTGATCTGCGTCGAAGGCGAAGCGTCCGGGGTTCCCGCCATCGGCGAGACGGCCACCGAACCAGCGCTCGCCGCCGCGTCGAGCGACGCGCTGAGCGTCGCGGAGGTCGCCGGCGAGGCGCCGCCGCACGCGGACACTCCCGTGGCTGTGAACAGCGCCGCGAGCAGAACCCCGGCCGGGCGAAGCGTTCGGAGCGGGGTCGGCACTTGCGCCGATCGTAGCGGCTGCGGTCGCGGCCGGCGTCGGCCGGCGGGACGTACGGGCTGGCGTCGCGCAGCTCGAGAAACGCGACGCACCAGCTTAGGAGCCGAGCGTGAACGGCCGGGAGGATCCGATCACGCGGCCGTCGGCGTCGAGTGCCTGGAGCCTGAAGCTGCCGTAGGCCTGCGGCACTTCGATCGCCGTCTCGAAGCCCTCCTTGGCGTGCGTCACCACGGCCTTGAGGGCACCGGCGCCGGAGCCGGCGAGAACCCGCCAGGAGGCCAGGCTCGTGGCACCGTTCCAGCTCCCGTAGACGTACGTCTTGCCGTCGGCTTGGCGCGCGGCGCCGACGGGGGGCGTCACGGGCAGGCCGACCCACTGCTCGAGCGTTGCCCGGTAGCTGAGGTCGGGGCCGGGGAGCTCGCCTTCGAACAGCAGCTTTCCGGAGTGGTCGTACTCAGAGAAGTACGGTTCCGAGCCCCAGCCGACGAACACGTCGCCGTTTGCCTGCGGCCGGGTGTCGCCCATGAATTCGGAGCGGAAGCCGCCGTCGCCGCCGTACTGCGCCGCCAGCGTCGCCTTGCGCGTCTGCTGGTCGAGCCTCAGCACGAGCCCTCGTGACGGCCCGGTCGGGTCGACCGAGGTCCCGCCGCCGGTCAGCCGACAACAGTGGTCGTCGAACAGGCTGACGGTCGAGTCGGGCTGCAGCAGCACGTCGTGCTGCCATTCGAAGCGAGCGCCCGGACCGAACTTGAAGCTCGAATCGCTGCCGCCGAGCGTCCACTCGATCCTGCCGCTGGCGATGTCGACGAGATAGGCCGCCCAGGTGTCGCGCATCGAGACGAGGAACTCGCCGGCGCCGGTCAGCTGGATCGAGTTGATGTGGTAGGCGTCCCAGGGGAAGCCGTTCGTCGGCAGCGATGCCTGGGACTGGCCGAGCGGGATGTGGTCGATTGCGTCCCAGTTGCGCAGCAGCTTGCCCGTGCGCAGGTCGTACTCCTGCACGGCCGAGTCGATCAGCGCGCCGTTGTACGCGCCGCCGTACTTCGAGAGGTTCTTCGGGATGTTCTTGTTGGCCGTGACCCAGGCGCGCGCGCCGTCGATCACGATCTCGTGCAGCGTGAGCACCCACCCGCCCGTTGCTTTCAGTCGCGCCACCGGCTGATAGCGCTGGTCGACGACGACGTATTCGCCGCTTTCGGTTGCGCCCGTGTTCGTGACCTTGCCCTGCCACCACGCGAGCGCGGGCTTGCCGTGGTAGGTCTGCAGGCTGAGGTTCGCGGCGACCACCTTTTCGGGCACGGGCTGGAACCACACCGGCTGTAGGCGTCGGTCGAGGATCAGCGGCCCGCTCTGACCGACGATCGGCGGTTCGTTGAGGTCCAAGAAGTTCGCTGTGAAGATGTAGCCGGGCGCGAGCTGCGAGGCCGGCGCGTTCTTGGCGATACGGATTTCGGGCGGGTGCAGCGTCGGCTCCGTGACATAGCTGTAGGCGCCGTGTGTCGTGTACTGACCGACCGGCGGCGCCTTGGAGCCCGCGAAGGCAGCCGTCAGCCCAACGAACACGGCCAGGACCAGGCCAATCGCCAGCGCGAAGCGCCGCACCCCCCTCGAGACCGCCGCGTCCGGCGCGGGCAGCGACAGGAACGTCAGCAGCGCCGCCGCGCCGGCGCAGCCGGCTCCGATCCTGTATGCCAGCCGGAAGCCGTTGGTCAGCGCTTCGGGTACCTGCTCGCCGGTCCCGATCAGGTGCGTCGTGTGCTGCGTGGCGAGCGTGATCAGCACCGCCAGGCCAAGGCCACCGCCGATCTGGCGCGAGGTATTGACGAGTCCGGAGGCGAGCCCCGCCTGGCCCTCCTTCGCACCGGTGGTCGCCGCGATCGTCGACGGCACGATCGACATCGCGATCCCGGCCGCCACGAGTAGCCCGGGGATCATGACGTAGACGATGCCGCTGCCGCTCGAGCCGATGAAGCTCAGCAGCACCAGCCCGGAGGTCAGCATCACCAGGCCGGCGCCGAGCACCGGGCGCACGCCGAACAGGTTCACGAGCTTGCCGGTGCGCTGCGCGACGAGCATCAGCACGAGCGTCATCGGCAGGAAGATCAGCCCTGTGTGCAGCGGCGAAAGCCCAAGCACCTGCTGCAGGTAGAGCGAGTTCAGCACCCACATCGGAAACAGCGCGGCGCTGAACAGCAGCACGATGTTGTTCGCCGCCTGCAGCGTCTTCGTCAGCTGCTTGAACGGGATCAGCGGATTCGACGCGAAGCGGGCCTCGATCAGGGCGAACACGCCAAGCAGGGCGATGCCGAGGATGATCGGGCCGAGCGCGTCGAACGTGCTCCAGCCCTTCAGACCGGCTTCGACGACGCCGTAGACGAGGATGATCTGGCCGATCGTCAGCGTCAGCGCACCGGCCAGGTCGAACGTCAGCTCGCGATTGCGGACGCGCTCGGTGACCACCGCGTAGGCCACGATCGCCACGCCAATCGCGATCGGCGGGTTGATCAGCAGCACCCAGCGCCAGCTCAGCGCTTCCACGATGATCCCGCCGAACAGCACGCCGCAAGCGCCACCGAGCCCGTTCATCGCCGCCCAGATGCCGATCGCCCGGTGCAGCTTCGGCCCCGGCGGGAACGACGCCGTGATGATCGCCAGCGAGCAAGCCGCCATCAGCGCGCCCGCGATGCCCTGGATCGCGCGCCCGCCGATCAGCCAGCCCTGGCTCGGCGCGGCGCCGCCGATCAGCGACGTGACGGCGAATAGGACCAGCGCGATCGCGAACGTGCGCCCCTGCCCGTAGTGGTCGGCGACGCGCCCGCCAAGCATCAGGAACCCAGCGAACGTGATCGCGTACGCGTCGACGACCCACTGCAGTTCGGGCGAGGTGAAGCCGAGGTCCGATTGGATCGACGGCAGCGCGACGTTGACGATGCTCAGGTCGAGGATGACCATGAACTGGGCCACGCAGCAGACGGCCAACAGCCATGGCGAACCCGCGCCCCGCCGGCTCTCGGCCGGAGCGGTCTCCGGCGGGCGTCGACTCGCTGTCGCCTCCACGCTCATGCTCGCCTATCCAGCTGCGATCGGGGGCGGAAACGCCTGGTAGGCTGCGCCGTCGAGTCCCCGAGCGACGATTGGAGCCCGCCCCATGAGAAGAACGCCACTGACCGCCATGCTAACGGCCCTGGCCGTCCTGGCGAGCACGATCGCGGTGGCCGGGTGCGGCAGCAGCAGCTCGTCCTCATCCTCGTCGACGAGCACGACGCCGACGAGCAGCAAAACGCCGACGAGCACGACGACGAAGAAGCACAAGTCCAAACCGGCCTACTAGCCCTCATCCCGTCGCCTTGGTGCTGCGCAGCGAGGCGTAGTAGCCGATCACCGCGCCCGTCTTGGACGTCCCGAGCGCGTGGCCGGCCCCGTCGAGCGCCTGCACCGCCGCATACGCGTACTTCACGGGCAGGGTCGTCGAGCTCTCGAAGCGATCGGCTCCTATCTCGGCCTGCGCCTTCAGCGATCCAGGGTGCTGGCCGGCGAGCACGCGCCAGGCGGCCACCTCGGTTGCGCCGTTCCAGCTCGCGTGCACGATCGTCTCTTCGCCGGTGTCGTTCAGCGTGGCGAGCACCGCGGGCGGGGCCAGCGGCCGACCCGTCCAGGGAAAGCGAAAGGCCCGGTAGAAGGACATGTCATACGGCTGATGGGCATCGAACAGCAGCGAGCCTTCCTTGCCGAACTCGCTGATCGCCGGCACGCCGCCGTAGCCCACGAGCGTGTTCCCGTTCGCCAGCGTCTGCATGTTGCCTTGGCTTGCGGCGAGCAGCGGCGGGTTGCGGTGGGTATAGGAGGAGACGAGCCGCGCTTCGCGGGCCTTGAGGTCGAGCTTGATCCGGATGGCGCGCGACTGGCGGTGGATCGGCGGGTTCGAGCCGTCGTCGAAGAACGTGATCTCGCCGTTGGCGAGCACGCGGCCGTCGTGCTGCCACGCCATTCTCGTGCCCGGCCCCATCTTGAAGGAGCTCCTGTTGCCGCCGAGGCGCCAGAGGACCTTCCCGCTCCCGCCCTCCAGCCGGTAGCCCGCCCAGCTGCTGCGCGCCGTGATCAAGAGGCCGCCGTCGGGCCGGGGATCGATCGAGTTGAGGTGGAAGTAGTCCCACGGCGCCGGCCCGCTCGGCGTTTCGACTTCGGACTCCGAAGGGCCGATGTGGTCGAGGCTGTGCCATTCCCAGCGCACGAGGCCCGTCTTCATGTCGACCTGCTGGATAGCGGTGTCGACGATCGCTCCGCCCGGCGCTCCTCCGATCGAGGTGAGGTTGCAGCGGATGGGGTTGTAAGCGGTGATGTAGGCGACGTCGTGCGAGACGATCTGAAAGTCGTGCAGGTCGGCCTTCAGGCCGTTGCCGCCGGCGATCCTCGCAATCGTCTGATAACGCGGGTTCATCACGATGTCTTCGCCCTGGCCGAAGCCCAGTGAGAGCACGTGCCCCCGCCACCAGGTCAGCACACGCTGGCCTCCGTAGGTCTGCTGGCTCAGGTTCTCCGCGGCTTCGCCCTCCGGCAGCGCGTCGAACCAGACGAGTCGTCCCGTCGGCGTGTAGATCAGCGGTCCGTACTGTCCTGGGCCGGGCCCGTTGGTCGTCAACACGTCGCCGGCCGCGGGATCGCTGTCGGGCGTGGTGACCGTCAGCACCGGAGGATGTATGTCGGGCAGGGTGTAGAAGCTCTGATAGTCGGCGGGCGCCGCCGGAAGGTTGGCAAAGTCGGTTGTGTTCGCCGTCGAATACGGAGTGTCGACGCGAAAGCTGAATGCCGTCCGCTTGCTGCCGTCGCCGGCCGTCGGAGATCGGAGGGCGCCGATCGTGGCGCGCACGGAGACGCGCTCGCCGGCCTCGAACGGGGCATCTGGAGAGAAGCTCGCACCGTCACGCTGCGAGTAGCTGCGGAGGTGGCCGGGGTGAGGACCGCTGCTCGCGCCCACGACGGAGACTTCACGGATCTCCGCGGCCGGCACGCCCCGGAAGCTGATCTGTGTGTTGGGATTGGCGGTTCCCGTTCCGGGCGCCGGCGAGACATCAACGCCGGCGCCCGACAGCGCCGCCGTGTGTTCGAACGTGGGCGGCAGGCAAGCGGGCGAGACGCCGCTGCGCGCGCTCGAGCCCGACAGCAGTTTCAGGCTGGGCGAGTCCAGAGCGATCGCGAGCGCGCCCCATGCGAGCGCGACGGCTCCCAGGATGATGAGTACGTTCAGGCGCATATGAGCACGACACCCATGCCCGGGCCTGCTGCGCCCGCGGGTGTCGAGGGCGGAAGGGTGCCACATCCGCGTCTGGGCAGTGTAAGAGTTGCTTCAACAGGCCGGCCGGCCAAAGCGCTTATAAGGCCTGCCGGCCCACACCCGTAGCCGCACGAGTACGCTCGGGGCGATGAGACCTCTGGCGCTCGCCGCGCTGCTGCCCGCCTCCCTGTGCCTGCTGCCCGCCGCCGCTTTCGGAGCGTCGAACGTGGCGAGCACCGAAGCGTACGTGCACGCCAACTACGCGTTGACGCTGTCCGGGAACGGGAAGATCCCGACCGCGGAAGCACGGCTGAGAGGCCTGCGGGAGCGCCTGCGGCGCGAATGCCCGGGCGTGGTCGCCGGCTCGCCGCAGGACAAGGACTCCGAATGGCTCACGTGGGAGACGATCGGGGCGATGACGATCGTCGGCTACCAGCCCGGCGCTGCGTCGGTCGCGAAGTTCACGCGCGCCGTGTCGAAGCTCAGCTGGGGCAACGCCTCGATCACGCGCGCCGTGCACACCTACGCGCGCCAGCTCGCGACCGAGGTGCGCACGCCGCTTCCGGACGTCTGCGGCGACCTGCGCGCATGGAAGGCCAGCGGATACGCGACGCTGCCCGCAGGGACCGTGCACTTCCGCAAGACCTTCTACGAAAACTACGTCGGCATCGGCTACATGCCGAGAGCGATGCTCGCCCCCTACCTGCGCCCCGCGCAGAGCGGCCTGTTGCGACGCTCGCGGCAGTTCGAAGAAGCGGTCGCCGAAGCCGAAGCGCGCGCGGTCGAAACGTTCGGGGAAATCATAGATTTGCTCGGGCTGAACCAGTAGCGCGCGGCGCTGCGGAATCGCCCCTGCCGCGGGCGATCGCGCGCGCGAGCCATTGCGCGAAGAGCGCTCCGCCCAGGGCGAGCAGGAAGGCGGCGAGCGGGCCGAGCGGGATCACGAGAACCGCGACGAGGAAGCAGAACGTGGCGAAGCCGAACGCTCCGCGCAGGAAGCCGCGAAAGAAGGCGTCGAGCTGCACCGGCCCCTCGAGCACGAGCAGGAACGCGGCGAGCACCGTGTTGGAGACGGGGAACGGCGTGAGCACGCCGGTCAGCGTCGGCCCGAGACCGGCCGCGGCGCCGGTCAGCCCGAGCACGAGCAGCGCCGTGGCGACCGCCCGCGCCGGCAGGTCCCAGGCGGGCAGCTTCGCGATCGGCGCGTCCTGCTCGTGAGGATCGGCGGGCAGCAGCGACGGCCCCAGCGCGAAGGCGCCGGCGGCAAGCACCAGGCCGACGCCGGCCGGGATCGAGGCCTGCCCGAAGGCCAGCGCGACGGCGAGGAACGCGACCCACCCGGCGAGCACCGCGCTCAACCAACCCGCTCGCCGCGCGACCTGCGCGAAGACGACGACGAACGAGGAGAGCGCGACGAGGCCGAGCAGCGAAGCGGCCGCCGTGTCGGCGGCGAAGTGCCTGCCGTGCTCGAGCTCGGTGATCAACAGGATCGGACCGGCGACGAGTGGCAGCGCGACGAGCAGACCGGCGACCTCGTGACCCCAGCGGCGCCCGGCCAGCGAAGAGCCGACGACGAGCGCGGGCGCCAGCGTCAGCTTGACGAGCAGCAGCGACACGCGCTCACCAACGCTCCCACCCCACCGTCGCCTCATCCGGCTGCGGACGGCGTTGAAGCCGCTTGAGCACCGCGTTGACGACCCACACGATCAGCGCTCCGCCGATCGTCGACCAGAAGCCGCCGACCGTGAACCGGTCGACGATCCTGCTCGTCAGCCACAGCATCAACGCGTTGATCGCCAGCAGCGCCAGCCCGAGCGACAGGATCACGGCGGGAAGCGTGAAGAGGATGATCCACGGGCGCACGATGAAGTTGACGATCCCCAGGATCAGCCCGGCGAGCAGCAGCGTGCCGAGGTCATCGCCGTAGCCGATCGCCGGGATCACGGCGGCCGCGACGAGCAGCGCGAGGCAGTTGGACAGCCAGGCGATGACCAGGCGAACGAAGATCGCTCGACGCAACATCGCCCTCATCCTCGCACGCGCGCGGGAGTGACTTGCGTGCGGCGTTGCGTGCGATGTCGCGTGCGGCGGCCGCAGCTACGCGGGTGCGCTCGCGCCGGCCGTCTCGCGCACGAACTCGCGGATCGCCCGCGCGAAGGCTTGCGGCTGGTCGCGCATGATCAACGTGTAGCTGTCGGCGATCTCCACCAGACGGGAATCGGGCAGGAGCGCGGCGAGCCGCCGGCCGTGCTCGGGTCGCTGCACGCGATCCTCGGGCGTCCACACGACAAGCGCGGGACGCTCGAAGCTCCGCAGGCGCTCGCAGGCCTCGAGCATCTGACCGCGGCGAGCGCTCGTCACGTACTTGCGCAGGTCGCGCCGCACCGCCCGCTGGCTCTGCAGCGGCTGCAGCCAGCGGTCAAGCAGCTCGTCGGGCAGCGCTCGCTTGGACATCCAGCCGAAGGCGATCGGCAGCCGGCGCAGCGCGGGCACGCGCAGCGCCTGCATCGAGAGGAAGATGCCGCCCGGGATCATGCCCGTGAGCCGCATGTTCTTGCCCGGCAGGCCCGGCGGGTAGTTCTCAAACGCCTCGCACGAGGAGATCACCAGGCGCGCCACGCGCGCGGGGTTCTCGCCGGCCAGCACGAGCGCCGCCGCGTGGTCGTTCTGCACCAGCGTCACGTCGGACAGCTCGAGACGCTCGAGCAGCTCGGCCACGATCCGCGCGTAGCCCTCCAGCGATAGGTCGGCGTCGGCGCGCATCGCTTTGCGGTGCGCTCCGAGCGGCAGCGTCGGCACGACACAGCGATGGCCGGCGCGCAGATCCTCGACCACCGGGTCCCACACCGAACCGTCCATCACGAGGCCGCCCAGGAGCACCAGCACGGGCCCGTCGCCGCCGGTGTCGTCGTATTCGATCGTTCCAGCCGTCAGCTCGATCTCGGACATCTGCGCGACTCCTTTACTTCTTTATATTAATTAATTAAAATAATAGATAGATCGCTCTAGTGACTGCGTAACGTATCATCTCCGGCATGGCGGTGGGAACGAAGCAGCGGATCGTGGAGCGCAGCGCCGAGCTGTTCCGCCGGCAGGGCTTCGCGGGCACCGGCGTGAAGCAGATCGTGGCCGAGGCCGGCGCTCCCTTCGGCTCGCTCTACCACTTCTTCCCGGGCGGCAAGGAGCAGCTCGGCGAGGAGGTGATCCGCACCTCGGGCGCGATCTACGGACAGCTGATCGACGCCTTCTTCGTGCCCGGCGCCGACCCCGTCGCCGCGACGCGCAACTTCTTCGCGGGCGCCGCGCAGACGCTGCGCGAGACCGGCTACGCCGACGCCTGCCCGATCGCAACCGTCGCACTGGAGGTCTCGAGCACCAACGAGCCGATGCGCCAGGCGTGCGCCGACGTGTTCAACGAATGGGTCGACAGCGCGGCGGCGCGGCTCGTCGAGTCCGGCCTCACGCGCAAGCGCTCGCGCGCGCTCGCCATCTCGATGCTCGCCTCGCTGGAGGGCGCCTTCGTGCTGGCGCGCGCGCTGCGCAGCACCGAGCCCGTGGAGGTCGCCGGCGCCGCCGCCACCGACGCCGTGCGGGAGGCCGTCGCGAAGCGGCGTGCACGTCGCCGCGCGCGAGGCTAGCCGATGGGCGCGATCGAGCGATGGTGGGCCGACGGCGAGCGCGTGCCGCTCACGCTGGGCGGCGCGCAGCGCGCGGTATTCGTGCGCCGGCTCGGCAGCGGGCCGTCGATGACGCTCCTGCACGGCTTCCCCAGCTCGTCGCACGACTGGGCGAAGGTCGCGCCGGCGCTCGCCGAGCATCATGCGCTGCTGCTGTTCGACTTCCTCGGCTTCGGCGCGTCGGACAAGCCCGCCGACCACGAGTACTCGCTGCACGAGCAGGCAGACCTCGTCGAGGCGATGTGGGCGCGCGAGAGCATCTCCGCGACGATCGTCGCGGCGCACGACTACGCGGTGTCGGTCACGCAGGAGCTGCTCGCGCGCCGCGCCGAAAGGGCGCTCGCCGTGGACCTGCGCGCCGTGCACCTGCTGAACGGCGGGCTTTATCCGCACCTGCACCGGCGCCAGCCCACGCAGACCGCGCTGCTCGACCCCGAGCAGGGGCCGCGCATCGGCGAGCTGATGAGCGAAGAGCTGCTCGTGGCAGGCATTGCACCGACATTCGCCGAGGACTACGACGCGGCGCAGGACAGCGCGCAGATGTGGCGCGCGATGAGCCGCGGCGATGGCCAGCGCATCGGCCACCTGCTGATCCACTACATCACCGACCGCGAACGCCACGAACGGCGCTGGGTCGCCGCGCTGGAGCAGACCGACGTGCCACTGAGCTTCGTCTGGGGCATGCTCGACCCCGTATCGGGCGCGCACATGGCGCAGCGCATCGCCGAGCGGCTGCCCGACGCGCCGATGCTGGCGATGGCCGACGTCGCGCACTGGCCGCAGCTGGAAGCGCCGGAGCGCGTGACCGAGGCGTTGCTCGGCGCCTGACTCAGCGCCGGCCGGAAGCAGCGTCGACGAGCGCCGCCAGCCTCGACGGACGGCCGCTGCGCGCGCTTCAGGTAGTACGCGGTCCATAGCCCGGTGTAGCCCGCGCCGACGATCGCCACGTCGGCATCGGTCGGTCCCGGGAGCGGTTCGCGCGGCGCGGGCGCACCGCCCAGCGAGCGCCACCAGAAGCCGAGCTCGCCCGTTCGCATCGCCGCAGGTTAGCCCTGCGTCGACTTCCCCATCTCTCGGCGCTGCTCCATCTCAGACCGCGCGAGCTCCGCGAGGCGCCGCTGCAGAAAGCGCCGCTCGGGCTCGGCGTGGACGAGCTGCAGCGCGCGGGCGTACGCGGCGCGCGCGTCCTCGATGCGATCGAGTCGCCGCAACAGCTCGGCGCGCGTCGAGTGCAGGTAGTGGTAGCCGTCGAGCTCGAGAGACTCCACGAGTGCGAGCGCCGCCTGTGGCCGCCCCGACTCTGCGAGCGCGACCGCCCTGTTCAGCTCGACGACCGGCGACCCGGTCAGCGCAGCCAGCTCGCCGTAGAGCTCGGCGATGCGCGGCCAGTCGCGCGTCTGCGCTGTGTGAAGCGCGGCGATCGCCGCTTGCAGCGCGTATTGCCCGCGTCCGTCGAGCGCCTGCGCGCGCGCCAGCGACGTGCGCCCCTGCGCGATCTGATCGAGGTTCCACAGCGCGCGGTCCTGGTCTGCGAGCAGCACCACCGCGCCGTCGCGAAAGCGCGCCGGGCGGCGCGCGTCGTGCAGCAGCATCAGCGCGAGCAGCGCGTGCACCTCGCCTTCGTCGGGCATCAGCTCGGCCAGCGCCGCCCCCAGGCGAATCGCCTCCGCGGCCAGCTCGTTGCGCCCCGAGTAGCCCTCGTTGAAGATCAGGTAGACGACCGCCAGGACAGCCAGCACCCGATCGGGAAGCAGGTGGTCGGGAGGCACGCGAAAGGGGATCCCGGTGGCCCTGATCTTGTGCTTCGCGCGCACCAGGCGCTTGGCGAGCGTCGCCTCGGGGACGAGGAAGGCACGCGCGATCTCCTCCGTGCGCAGCCCGCCGAGCGTGCGCAGGGTGAGCGCGACCTGGGCGTCGGTCGCCAGCGCCGGATGGCAGCACGTGAACAGCAGCTCGAGCCGCTCGTCGGGAAAGGCTGTCTGGAGCAATGTGTCCTCCGCGGCTTCTTGCACGTCGAGCAGGCGGGTCTTCGCGGCCAGCGTCCGATCGCGCCGGATGCGATCGATCGCGCGATTGCGCGCCGTGGTGACGAGCCATGCGCCCGGGCTGGCCGGCAGGCCGTCCCGGCGCCAGCGCTCGGCCGCGATCGCGAAGGCCTCCTGGGCGGCTTCCTCGGCGAGGTCGAAGTCGCCGAGGAAGCCGATCAGGGTCGCCAGGACACGGCCCCACTCGTCGCGAAAGACCTGCTCGAGGATCTCTAGCGCTCCACCACCGGACGCACCTCGATCGCGCCGCCCATGCGCGCCGCGGGAATCCGCGCGGCCAGCTCGATCGCCGCGTCGAGGTCGTCGGCCTCGAACAGGTAGTAGCCGCCGATCGCGTCCTTCGTCTCGGCAAACGGTCCGTCGGTCGTGAGGGTGCGCCCGTCCTGCACGCGCACCGTCGTGGCTGTCTCGGGGCCCTGGAGCTGGTCTCCGCCCCGGATGCCCGGCATCTGGGCGATCGACATGTACTCGTCGGTAATCGCCTTCTGCTCTTCGGCCGATAGCGCTTCGTAGTCGGACGCGGTAGGGGCGGTGTAGATCTGCAGCAGGTAGGTCATCGCTCGTGCTCCTTGTGGTTTGGTTTTTGCCACTGTCGCCTCTACGACGAACGAACGACGCGGAAATGGACAGGCTAGACCGAGCGCGTCCCGGTGGGCGGCGCGTGCGTCGTGCTCGCCTACGTCGCGTCCGCCTGCAGCGCGTCGATCCCCAGCTCGAGCATCCGTCGCCAGGCCCCCGGCTCGAGCTGGTCGGCGGCGCGCGCGGCGGCGAACAGCAGGCGCAGGTCGAGCGTTGTGGCATCGGGTCGCAAACGACCCTCCGCGCGCGCGGCGTCGAGCAGGGGCTCCAGAGACGCCATCGTGCTCGCGCGCGCCAACCGCACGGCCGGATGCTCCGAGACGGTCGCCATCGCCTCGCCGAGCACGACGTCGGCGGCCTGGCGCTCGGCGAGCGTCCACAGCAGGCCCGTGAGCGCCACCCAAGGGTCCGACCCGCGCGCGAGCGCCTCCTCGGCGCTGCGCTGCGCGTCCTCGAGGCGCTCGACGACGAGCGCCGCCAGCAGGTCGCGCTTGGAGGGAAACTGGCGATAGACGCTTCCCACGCCGGCGCCCGCGGCCGCGGCGATCGCGGGCATCGGAGCATCGAGGCCATCGCGCGCGAACACCTCGCCGGCGGTCCGCAGCAGCTTGGCGCGCTTCTCGCCGGCGTCGAGATCCGACCAGCCGCCGACCTGCTCAGGCTCCTCCGGGGACCGAACGCTCATTTCGCTACTGTAATCGGATGCCGCGCCGGAACGCCCATTCCGCCCCTCCTGCAGGCTCCGATCAGCGCACGGGCACGACGACCTCGGGCCGCACCCATCCGACCCTGATCCTCGCCGTGCTGTCGCTCGGCGGGGTCGCCTACGCGATGCTCAGCTCGTCGGTCGTGCCGGCTCTGCCGACCATGCAGCACGCGCTGCACACGAACGAGACGGGCATCACCTGGCTGCTGACCGCCTACCTGCTGTCGGCGTCGGTGGGCACTGCGATCCTCGGCCGCCTCGGCGACATGTACGGCAAGGAGCGCCTGCTCCTGATCACGCTCGTGATCCTCGCCGCCGGCACGCTGCTCGCCGCCGTGTCGAGCTCCCTGGGCGTGATCGTCGCCGCCCGCTTCATCCAGGGAGCCAGCGGTGGGATCTTCCCGCTCGCGTTCGGAATCGTGCGCGACGAGTTCCCGCGCGAGAAGGTCGCCGGCAGCATCGGCCTGCTCTCGTCGATCCTCGGCGTGGGCGCCGGCTTCGGAATCGTGCTGTCCGGCGTGATCGTCGAGCAGCTCGACTACCACTGGCTGTTCTGGATCCCGCTCGTCGCGACTCTGATCGCGGCAGTTGCGACGTGGAGGTTCATACCCGAGTCGCCTGTGCGCGTTCCGGGACGGATCAACTGGCTCGCGGCGGCGCTGATGACGATCGGCATCTCGACCGTGCTGCTCGCGATCTCCGAGACGACGACGTGGGGTTGGGGCTCGGCCAAGACACTCGGCCTGATCGCTGCCGGCTTGGCCGTCTCGGGCCTCTGGATCGCAGTTGAGGCGGGTAGCCGCAACCCCCTCGTAGACATGACGATGATGCGCATCCGTGGCGTGTGGAGCACAAACCTCGCGGCCTTCCTGTTGGGGGCCGGCATGTATGCGTCGTTCATCGTCTTCCCCCAGTTCGCACAGCTGCCGAAGAGCACCGCTTTCGGCTTTGGCGCATCGGTCGTCGTCTCCGGCCTGTACCTGCTGCCGTCGACGATCGGCATGACGATCCTCGGCGCCTACGCCGGCCGCATCTCCGCGCGTTTCGGGTCGCGCGCCGCACTGCTCACAGGAACCGCCTTCACGACCGCGTCGTTTGCGCTGCTCGCCCTGGATCACGGCCATCCGTATGACTTCCTGATCGCGGCTGGGCTGCTCGGCGTGGGTATCGGGCTGGCGTTCGCGGCGCTCGGCAACCTGATCATCCAGTCCGTCCCCAGCCACCAGACGGGGGTGGCGACCGGCATGAACACCGTCATGCGAACGCTCGGCGGCGCGCTCGGCGGCCAGCTATCGGCGACCTTCATCGCCGCGCACACGCTCCGCGGGCACCCGGCGGTCACGGGCTTCACCGAGACCTTCCTGATGGCTACCGGCTTCCTGTTCGTGTGCCTGCTCGCTGGAGCGCTCGTGCCGAAGCGGCGCACGGGCCGGACGGCCGATGCCTGCCCGCAGGAGCCCGGCCTCGAGGCTTCCGCGCCGGAGGCCGTGCGCGCCTAAGGCTCATCGTTCCTCGAGATCTCACAGCGACACGCGCTCGCCCATCGTGACCGTGCGATCGTCTGGAAGGCGGAAGTACCCGACCGGGCTGGCGGCATTGCGTGCGAGCGCGAGAAACAGGCGCTTGCGCCACGGGTTCATGTCGCGGGCGCGAGTCGGCACGATCGTGATCTGAGATAGGAAATAGGAGGTCTCGTCGAGGTCGATCGAGCCCTCGATCAGCTTGCGGCGGACCGCCAGGTGAAGCATCGCGGGGACGTTCTGCGCATCCTGGAAGCCGAAGCGCACGATCAAGCCCGTGATCCCATCGGCGGAGTGTCCGAGCTCGTCACATGTGAGTCGATCGGCGTGGTAGACGTGCGGGACCCGCTCTGTCTCGATCGACAGGATGATCACCCGCTCGTGCAGGACGTGGTTGTGCTCCACGTTCGCGCGCAGGGCGAGCGGCGTGGTCTGTGGATGTGAATTGAGGTAGACCGCCGTGCCGGGCACACGCTGGACCGGAGGATCCCGACCGTCCAGCCGCTCGATGAAGTCCCGGAGCCGTCCCTCCTCCCGCATGCGGTTGGCGCTGACGATCTCTCGACCCCGACGCCAGGTCATCAGCAGCGTGAAGACGATCGCGGCGATCGCGAGCGGCAGCCAGCCCCCGTGCACCACCTTCGTGAGATTGGCGGCGAAGAACGACAGCTCCATCGTGAGAAAGACCGCCGCGCCGAGTGCGATCAGGCGCCGCGACCGGTGCCACAGCAGACGCGCGACCGCGAGGAACAGGACGGTGTTCAAGATGAAGGTGCCGGTGACGGCCACGCCGTAGGCGGAGGCGAGCGCGCCGGAGGAGCCGAACCCGATGACGATCGCGAGCACGACCACGAACAGGATCGCGTTGATCGCGGGCACGTAGATCTGGCCGATCTCCCTTCGGGAGGTATGGCGGACCGTCAGTCGCGGCAGGAAGCCAAGCTGCACCGCCTGGTGGGTCACGCTGAACGCACCCGAGATCACGGCCTGCGAGGCGATCACCGTAGCGACCGTGGCGAGCAGCATCATAGGTATCTGCGCCCACGTTGGCATGAGCAGGAAGAAGGGATTCCTCACCGCCCCCGGCGAGCGCAGGATCAGCGACCCCTGCGCGAGGTAGTTGAGCGTCAGCGCCGGGAACACGAGCAGGAACCAAGCGCGGCGGATCGGGCCACGGCCGAAATGGCCCATGTCCGCATACAGAGCCTCGGCTCCCGTCACGGCCAGCACGACGGACCCGAGCGCGATGAACGCCACGCTGCCGTGGTCGAGGAAGAATTGCGCGCCGTACGTTGGCGAGAGCGCCCTGATGATGCCGGGGTGCTGCGCGATCTCCACGATGCCGATGAGCGCGAGCACGCCGAACCAGACGGCCATCACCGGCCCGAACAGGTCGCCGACGAGCTTCGTGCCATAGCGCTGGATCGCAAAGAGCGCCGTGAGGACCGCCACGGTGATCGGCAGGACCATCGAGTGAAGGCTGGGCACCGCGACCTTCACGCCTTCGACTGCCGAGAGCACCGAGATCGCCGGTGTGATCGCGCCGTCGCCGTAGAACAGAGAGGCGCCGAGGATCCCCAGCGTCACGAGCATCAGCTTGGTGGCGTTTCGCTTGACCCGTGCTTTCTGCACGAGGGCGGTGAGCGCCATGATCCCGCCCTCGCCGCCGTTGTCGGCCCGCATGATGAACGTCACGTACTTGACGGACACGACCATCGTGATCGACCAGAACACGAGCGAGATGACGCCGTAGACGTCCCCGGTCGTGGCGTGAACCGCGTGGTTGTCGGCGGTGAAGACCGTCTGCAGCGCATACAGCGGGCTCGTGCCGATGTCGCCGAACACCACGCCGAGCGCCCCCAGCGTGAGCGCGGCCATACCAGCCTTGGCCGGGCCGCGCCGATCGCTCGGTCCAGGCTCGGGATTGCTCGGTCCTGGCTCTGTCCTTCCCGGCGGCGGTTGTGCGGCGGCGGGCACCGGGCGACGTTATCGCTCGAGCGGACCGCGTCACCGGCGCGAAAGGCGCCGGTCGCAGTACGCGCGCATCAGTGGCAGCAGGTCGCTCAGGTCTTCTGAACCGACTCGCGCTATCGAGTATTCGCTCATCGCATGGTGAGGTGGTAGACGGGCGGCCCTTTTTTCGCGGCCTTGCAAGGGCCGGATAAGCTACCTCCCGCCATGGAGGCGATGCGCGCGGAGAGTAAGCCAGCAGGCGTTGTCGGGACGAGTGCGTCGCGGGGCAACGGGGCGGCTGTGCGAGGAACAGCGGAAGGTGCTCTTCCTCCCGCGACGCCGGCGAGGTCCATCTGGCGATGGAGGCCGTCGCGGGTGGCCGGTGCCGCGTTCGTGCTCGGGCTGGTCGTGACGGCGGCGTTTGCGCTGATCTCCCTTGCCCTGTACAACCAGAACGAGACTCACCTGTTGCGCCTGCGCGCGCGTGAGGTCGGCTCGGTGCTGTCCGCGACGGTTCCTTCGATTCAGACGACGCTCGCGTCTGCGGCCGAGCTCGCTGATGCAACCGGCGGCAACGCGCGCCGGTTCCGGACGTTCATGGCGCCGTACGTGGGCACCGGACGTCAGTTTGCGTCGGCTTCCCTGTGGCCTCTGGGGCGCTCCAAGTTGGCGCCCACGGTTGTGATGGGCACCACTCCGCTTCTCGCGTCGCTGCCCGAGCAGGCACGCGCGCTCTTCGCACACGGCGGGAAATCGCGGCTCCTGAGCGTCACGGGCATCCTTGGCTCGGCACGGCCGAGCATCGGCTTCGAGTTCAGCACGCCGGGCGTCAAGCATGGGTTTGCGGTCTATGTGGAGAATCCGCTTCCCAAGAACAGACGGTCGGCGCTCGCGAGCAACTCGGCCTTCTCGGATCTCAACTACGCGCTGTTCTTGGGTCGCTCGCGGAAGCGCAAGGACCTGCTCGTGACGAGCCTGCATCGGTTCCCCATCACTGGCCGGCAGGCCTCAGATGCGGTTCCGTTCGGGGACAGCGCGTTCACGGTGGTGGTGACGCCGAGGGGGCCGCTTGGCGGCACGTTCTTCGCCAAACTCCCCTGGCTGATCGTCATCGTCGGAGGGGTGCTCTCGCTCGCGGCCGCACTGATGACCGATCGACTGGCCCGGCGAAGGAAATACGCCGAGCAGCTGACCGGCGTCCTCGACCGTGTGGCCGCCGAGAACCACCAGCTGTACACGGAGCAGCGCGGCATCGCCGAAACACTTCAGCATGCGTTGCTGCCCGACGCACTACCCCGCTTCAGCGGATTGCAGGTGAGCGCACGCTACGTGCCGGCCGCCTCGGGCATCGACGTCGGGGGCGACTGGTACGACGTGGTCGCGGCCGAGGATCAGCGGGTGCTGCTCGTAATCGGCGATGTCTCAGGCCACGGCCTGCACGCCGCTACCACGATGGCGTTGCTCCGACATGCCACCCTGGCCTATGCAGCCGAGGACGCCCGCCCTGCGAGCGTGCTGTCCAAGCTCTCCGACTTCGTGAACAGCGGGGACCACGATTACTTCGCGACCGTCATGTGCGCGCTGATCGACGTGGGCGCCCATCAGCTGACGATCGCCAGCGCGGGACACCTGGCCCCCTTGCTCGTCAACGGCGATGACGGCCAGTATGTGAAGTTCGACGCGAATGTTCCGATCGGCGTGACGCGCGAGTCCGCCTACCAGGAGACGACGCTCTCCGTGCCGCCCGGTTCCACATTGGTAGCCTTCACCGACGGTCTCGTCGAGCGTCGCGGGGAGGTGCTCGACACGGGTCTGGCCCGGTTGCGAGACGCGGCAACAGGGAATCAACTCGGGGTCGATGATCTCGTGGCGACGCTCACACGTAACCTCGCATCCGAGGACCACCAGGACGACACGGCGATAGTGGTGATGAAATGGGAGGCCTAGGCGGAGATCGCGCGGCGGACGTCGCAGAGGTGCTGATCGGCACACGGATCGATCCATCGGGCGTACCGATCGTCACCATCTCGGGCGAACTCGACAGCTCCAATGCCGCGTCGCTGGAGGAGGCCATCGCGCCGACCGCGGCGAAGCACCCCGAGCTGCTCGTATTCGACCTCAGCCTCCTGCGGTTCATGGACAGCGCCGGCATCGCCGTGCTGGTTGGTGTCGCGGCGAAGGTGAAGACCGTGCAGCTGCGTAACCCCTCCGAGGTGGTACGACGCGTCATCGACCTGACCGGCCTCTCCGGCGTCCTTCGCATCGAGTCGTGACGAGAGCTCGTAGATTTGGCTGTCGAGCAGAGTCGGTGCCGGCCGCGCGCCGATTCGTGCGCGATGTCCTGCGCGAGCAGTCACGCGAGCTGCTCGACGCGGTGGAACTGATGGCCAGCGAGCTGGCCACCAACTGCATCCATCACGCACAGACCTGCTTCGAGCTCAAGATCGACGACGCGCAGAGTCAGATCCGTGTAGAAGTGCGTGACAGCGGGCAGGGCCGACCCGTACCACGCTCCCCCGCGCCAACCGATCGCACGGGACGAGGGCTTCGCATCGTCGAAGCGATGGCGGAGGCCTGGGGCGTCGAGCCGTCCTCTTCCGGCAAGACCGTATGGTTCACCGTGCCGCACCATGCTGGGTCGTCGGCGCATGCCCGGCCAAGCAACTCCACCGTGCGCTGATCGAGCAAGCTCCCTCGTCGTGCTGCGCAAGCTTCCGCGCTCGACGCGGGTGGGCCGAGCGAGGCTCGACCACCCGACGTCGAGAAGGTACTACGGGTAGGTCGTGGGGACCTTGCCCGCAGTCTCTTCGGCCTCGCGCTGCGCACTCTCTTTCGCCTCGTGCCCTGCGCTCTCATTCGGTTTGAATGTCCCGCTGGGAGGCGCCCCTTGTGGCCCCGACGGTCCCGCCGGGGCGGACGTGCCTGTCGTCGAGGTGGTCGTCGCCGCGCCACTGGACGCCGCGCCAAACACCGTCGCGCCAAGCGCGCCGCCGCCGAGTAGCGACCCGGCGATTGCTGCGGTCATGATGCCTCTGCGCATTCGATTCATTGTCATCCTCGCTTTCACTCTTCGTGACCTCGTTCACCGAGGCGAGGCACCAGAGTGACCGCGATTCCTCAGAGCACCGTGTGAGGGCGCTGGGAGTTCGACCGCAGGAGGGTGACGAGTCAGCCGGTGCTGTAGGCGATCACATACCCTGGCGCGGAGACGTAGCTGAGCCCGCCGGCCGCCACGAACAGCTGGTGCTCGGCGATCGCGACTCCCGAGCTCGTGAGGTTGGTGACGGGTGCGCCGGCGTCGGCGCTCAACGGCCGGCGCACGAGCGGCTGCCCGCTCGCAGCGTCGAACGCGTCCAGGTTGGACGCTCCATCGACGGTCCAGACCACGCCGTCCGCCGCGCTGATCGACTGGTAGTGCGTGCCGTCGCCAACCGGGCTGAGCCAGTTCGTCGCTCCCGTGCCGCGGTCGAGCGAGAACATCGTCCCGCCGGGCGTCGCCACGCCCTCGACGGCTCCGTCGAACGCGGTGGAGGCAGCGTTGCATGCAAAGCAGGAGGGGCCGACGAGCGCAGTCCACACGGGTCCCATCGTCTTGGCATTGGCGACGTGGTAGACGCCGGACTTCTGCAGGTCGCCGACGACCTTCGTGCCGTCGCTGGTCGTGAACAGGTTGGCTGCGGCTCCAAAGTCGAGGTCGAGCTGACCACAGATCGGGTCATCGAGTGGATAGGGCGCTTCGGGATTGTCTGACGCTTCGCACGCCGGCGAGTGGCTGAGTTCCTGCAACTCGCTCGTGTACTGGTCGACGTTGCCTTCGTAGGAGGCGACGATCTGGCCGAAGCTCGCCCTTGACGGGTTGACGTCGATCTTCAGAATCGCGTCGGTCGTCCGATACTGCTTGGTCTTGCTGTTCGGATTTCCGGCCCCCCAGTAGAGGTACTTAGTGGCCGGGTCATAGGCGGGGGTGCTCCAGAGTCCCCCGCCGGCATAGCCTTCGGCCTGCGCGGCGGACGGGATCGTGGGAGTCGTCTTGACCACTTCGCCTGTCTTCGCGTTGATCAGCGAGAAGCCGCCGGTTGCCGTGGGGTTGCCCTCGGGGGGCGAGTAGCCGGCGGCGATGAAGCCGTTCGCAAGGAGCGCACTGGAATTCGCGTAGGAGCCTTCCTGCACCGCGCTGCTCGTGAGGGGAGGCGCGAACGGCGCGCTCTTCCACACCACGGCGCCCGTCGAGCGCTTGAGCGCAATCGCGTACGGAGCGGCGAATTCGTCGACGAGAAAGATCACGGTGCCTCCGACGACGGCGGGCGCGCCCACGATCGCACCGCCGGAGCCCGGGTGGGGCGCATCCAGCTTGCGTTGCCATACGACATGTCCGCTTCGAGCATCGAGGGCGTACGCCACGCCGCCGGCCGAGCCGACGAACACGCAGCCCTTGTAGACGACCGGAGTGGAGTTGAAACCCGTTTCATCCCCGGCGGAGCTCGTCGCGAACGCCCATGCCGGCGTCAGTCCCCCCACGGTGGTCGGACCGAAGCCCGTCTCTGCGGGTTGCGTACGCGTGTTGGCGGCATCGTGGCCGTAGGACGGCCACTCGCCGCCGCCCGCCGGTGTCGTGGTGCATGGCGCCGCGGCGCTCGCCGTAGCGGCAAGGCAGGCCGACGTGAGCGCGAGCCCGAGAGCCAGCGCGACAAAACGAGTCACTGCGATCATCCCAATCTCCTCCTACACATCGAGGCCGCGCCTCCCACGGCCGAGCCAGCGTTCGCATACCCGCGAACGACGTCGCACAAACATGAGCCCGTTTGGGGCCCCCCGATCGCGGGTACCGGCCCGTTGGCCACAGACGACTTCCCGAGGAGGACACACTTGCTGGCTCCGCGCTCCCTTTCGACTCGTTCGCTCGTCGCTGCTTTCGCTGCGCTGTCGCTGCTCGGAACCGCCGTCTCCGGGATCGGCGTTCGCTCCGCGTCCGCGGAGATCGTCGGCAACTTCTCAGCCGGAGAGCTCGCGTCGGGAACCGTCGGCGCCACCGGTTGCGGCACCAACATCGCGGGCGAGCCGGCGATCCACGTCTCGCGCGCCGACAACGTGTTCCTGGGCTCCGAGAACGGCCTCGGAGGCGGAAGTGAACTCTGGCGCGGCCTCGGCGCGCTCGGAGGAAGCGGGGCCTCGGGCTGCGGCCTGGAATATCGCGGGCAGCCCAATGCCGTGGCAGGCGTGGGCGCGTCCGGGGGCGACATCGACGTTGCGATCGCGAGCGCACCAAATGCAGCCGGCAACTACAACGTCTCGAGCCTCAATCTCGCCTCGGTGAACGTGGCGACGTCCGCCGACAACGGCACCACGTTCAGCCAGACGCCGGTCCAGGGCGGTCTGCCGGTCGATGACCGTGAGTGGATCGCGGCGTTCGGCGCGCAGACCTCGCTTCTCTCCTACCACGACATCGCGACGAACAACATCGACGTGCTGCGCTCCGATAACGGGGGGACGTCCTATACGCAGATCGCCCGCGCGATCCCGTTGGGCGACTACAAGGAAGCGAACAACGAGCTCGGCAATCTCATCATCGACCATCGCAACCTGCCTGACCAGACGGGCAACTTCTATGCCTATCAGTCGTTCGTGGCTCCCTCCAAAGAAGGGGGCTCGCACTACAACGAGGCGTTCCTCGCCGTGTCGGCCGACGGCGGTCACACCTGGACCGATCGACCCATCCCCTGCAGCGCGGCCTCGGCCTCGACCGACCTCGACCACAACTTCCCGGACGTCTCGGTCGACCCCGCGGGCAACATCTGGTACGCGTGGTCGAACAACCGCAACATCGGCACCGCAAGGTCGAGCGATCACGGTCAGAGCTGGACGTGCTCGAGATCGGTGAGCCCGGGGTCGGCGCAGGCGATCTTCCCCTGGCTGGCGGCCACCTCGTCGGGTGTCGATCTCGTCTACTACGGCGCCCCGAAAAAGGGCCAGACGTACTACGTGTGGTTCGTCCAGAACATCGCCGGCACGACGGCCGGCTGGGGCAAACCGCAGAGGCTCGTGTCCGTGCACAAAGGCGCCGTCTGCGAGGAAGGCATCGCGTGCGAAACGGGCCGTCAGCTGCTCGACGATTTCGGCGTGGACACCGACAGCCACGGCTGGGCGCACATCGCCTATTCGCATGACAGTCCCAACCTCGGCGGGGAAGGAACCTACACCGGCTACGCCGTTCAGACCGGCGGGACACCCGTGGGAGAGCCCAACAACTGAGCCCCGGAATGATCCACCATTCTGGGGCAGCGCATGAGACGGTCTATGCGCCTACAGGTGAAGCGCCGACACGTGGGCGCCGCCCCTGGGCCTTGTCCTGATACATCGCGGCGTCGGCGTGCCTGACCAGTTCCTTGACCGTGCGACCGTCATCGGGCCAGACCCCTCCTCCGACGCTCGCCCCGATCGAGACCGGGACCTCGCCGAGGCTGAACGGCTTGGCGAAAGCGGCGCGAACGCGCAGTTCCGCGGCCTGGACCTGGTCATCGCGGCGGACGTCCGCCAGGATGACCGCGAACTCGTCTCCGCCGAGACGGGCGACCTCATCACTGCCGCGAGCGATCGCGCACAGGCGTTCGGCCGCCTGGCGTATCAGCTCGTCGCCGGCCTCGTGTCCGTAGGTGTCGTTGACCTGCTTGAAGTCGTTCAGGTCGATAAACAGGAGACCTACGCGCTCGTCCCCGGAGCCCACGCTGTCGAGGACACCGTCGATATGCTGCCTGAAGCCGACTCGGTTGAGCAGCCCGGTCAGCCCGTCATGGCTCGCCCTGTGGCGCAATGTGTCCACCAGTTGGCCGTTCTGGATCGCCGGTGCGGCAAGCGCCGCAACGCCGGTGAGACGCTCGAGCAGCTCGCCATCGGCCCGCAGCCGCTGCGGGCGGTCGACCACCGAGACGCTGAGGATGCCCAAGAACACGTCCCGAGCGACAATCGGCGCCAGCACCAGTCCGGCCATGTCGAGCCCCACCATCAGCTGGCTGATGAA
>Ga0193729_1000114_pt1 | contig 37135 bp, 30 predicted proteins | sample U1c2metaG_FD_143036 | JGI IMG/M metagenome (GOLD analysis project Ga0193729, IMG submission 143036) | Soil microbial communities from a riparian zone of the East river system, Colorado, United States - U1c2 | ecosystem: Environmental > Terrestrial > Soil > Riparian zone | place: USA: East River...
AGCGAAGAAGAGATCTTCGGAATTCTCAGCGCCCTGACTAGTTTCGGGCACGTCGGCACGGGGCAGGGTGGTGTGGCTGCGGCGGGTGTGTTCCAGGAGCAGATGTCGCAATTGCCGGGCCGCGCGCAAGACATGTTGAAGCAAGCGCTCGCTAGCCTGGCGGCGCAAGCGCCGAACGCCAAGCCGGACGAGTCGGTGATCGTGCAGCTCGCCGAACACCTGGCGATCCGTTTCGCGCTGGAGCGGTTCGAACGCGGCGAAGTCAAAGTCAACGCCGTGCGCCAGATGCTCGACCGCATGAACCAAGAAATCGAGAATCTGCGAAAGATTCTCGGCGCTCATGAAGACAAGATGAGCGAAGCCGGGATGCTCGTCCAATCGCACCGCGAGATTCTCGACCGGCAGTTCTGGGCGGCGGTGCCGGAAAGCGGCAAGCGCGCCGTTCTCCTATCCGGAGAGGCTTGGTGTATTCCGCCGCGCAACGTGCAGTCCTATGTGGGCGGACTGATCGAGCAAGGCAACATCGCCGAGGCCATCAGCATTCTTCAGAATTATGCGGCTTGCGCGGACAGCGAAGAGGCCGAGGCGCGGAAAAAAACCGCGGTCGGACTTTCCGAGATGGCCGAACTATATGCCAAGGCCGATCCGCGGCTGCTCAGCCAAGCGCTGCGGCACCTGGGTTTGCAGCTGAGCGTGGAGCAGGACTCGGAACTGCAAGGGTTGGTGAGCGCGGCCTTCGTACGGTTGAGCCAGGAAGCGGCCACCAGCCGCTTTTTTCCGGCGATGGAGCAGGCACTCGATCTCGTCGCCGGCTTCGAGTCGCAGCGGCCGGGAATTGCGCGCAGCCTGCGATCAAAAATGGGAATCGAGGAGCGTGTGCCGGAGTTTGTCGAGGAGGCGCTGAAGGCGCGCCAGGTGGCTGCGGGGCTGACCAATGTTCTTAAACTGCTGCCGCAAACGACCATGGAACAGCTCTCGGCGCGTTTCAATCGTTGCAGTCTGCGTGAGGATTCCGAACATGTGGCGAACTTGGCGGGCGATCTGGGCGAAGAGGCCGTTCAGTATCTCCGGAGCACGGTGCGCGGCGGGCCGGTGGCCGAGGCCGTGGAGATGGCCGGGCTGCTAAGCAGGCTCGATCCGGAATCGGTCATGGTATATCTGCCGGGCCGGATGAAAGATTTTTCGCGGACATCGCAAGACCGCATCGTGCGGCAGATTTCCGCCAGTGGAGCGGCCAGAAGGTGCCACATCCTGCTCGAGTTGATCGATCACGTGGATCCGCTGGTGACGCCGCTGGTGATCGACGAGATCGGCGTCACTTCGGATCGCGAGGCGCTCGGCAAACTGCTGACCCTCGCTGACGGCGACTTGCCGCCCGGTGGCGGACCGTATCTGCGCGTCAAAGCCATCGAAGCACTGGGGAGAATTCAGGCGCCCGAATCGGCCAGCACCTTAAAGCGCCTCCTTGAGGCGAAGAAAGTGTTTGGCTGGGTCCAGCCGCAGGAACTGCGCATCGCTGCGCTGCAGGCGCTCGAGAAACTCGATCCGGACTGGGTTCGCGACTATCTGCCCAATAGCGGAATTGACCAGGAAGACCTCACGCTCGCACCGCTGCAGATTCCAGTCACGTCGAAATTTGTGCGGCAGCGCCGGCACACACGCGTGCGACTGAGGAAGACGGTCAGGGCGGTGTGCACGAACCTCAAAGAAAGTTGTTCCATGGAGATCAAAACCGCCAGCCTGACGGGAGGCGTTGCGACCCTCAGCCGGCACCTGACCCCCGGGACGCAGGTACAATTGAGGCTCCAGATCGGCATGAGGAATTTGCAGGCTACGGCCCTCATGCGCGATTCCCGCGCGCAGGACATGGCCTTCGAGATCGTAGACATGAACCTCGACGAGCGCAGCAAGTACCGGCGCATGCTGGCCGGAAACCTCTCCAACAGTTCTAGCAATCGGGACGCCGCCGAAAGCGACGGCGTTCCGGTGCCCGCTGGCGTCGCTGCTTCCAAGTAAAGCCCCATTCCGCCGCACAGATTGCGATGTCCCTGTTCGGCGAGAGGCCACGTCGGGTTTCTTGGCGCTGGCACACCCAACCAGTTAGAATAAGATGTTTGCACTCGCGGCATCGTACTACCCCGTACAAGCGAGCACGCAGAGAACCGTCAGGAGACGGCGACACCCCTCATGGATCTAGCCAAGTTCATCGACAAGCTTGTCGCTCGGTTTATCGGCACCAAGCACGAGCGCGACATCAAGAAATTGCGGCCCATCATCGCGGCCATCAACGGGCAAGAAGCCGAGGTGCAGTCGCTCAACGATGAAGGCCTTAAGACGCGTTTTGCGGAGCTCCGTGCCCAGGTGCAGGAGCAGTTAAAAGACGCCGATCCCGCGGAGCCTGCCTACAAGGAGCAATTGCAGAAGGCGCTGGAGCAGGCGATTGTGCCGGCATTCGCCTTGGTCCGCGAAGCCGGCCGCCGCTTCCTGAACATGCGGCATTTCGACGTCCAGCTCATCGGCGGCATCGTCCTGCACGAAGGCAAAATCTCGGAAATGAAGACGGGTGAAGGCAAGACGCTCGTCGCTACGCTGCCTGCCGTTCTGAATGCGCTGGCGGGGCGCGGCGTTCACATCGTTACCGTGAACGATTACCTGGCACGCCGCGACGCGGAATGGATGAGTCCACTCTACCGCGCGCTGGGATTGAGCGTTGGTGTGATCGTGCACGATCTCGATGACGACCAGCGCCGCGCGGCCTACGGCGCGGACATCACCTACGGCACCAACAACGAATTCGGCTTCGACTACCTTCGCGACAATATGAAGTACGACCTCGCGCAATGCGTGCAGCGCGGACACCAATTCGCCATCGTCGACGAAGTCGACTCCATCCTAATCGATGAGGCGCGCACGCCGCTGATCATTTCCGGGCCGTCGGAAGAGTCCACCGACAAGTACGCCAAGATCGACAAGATCATCCCCAAGTTGATTCAGGACATCGACTACACGCTCGACGAAAAGCACCGCACCGCGACGCTCACCGAAGAAGGGTTTGCCAAGTGCGAACGCCTTCTCTCCCTCACCAACATGTCCGATCCGGCGAACATCGATATCATGCACCACGTCTACCAGGCGCTGCGGGCCCACACGCTTTATAAGAACGACGTGGATTACGTCGTAAAAAACGGTGAAGTCATCATCGTCGATGAATTCACGGGCCGCCAGATGCCCGGCCGCCGCTGGTCCGACGGTTTGCACCAGGCCGTGGAAGCCAAGGAAGGCGTGAAGATCGAGCGCGAAAACCAGACGCTCGCGACGATTACTTTTCAGAATTATTTCCGCATGTACAAGAAACTCTCGGGCATGACCGGTACGGCGGAAACGGAAGCGGCGGAATTCGGCAAGATTTATAATCTGGACGTCACGGTCATCCCGACGAACCGCCATTTGATCCGCATTGAATCCCCGGACGTGGTTTACCGCACGGAAAAAGAAAAGTTTCAAGCCGTGGTCAACGGCATCATGCAGGAAGACAACTCGCTCGCCAACGGCATCCGCCAATATCACGAACGCGGCCAGCCCGTGCTGGTGGGCACGATCTCCATTGAAAAGTCCGAGGCCATCGCGGAATTGCTGAAAAAAGGCGGCGTCCCGCATCAGGTGTTGAACGCCAAGCAGCACGAGCGCGAATCGCGCGTCGTCGCGCAGGCCGGGCGCAAAGGCGCGGTCACCGTCGCGACCAACATGGCCGGCCGCGGCACGGACATTCTTCTCGGTGGCAACCCCGAGCAAATGACGCGCGACCATTTTCTGAAAAATAAGCTGGCCATGCCCTATGCGGCGGCTCCAGCGGTCATCGGCGCAGACCCCGCGGGCGGCAACGGCGCTCAGCCTGCGGTCACGATGGTGCTCTTCCAGCACGAAGGCAAGATTTTTCAAGTGCCAGCGGACCAGTGGAAGCCGGTCTACGAGCAGTTCGCTGGGCAGTGCAAAGCCGAACACGACGAAGTCGTCGCGCTAGGCGGACTGCACATCCTTGGCACGGAACGCCATGAGGCGCGGCGCATCGATAACCAGTTGCGTGGCCGCGCGGGACGCCAAGGTGATCCCGGCTCCTCGCGTTTTTTCCTTTCACTCGAGGACGACCTGATGCGCATCTTCGGTGGCGAGCGCGTGAAGGCGCTGATGTTCCGCCTGGGCATGACCGAGGGCGTGCCTATCGAATCCGGATTGATTTCGCGGCGCATCGAGAACGCGCAAAAAACCGTCGAAGCGCAGAACTTCGACGCGCGCAAACACTTGCTCGAATACGACGACGTGATGAACAAGCAGCGCGAAACGATTTACGCGATTCGCCGCTCCGCGCTGGAAGGAAAAGACCAGCGCGATTACGTTCTGGGCATCGCCGAAGACGTCGTGCGCGAACTCGCCGATACGTTCTGCCCGCGCGAGCAGCATCCCGATCAATGGAACACCACGCAGTTCCTCGCGGAGAGCAACGCGCAGTTCGGTATTGACATGAAGGCTGCAGGGGCCGATCCCGGCGCCCTGAGCCACGACCAGCTTGCCGACGCCGCGGCCGAAGCCGTCACCAAGCGCTACGAGGAAAAAGAAAAGCAGTTCGGCGCGGACCTGATGCGCTGGCTCGAGCGCCGCATTATCCTCGACGTGGTCGATTCGCAGTGGAAGGACCACCTGCTCTCGCTGGACCACTTGAAAGAGGGCATCGGCCTGCGCGGCTACGCGCAAAAAGATCCCATCGTGGAGTTCAAAAAAGAGGCCTTCACGCTTTTCGAAGACATGATGGCGCGCATCGATAACGAAACGATCCGCTATCTCTTCCACATTCAGGTGCAGCAGGGTGAGCAACCGCCTTCGGGTGCGCCGCCACCTTCGTCTCCGCCGCCAACGCGCCCGCGCGCTGATGCCGTTGCCGCCAGCGCCGCAGCGCGGGCCGGCGAGCCGCAGCATTTGCCCGCTGTAGCGCGGGAAATCGAACGCCGCCAGCAGCGCCAGCAAAAAGATTTGCAGTATCAGACGGGGCCGGCGCGGGCTGAAGCGCCGAAGCCCGTGAAGGTTGGCGCAAAAGTGGGCCGCAACGACCCTTGCCCCTGCGGCTCGGGAAAAAAATACAAGAAATGCCACGGCGCCAACGCCTGATGCATCTGAGAAGAGGAAACTAAATGCCTCCAGCACCACAGCAAATGCCCGAACGCCAGCCGATCCCCGGCGTAAAGAACCTCGTCGCCGTTGCCAGCGGCAAAGGCGGCGTCGGCAAGACCACCGTCGCCGTAAATCTCGCGCTGGCTTTGTCGAAGCTTGGCCACAAGGTTGGTCTGCTCGACGCCGACGTTTACGGGCCGAACGTGCCGATTATGCTGGGCGCGACGCAGCAGCCGGAGGCCACGAGCGACAAGCACATCATTCCCGTGCAATCGCAAGGGCTGAAGATGATTTCCATGGGCCTGCTGAACCCCGGCGATAAGCCCATGATCTGGCGCGGGCCGATGTTGCACAGCGTGATTACTCAATTCCTACGCAGCGTGGAATGGGGCGAGCTGGATTACTTGATCATCGATCTTCCGCCGGGGACGGGCGACGTGCAGTTGACGCTGATCCAGACGGTTGCCGTCACCGGCGCTGTGTTGGTGACCACGCCATCGACCGTGGCGCTGGCCGATGTGCGCAAAGCTATCGAAATGTTTCGCCAGGTGAATGTGGAAGTGCTCGGCGTGGTCGAAAATATGAGCACGTTTGCTTGCCCGCACTGCGGCAAGTCGTTGGATATCTTTGGCCACGGCGAAGGGGCGAAAACCGCGCTGGCTTACGGCGTGCCGGTGCTTGGCGAAATTGAAATCGATCCGCGCATTCGCATCGGTGGGGACACCGGCAAGCCGGTGGCGGCGCCCGGCGAAGACGCAGCCGGTGCGAAGAGTCTCTACAACGTCGCCCGCGCCGTCGTCGCGCGCCTGGCGGAAGTGGCCGGCACCGCTGGCGGCCCCGCGGTTCAGATCGATTGAAGCTTCACGCTTCTTTTCTTTTGCCGGGATTCTGCAGCGCTTCGATCTTGGCGAGTAGACAGTTCCGACACAGGCATCCCTCCGCATCGGCCGGCATCGGGACGTGCGGCAATTCCGCGCACCAGCAGCCGCTTTCCTGCTTGCAAGTCATCACGGCTCCGCACTGTGCGCAACGGGTTTCCATAGAGCGATGATGACGCAGTTGCGCCGCGCCGTCCAGATCGACTAGCCGGCTCCCCCGATCCTTTCCCGTTAACTTTTTCTTGACCGCCTCAGCCTTTTCAAATATGATGCGTTTTGGAAACGACTGTTTTTGGAGTGCGGCAACCGTGTTGCCGCACTTTCTTTTTGCGGTCTTGCCAGGGCGGATTCATGGCAAAATCTCTCGAAAATTGCCCCTCCGTAGGTCATTTAGAATCAACACTTGCAGGAGGCCTCGTAAGTATTAATTCTAAATAACTTATAGAAAGATAAACCATTTAGATGCAACAGGGTCGAAAAACCCTGGTCGCAAATAAAATCGTGCTGAAATCAAAGGAGTTAACGTCAATAGCTCTGACTTGCCTGACACTGCGCAATTTTCATGAAGTTTCGCGGGCCGGAGGCCCTAAATGACACTTACAAAAAACCGGGGGAGAGGTGGTGGTTATGGTTAACGACATTTCAGCCCGTTCCGACTCGCCCTCGAGCCGATAACGATGACCCGCGAACCCGATATCCGGCCGTATCGCGGCAAGCGTCCTCAAATCGCGGCATCAGCCTATATCGACCCCGCGGCCGTCATCATTGGCGACGTGGTGATTGGGGAGGATTCGAGCGTTTGGCCGTGCTCGGTGATTCGTGGCGACGTGCACTACATTCGCATCGGCGCGCGCACCAACATTCAGGACGGCTCGGTGCTGCACGTCATGCGCGACGAGTGGCCGCTGATTCTCGGCGATGACGTCACCGTCGGCCACTCGGTGACGCTGCATGGTTGCACCATCGAGTCGCGCTGCCTCCTCGGCATGGGCGCGGTCATTCTGAACGGCGTGACGATTGGCGCGGGGAGCATTGTCGCGGCGGGGACACTAATCACCGAGCGGACCGCGATTCCTGCGGGCAGCTTGGTGATGGGCTCGCCGGGCAGAGTGAAGCGTATGCTGACAGGGATCGATCAGGCGTCGATTGACGCTTACGCGCAGCGCTACGTCGGCTATAAAAATATCTATCGCGAGGAACCCACCGAGTGAGCGAAGGCGCAGCCAAAAATGAAGAGAAACCGAGCAAGTTCCAAGCCATTCGTGGCACGCGTGACCTGCTGCCGCCGGAGACAGCACTTTGGAACCGTGTCGAACAGACGGCCCACGAAATCTTCGCCACTTTCGGCTTCGGCGAAATCCGTATCCCAATTTTTGAACAGACAGATCTGTTCGCTCGTTCCATTGGCCTTGACACCGATGTTGTCTCGAAAGAAATGTACACGTTTGAAGATCGCGATGAGACCTCAGTCAGCCTGAGGCCTGAAGCGACGGCCAGTGTGTGCCGGGCCTACATCGAACACGGCATGCAGCAACTGCCGCAGCCGGTGAAGCTGTACTACATGGGGCCGATGTTCCGGCGCGAGCGGCCGCAGAAGGGGCGCTACCGGCAGTTTTACCAGATCGGTGCGGAGGTGCTGGGCGGCAGCGACGCACCGGCCATCGACGCTGAAGTGATCGAGATGGTCATGACGTTTTTCGACCGGCTGGAATTGCAGGGCGTGCAGCTCGATATCAATTCAATCGGGTGCCGCGAATGCCGCCCGAAATACGTCGAGCTGCTGCGCGCAGAACTCCTGAGAGTGAAGGACAAGCTCGGGCCGGACAGCCAGCGCCGCATTGAAACAAATCCGCTGCGCGTACTCGATTCCAAACTCGAAAGCGAGCAAGGCATCATCGCCACGCTGCCGCACATCGCCGATCACCTCTGCGAAGCCTGCGCTACGCACTACTCGGCGGTAAAGCACCAGCTCGAAATGCGCGGCATCTTATTCCGCGAGAATTGGCGGCTCGTGCGCGGGCTGGACTATTACATGCGGACGACGTTCGAAATCACGGCGCAGGGACTCGGTTCGCAAAATGCCGTCTGCGGCGGCGGGCGTTACGACGGACTGGTAGAATTGCTTGGCGGGCCGCCAACAAAGGGCATCGGCTTTGCCATCGGCGAAGACCGCTTGATCTTGTCGCTGCAGGAAAGCGGGAAAGCGCCTGCCCAGCAGGGCCGCGACGTGTACATCGCCTGGATGGGTGAACGAGCTCACGCGACCGCCATCCGCGCGGCGAAAGATCTGCGCAAGGCGGGCTTCAGTGTGGAGCTACCTGCAGTCGAGCAAAAGTTCGGTAAGGCTCTCGGCCAAGCGGATAAACTCGGCGCGAAGCACGCGCTGATTCTCGGCGATAATGAAGTATCCGAAGGCTTGTGGACGCTGAAGACGCTGGCGGACGGCTCGCAGCAAAAACTGACTGAGCCACAATTGTTGGATTTCCTGCGGAAGCTGTAGTGGCGGGTCTTTAGACCCGCGCTTTTGTGGCACAGGCTTCAGCCTGTAGAGAATACCTGAACTTGGCACTGGGAAAAGAAAGAGCCCAGACTAAAGTCTGTGCCACCCGAAGAGGACGACGTGCTGGATTTTCTGGGAAACTTGAAGCGCACACACACCTGCGGCGAACTGCGCGCCAAAGACGAAGGGCGCGACGCTATTGTGATGGGCTGGGTCGCACGCCGCCGCGACCTCGGCAATTTGCTCTTTCTCGATGTGCGCGACCGCACCGGCATCGTGCAGGTGGTCTTTAACAAAGAGACGCAGCCGGCGGCGCATGCCAAAGCCGAGCAGGCGCGCAGCGAATTCGTCGTCGCCGTGGAAGGCAAGGTCCTCAAGCGCCAGAAAGCCAATCCAGAATTGGCCACCGGGGAAGTCGAGCTTGTGGCGGCGAAGCTGCATATTCTAAACAACGCCAAGACACCACCCTTCCCGATCGAAGACGAAATCAACGCCGCGGAGGAGACGCGCCTGCGCTTCCGCTATCTCGACCTGCGCCGGCCGAAGCCGCACCAGAATCTCGCGCTGCGCCACAAGATCATCTTAGAAATTCGCAAGGTGATGGACGAAATGGGTTTCCTCGAAGTGGAAACGCCCATGCTCACGCGCTCGACACCGGAAGGCGCGCGCGACTATCTTGTCCCCAGCCGCGTGCATCACGGACAGTTTTACGCGCTGCCGCAATCCCCGCAAATCTTCAAGCAGATTCTGATGATCGGTGGCCTCGACCGCTACTTCCAGATCGTCAAGTGCTTCCGCGACGAAGATTTGCGCGCCGACCGCCAGCCGGAATTCACGCAGCTCGATATCGAGATGTCTTTTCCGCGGCAGGAAGACATTTTTCAGGTGATCGAAAAAGTGATGGTGCGCGCCTGTGCCGTCGCGGGGATCAAGGCGGAAGCCCCGTTTCCGCACATGCTCTATAAGGATGCCATTCGAAAGTACGGAAGCGACAAGCCGGACCTGCGCTTTGGCATGGAGCTGCACGAAGTCACGAATTGCTTTCCGGTAGAAGCGAAAGAAAAGCTGCAGATCGAGGGTAATGTTTTCGCGTTTGCCGCCCCCGGAGCCGCGGGCTATTCCCGCAAGCAGCTCGACGAATTGACCGGGAAGGCCAAGTCGCTCCACGCGCGCGGCGCATACTTTGCAAAAGTGACAGCGGAAGGTTTGACCTCGACGGTCGAGAAATTGATCGGCGCGGAAAATGTGAAAAAGCTCGCGGAAGCGTGCGGCGCGAAGCCCGGTGACATAGTGGTTGCCGTTTCTGCTAAAGAACAGATGAAGGGCACGGAAGCGTCCGCGCTCATCGCCGGTCAATTGCGGCTGCAACTCGGGGAAGCACTCGGGGTGATCGACAAATCCCAGTGGAAATTCCTGTGGCTCACGGGCTTTCCGCTGTTCGAATGGAGCGAATCCGACAAGACCTGGGTGAGCGCGCAGCACCCCTTCACCGGCATCGTCGACGAAGACCTTGAAAAACTCGAATCCGCGCCGTGGGAAGTGCGTTCGAAGGGTTACGACCTTGTGCTAAATGGCAATGAGTTAGGCTCCGGCAGCATTCGAATCCACCGCCAGGACATTCAGGAGCGCCTCTTCAAAGCGCTCGGCCTGTCCGAAGAACAATTGCGCCGCCGCTTCGGCTTTTTTCTCGATGCGCTGACTTACGGCACGCCGCCGCACGGGGGAATTGCGCTCGGCATCGACCGCGTCGTGATGCTCCTCGCTGGCGAAAAGTCGATCCGCGAAGTCATCGCCTTCGCAAAGACCACCGCCGCGCAGGACTTGATGGCGGATTCGCCGTCCAGCGTCGACAAAGAACAGCTTGATCAACTCGGGATCGCGATCAAGGAAAAATGAGCCGGATACGCATATTGCCGGAAGCGGTGGCGAACAAAATCGCCGCGGGCGAAGTTGTCGAGCGGCCGGCGTCGGTGGTGAAAGAGTTGCTTGAGAACGCCATCGACGCGGGCGCGAAGACGATTCGCGTCGAAGTGGAAGTCGGCGGCAAGCGCATGATTCGCGTGACCGACGACGGTCACGGGATGACGCACGACGACGCGCTGCTGGCTTTCGAACGCCATGCCACGAGCAAGTTGCGCTCGGCGGACGATCTGCTCTCGATTGCCACGCTGGGGTTTCGCGGGGAAGCGTTGCCGACGATCGCGGCGGTATCGCGACTGCTACTTGAAACGCGCGACGAAGCGGAAGCTGAAGGCACGCGCATCGAATTCGCGGGGGGCAAACTGGTTAACGTAAAGCCGGCGGGGTTGCCCCCGGGAACGACGATCAGCGTCACTGATATTTTCTACTGCGTCCCCGCACGCAGAAAATTCCTCAAGTCGGACACCACGGAGCTGGGCCACATCGCTTCGCTGGTCACGCACTACGCGCTGGCCAATCCCGGCAAACAATTTATTCTCATAACTCCGACGCAGGAAATCATTAACTGTCCGCCCGCGGAAAAGCTGGCCGACCGCGTGTATCAGCTCTTCGGACGGCAAGCGCTGGAAGAGCTGGTCGAAATTCCGGCGGTTTCTGCTCCCTTCCGCGCGGCCATCACTGAGCCGGCACTCCAGCCGGAAGAAGGAAAATCATCGCTGACAGTAAGTGGATTTACGTCGCGTCCTGACATACAGCGGACGAATCGCAATGGAATCTACATTTTCGTAAACCGGCGCCTGGTGCGCGACCGGCTGATTCTGCACGCCATTCACGAAGCGTATCGCAACATTCTGCCGCCGGCGGTTTTTCCCGCGACGCTGCTTTTTCTGGAGATGCCCTACGACGAAGTCGACGTCAACGTGCATCCTGCGAAAATCGAGGTGCGCTTCCGGCGCTCGCAATTTGTCCACGATTTTGCGCGCGATGCGATTCGCCAGGCATTGATGGGCGCGCGTCCCATCGCGAGTTTTGCCGCCGCCGCGGCCACAGGACCGCAAACGGCAGGCTTCGGGAACGGTCCGTTTTCCGGCGGAATCACCTCCGCACCGGTGGAGTCGGGCGTGCCGCGCGCCATAATTCCGCCGATGGAAGAAATCGGCGTGGGTTCCGGCCTCGGCTCGGATGGCGGATTCGATCGCGCCGATGCAGCCAGTTGAGCAGCGGATTCCATTCACTTCAGGAACTTCATTTGGCGCCAGTGGCACACCGGCGCGGATTTCCACCGCCGGGAATTGGGCCGCCAATCTTGCCGCCCCGAGCGCGGACGCTCCCGCGAGCCTGCCGCGCCCCGAGCAAATCGCAGACCTAAAACCGCTGGGGCAAGTCAGCGCGAGTTTCATCGTCGCGGTGAACGGCGAAGGACTGTGGATTGTGGATCAGCACGTGGCGCACGAGCGCGTGCTTTTCGAACAGCACCTGGAAGCACGCCGCGCCGGAAAAGTGGAAGCGCAGCGCATGCTCATGCCGCTGGTCATCGAATTGTCGCCGCGGCAGATCGTCACGTTTGAAAAGATCGCGGAAGAATTGGCCGCGAACGGCTTCGAAGTCGAGCCCATGGGTCCGAAGAGCGTGGCGATCCAGGCTGTGCCCGCGGGAGTCGGCGCACCGGACGCAGAAAAACTACTCACGGAAATTCTCGACGGCATCGAGCGAGAGAACGCGGCGATTTCGATTGAAACATTGCAGGCGAAAATCGCGGCGTCCACTGCCTGCCACGCGGCGATCAAGGTGAACATGCCGCTGGAGCAATCGAAAATGGAATGGTTGCTGGACGCGCTGGCGAAAACCGATTGCCCGATGAGCTGTCCGCACGGACGCCCAGTGGTGCTGCGCTATTCCATGAAGGAAATTGAGAAGGCGTTCCATCGTATTTGAACCGCGTCGTTGACGGCTAATGGCGGGGAAAGCGCGGGCAAGGCGAAGAGAAGCAAGCGTTTTTATTTTCCCTTTTTTACTGAATTCTGAGAACTGACAACTGAGGACTCGAGAATGAGTGATTCCCAAAAAACGGCGGTGATTTTCGGCTTGGCGAACAAGCGCAGCATTGCGTGGGCCATCGCCCAGAAACTGCACCAAGCCGGCTGGCGGCTGGCGATTACCTATCAAAACGAACGGCTCGAGCTCGAAGCCAGGGACCTGATCGCTGAGATGCCAGGCGCCGCGGGGTTCATGTGCGACGTCACGAAAGACGATGAGATCGCGCGATTGTTCGATGAATTGAAGTCGCGCTACGGCGTGTTGCACGGTCTGGTGCATAGCGTAGGGTTTGCTCCGCCCGAAGAGCTGAAAAATCCCTTTCTGAACACTACGCGCGAAGGCTTTCGCATCGCGCATGACATCAGCGTCTATTCGCTGATTGCGGTAGCGCGCGGCGCCGCGCCGCTCATGACCGCCGGCGGCGGGATGGTCACGCTGACGTACTACGGCGCCGAGAAAGTAGTTCCGAACTACAACGTAATGGGCGTGGCCAAGGCGGCGCTGGAAGCGACGGTCCGCTATCTGGCGAACGACCTTGGGCCGAGAGCCATCCGCGTGAACGCCATTTCCGCCGGGCCTATCAAGACGCTCGCGGCGCGAGGAATCGCCAACTTCGGCGACATGCTCAAAACCCAAGTCGAGCGCGCCCCGCTGAAACGTAATGTCGATGCCGCCGAGATTGGCGCGACCGCTGCATTCCTGCTTTCGGAGGCGGGCTCGGGCATTACCGGCGAGACGATCTTCGTCGATTGCGGCTACAACATCATGGGGTTTTGAGGAAGTGAACAGCCGGCAGTTCACAGTCAACAGTGCCGAGCAGAATTGCGGATGATACTGGACCACGAATTTCCATTGTGCCCGCGACTCATGCCTAAGTTCTGCGTGCCGTTCTTGCCTTCCGAAAGAGCACACAGCCAGGAGTGGCTGTGCCACGAAAATGCCCAGACTTACAATTGCCATTGACGGTCCGGCCGGTTCGGGGAAGAGCAGCGTGGCGCGGCGCATTGCCGCGACGCTCGAGTATTTGTATCTCGACAGCGGAGCTATGTATCGGGCGCTCGCGCTGAAGGCGCTCAGAAAGGCCGTCCCACTTAACGATGAATCCCGTCTCGAGGCGCTGGCAATGGAGACGCACATCGAGCTGAAGCCGCCGACGCTCGAGCAAGAGGCCGCTGGTGCGAAGAACCGTGTGTTTCTGGATGGCGAGGACGTAACGAAAGAAATTCGAACGGCCGAGGTTGCACAAGCGGCGTCGCGGCTCGCGACAATTGCCGGAGTGCGGCTTGTACTCGTCGCCGAGCAGCAGCGCGCCGGCGCGGGTGGCGGCGTGGTAATGGAAGGGCGGGACATCGGAACGGTCGTCTTCCCCAGAGCCGAACTGAAGATTTTTCTGGATGCTTCGCCGGAAGTGCGCGCGGAACGCCGCTGGAAAGAACACCGGGAAAAAGGCGAACGGCTTACGCTCCCGGAAGTGTTCGACGAAGTGATAGAGCGAGACAAGCGCGATCGTGAGCGCAAAGTTTCTCCACTCGTGCGCGCCGCCGATGCCGTGTTGGTGGACAACACGGCGATGGGCATCGAAGAGACGGCGCGGCTGATCGTGATGCTCGCGCGGGAACGCGAAAAGGAATTGGCGGAAGTGGCGGGAGGGCAACCGTGATGCGGACACTCGTGATGCGGGCGTTTTCCGCAGGCAGCGCGCCGTTTGTGATGCCCCTGCTGGCGTTCGCGCCGACCAGTTCCGGCTAGGCTGAAGCAACGCGGAAATTCCGCGCGTGCCTCGATGAGGATTCGAAACGCACATGAAGCGATGGACGGAAGAACAGGCGGCTCCTTGGCAGCCTGCCGGGACCCGCTTTGGCCCTGAAGAACCCTGCGGAGTGCAAAGAACGGGCTACGCTCCAGACAGGAGCGCGGCGGTCCAGGCAAAAACCGATACCTTTCAAGCTTGGAAAAGCGCAAAGAGTCCGGCACCCGCTGAGTGAAGTTCCGGGCTCTGTAACTTCCGCACCCCTCCCTTCGTATTCACTTGGAGACGATTCCGGTGTCGTCCGCGAGCTGGCAGTGCGCGCGCGAAGGATTTGGTACAGTGAGTGGGAGTCTTCTCCAAGCCTATGCTCGCCGCGCGCGACAATCTTGTGCAGTGCTTCAGCGCCTTGCGCGCGCACAAGCTGCGCGCCTCGCTCACCATGCTGGGGCTGACGATGGGCGTGGCCACGCTCATCACGGTCATGACCATCGTGCAGGGAGCAAACGTCTACGTCGAGCAAAAGATCGCCAATCTCGGCACCAATGTCTTTCAGATTGCGCGCACCCCCTTCGCGGTGACCGATTTCAACATCATTATCAAGGCACTGAAGTACAAGAAGATAGAGACCGAGGACATGCGCGCCGTTGCCGAAGGCTGCCCCACTTGCCAAGAAGTTGGCGCCACCGCCAGCGGAAGCGTGCACGCGAGATACGGCAACAAAGAGGTGGCGGACGTGAATTTCTACGGACAAACGCCGAGCATGGCGGATATTGACACGCGCACCGTAGAGTTTGGCCGCTACTTCACGGCGGCGGAAGCTGAGCACCGCGCTGACGTCTGCTTGATCGGCGACACGCTGGTGCAGCAGTTGTTTCTCGGCATGGATCCCATCGGGAAAAGCTTTCGCGTCGGGAACGACGAACTCATGGTGATAGGGGTCATAGAGAAAATCGGCAGCGTCCTTGGGCAGGACCAGGACAACTTCATCATGGTCCCCTTGCCGGTGTTCCTGCGCATGCAAGGCGGGCACACAAGTCTGACTATCAACGTTAAGACGAACACCGGGGATTTTGAAAAGGCGCAGGATCAGGCGGACCTGGTCTTGCGTGCGCGACGCCACCTCAGCGGCAAGATGGAGGACGATTTCTTCATCGGCACGAAAGAGAGTTACATGGCCCTGTGGCGCAGCATCAGCTCGGCGTTTTTCGGCGTGTTCATTCTGGTGAGCGCCATATCGGTGGTCATCGGCGGTATCGTCATCATGAACGTGATGCTGGTGAGTGTGAACCTGCGGCGAAGGGAGATTGGCGTGCGGCGCGCGGTCGGCGCGACGAAGGGAGACATCCTGTGGCAGTTCATGGCGGAAAGCGTCATGCAATGCATCGCCGGCGGAGCCATGGGTATCTCACTTGGATTCTTGGTGGCGCTGGCGCTTCGCACGTATACGCCATTCCCAGCGGCGGTGCAAACGTGGGTCGCGGTGATGGGAGTATTTCTGAGCTCCGGGGTCGGATTGTTTTTCGGGATTTATCCGGCAGTGCGTGCGTCACAGCTCGACCCGATTGTGGCGTTGAGGTACGACTAATGGCGATCATGACGCTTGCGCAAACCCGGGAAAATTTCCTTGCCGCGCTGCAGACGCTGCGCTCATCCAAGGTTCGCTCCGCCTTGACCGTGTTGGGCATCGTCATCGGCGTGTCCTCGGTGATTTCCATGGCGGCCATCATTCAAGGCCTGAATAAGTTCGTGCAAGACAGGGTGGAACGCCTGGGCTCGCGGACTTATTTCATTTCACGATTCCCTTTCGGCACGGACCCTTCCCGCTTGCCGGAACGGATTCGAACGCGCAAGTATCTTGAATACAACTACGCCGAGTTTGTCCGGGAGGCCGCACCCGACGTGCGGATCGTCACGACATTTGGCACAAGGGGTTTTTTCTTTGGCGACAGCAACCGCATCATCAGCGGTGACCGCAGCGTCGAGAAGGTTGTCATACGCGGCGCTGAGCCGGAGTACACGGAGGCGATTCCGTTGTTTAGCATCGAGCGCGGCCGCTTCGTCAGCGCTTTTGATCAGGAGCACGCACGGCCGGTTGTCGTGCTGGGCGCGGCCATCAGCGAATCGCTTTTTCCCAACACCGACGCCCTCGGGAAAACCGTGCGCATCAATGGCGCCGTTTACGAAGTCATCGGGGTATTTGAGCACGACCAGGGATTGTTCTTCGGCCCAGGCGTGGACATCTTTGTAGTCATCCCGCTCAGCAACTTCAAGAAGCAGTACCCGGAAGCCAAAGAGTTGTTTATGGCGTTCACCATTCCGGAGGACGTCAACGTCGAAACCGCGCACGGCGAAGTTATCCAAGCGTTGCGCCGCCTCCGCCGCATCCCGGCCGGGAAGGAAAATGATTTCGAGTTGAGCTCGCCGGACTTCCTCAGCAATCTCTGGAACCAGCTCACTGGCGCGCTGGTGATTCTCACCACCGTCATCAGTTCGATCGGGCTGCTCGTGGGCGGCATCGGCGTGATGAATATCATGCTCATCTCGGTGACCGAGCGCACCCAGGAAATTGGCGTGCGCAAAGCAATCGGCGCGCGCCGCGCGGATGTCCGCCTGCAGTTCTTGCTGGAAGCGGTGGTGCTCACTTTGGTCGGCGGGACCATCGGCATTCTGATCGGGGCGGGCGTATCCACGCTGGTGCGCACTCTTGTGCCTTCGATTCCCGCAACGTTGTCTTATCTTTGGGTTTCGATCGGGTTCGTGATTTCCGTCGGCGTGGGACTGTTCTTCGGCTACTATCCCGCGAACCTCGCGGCCAACCTCGATCCCATCGTTTGCCTGCGATATGAATGAAAAATCTGGAGTGCCGGCGTCCGGCGCTAGATACTTTAGAATTAACAAGTTATGAGAAAAACGGGCCAAAACTGATGGTTTTGAAGTGGGAGAAGTGTTCCCGGAAGGAGATGAAATTGAGCGACTTGCCGTCCTCAACCACGCGAAGCCGAAAGATGCGAAGCAGGCGGCCGTTTGGAAAAACTCGCTGAGAACACCCTCGAGCCTCCCGATACCTGGGAAGTTGCCTTGTCCGCAGGGAAGGACAAGCACGAGAATTTCGAGTGGCTCCTGCCGCATCGTCAGGCAAACGGTAGAATCGGCGCAGCGGGGAAACTCACTGGGCCTTTTTTTTTCGTGGTGATTGAAATGGAAAGATTGCGGATTGCTCAGGCCGGTGCGGACATCGAACCCAGAAATTCCAGGTTGGACTTCGACTTCGACAGCCGGCTGATCAAAAGCTCCATGGCCTCGACTGTTGAGAGAGGGCTCAGAACCTTGCGCAGCACCCAGACGCGGCTCAACTCATCCGGCGGCAGGAGCAGCTCGTCCTTACGAGTGCCGGAGCGCTGAATGTCAATCGCCGGAAAAACGCGCTTATCGGCAAGGCGGCGGTCGAGGTAGATTTCCATATTGCCGGTGCCCTTGAACTCCTCGAAGATGACGTCATCCATACGGCTGCCGGTATCAATGAGAGCCGTTGCGATGATCGTGAGCGAGCCGCCCTCTTCCACGTGGCGCGCGGCGGCGAAGAAGCGGCGCGGGCGCTGCAAGGCGTTGGCGTCGATACCGCCGGAGAGCACTTTGCCGGAAGGCGGAGTGACGGCGTTGTACGCACGAGCAAGGCGGGTGATGGAGTCGAGCAACACGACCACATCGCGTTTGTGTTCGACCAGACGCTTGGCCTTTTCGAGGACCATTTCGGCGACCTGGATGTGGCGCTGCGGCGGCTCGTCAAACGTCGAGCTGATCACTTCGCCCTTGACGGTGCGCTGCATGTCCGTCACTTCTTCCGGGCGCTCGTCGATGAGCAGCACGATCAGTGCGACTTCCGGATGATTGGTGGCGATGGCATTGGCCATGGATTGCAGCATCATGGTCTTTCCGGTTCGCGGCGGGGCGTTGACCAAGCCGCGCTGGCCCTTGCCGACCGGACAAAGAAGATCCAGCACCCGTCCCGTCAAATTGTCCTTGGTCGTTTCCATCTTCAAACGTCCCTGGGGATAGAGCGGCGTCAGGTTGTCGAAGAAAATCTTGTTGCGCGCGACCTCCGGATCTTCAAAATTGACCGCTTCCACTTTGATTAGCGCGAAATACCGTTCGCCATCCTTCGGTGGGCGCACCTGGCCGGAAACTGTATCGCCGGTGCGCAGGTCGAACTTGCGGATCTGCGACGGCGAAACGTAGATGTCGTCCGGGCCGGGGAGGTAGTTGTACTCCGGAGCGCGGAGAAAGCCGAAACCATCGGGGAGGCACTCGAGGACGCCTTCGGAGAAGATCAAACCGCTCTTTTCGGTCTGCGCGCGGAGGATCTGGAAGATCAACTCCTGCTTGCGCAAGCCGCTTGCGCCGGGAATATTGTGTTCCTTGGCAATCTTGGCGAGGTCGGTGATGTTCTTTTCCTTCAGCTCGGCCAGGCTGATACTCATCTGATTGTTTCCTTCAACGTTTGTTTCTTTTGGCATATTTCCTTAGCTATGATGGTGAAAATTGACCCTGAGAATCCGGATTGTTTTTGAGGTGGCGCACCGCACTGGCGGATAAGCGAAAACTTGCCAGGATGGGGCAAACCAGACTTTGTGCAACCGGCGGCAGCGCCGGGCCGCGCGAACCTGTGAATCCCTCAAGCGTAACTCCGACCAGCTCTGGGTTACCTCGCGGGACGGGACGAGCCCAAAACGACGCTGCTTAGTTGGTCAAACTCTTGTCTTTCTCGGCGCCGGCTACGAAAGGTTCCGCTACGGGCGCAACCGCGGCATGCTCAAGCGGCACGGTGGGCCGCTCCAGCGCAATCTGCAGCACTTCATCCATGGTCTCGACAAAATGCATCGTAAGACTGGAGAGGATCTCGGGCGGGATTTCCGCCAGGTCCTTCTCATTGTCCTTCGGAAGCAGTACCGTACGCAAGCCCATTCGATGGGCGGCCAGGAGTTTCTCCTTGACTCCACCGATGGGGAGCACCTTGCCGCGCAGCGTGATTTCGCCGGTCATGGTGACGTCGCGGCGCACGGGATTCTTTGTCAGCGCGCTGACGATGGACGTGCAGATGGTGATGCCGGCAGAGGGGCCGTCCTTGGGAATGGCCCCTTCGGGTACGTGTACGTGAATGTCGATGTTGCGGTAGAAATCCCTGGGCAAGCCGAGCAAATTGGAGCGCGACCGGACGTAACTCATCGCCGCTTGCGCGGACTCCTGCATCACGTCACCGAGCTTGCCGGTTAGCGTGAGGCGGCCTTTGCCTTCCATCAGCGTGGCTTCCGTGGACAGCACGGAGCCTCCCACTTCGGTCCACGCCAGGCCGGTGGTCAGGCCGATTTCGTTGTGTTTCTCGAGCCAGAATTCGCGGTACTTCAGCACGCCCAGGAAATCGTTGGCGTTGGCGGGCGTGATTTCCGCGTTCGAACTCGCGCCATCCGTGACGACTTTGCGCGCCATCTTGCGCGCGATATTCTGAATTTCGCGCTCCAGACTGCGAACTCCCGCTTCGTGCGTGTAGTGCCGGATGATGTGAAGCAGGCCTTCGTCCGTCAGCTTGAGGTTCTTGTCGGTAAGGCCGGTCGCTTCCAGCGCGCGCCTCACCAGGAACCGCTTGGCGATTTCCAGCTTCTCCTGCTCCGTGTAGCCGGGCAGGCGCAAAATTTCCATGCGGTCCTGCAGCGGCTGCGGAATCGTATGCAGCACGTTGGCCGTGCACACGAACATCACTTTCGAAAGGTCGTACTCCACGTCCAGGTAATGGTCCGTAAACGAGTGGTTCAGTTCCGGATCGAGCACTTCCATCAACGCCGCTGACGGGTCGCCGCGAAAATCGGTCGACATCTTGTCGACTTCGTCCAGCACGAAGATCGGGTTCACCGTGCCGGCCTTCTTCATCATCTGGATGACTTGGCCAGGCAGGGCGCCGATATAGGTGCGGCGATGGCCGCGGATTTCGGCTTCATCACGCACTCCGCCGAGCGAAACGCGGACGAACTTGCGTCCGGTGGCATGGCCGATGGACATCGCCAGGGAAGTTTTGCCCACGCCTGGAGGCCCCACGAAGCACAGAATCGAGCCCTTCGGATTCTTCACCAGTTGGCGGACGGCAAGAAATTCCAGGATCCGCTCTTTGACCTTCTCGAGGCCGTAGTGCTCTTCATTCAGAATCTTCTCCGCGGCTTTGATGTCGCGAATTTCCTTCGATTTCTTTTTCCACGGTACCGCCAGCAGCCAATCCAAATAGTTGCGGCTGACCGTGGACTCCGCGGACATCGGCGGCATGAGCTCAAGGCGCTTCAGCTCCTGGATGGCCTTCTCATGGACTTCCTTGGACATCCCAGCGGTGTCGATCTTCTTTTTCAGCTCGTCGATTTCGCTTTTTTCGCCTCGCCCCAGCTCCTTCTGAATGGCCTTGAGCTTTTCGTTGAGGTAATACTCTTTTTGCGCGCGCTCCATCTGGCGTTTCACGCGCGTGTTGATGTTGCGGTCGACGTTGAGCTTCTCCAGTTCGATTTCCAGGATGTCGCCGATGCGATTCAGCCGCTCGATGGGATCGACGGTCTCGAGCAAATCCTGTTTTTCATCCACCGGCAGTTGCAGGTTGGCCGCAATGGTATCCGAGAGCCGTGCGGGATCATCCACGCGCGCGGCCGCGATCATCGTGGCGTAATTAAGGCTTTGCGAAAGCTTGATGAATTGCTCGTACAATCCAGTGATCTTCTGCACCGTCTGCTCGACTTGTGGCGATGGCTCCACACGCGCGCCCAGCAGGCGTACCGTGGCGCGGAAGAATCCTTCCTCCGTGGCGATCGACAGGGCCCGCGCACGCTCCACGCCTTCCACGAGAACTTTGATGTTGCCGTCGGGAAGCTTCACGCTCTGGACGATGTTGGCAAGCGTTCCAACCGCATAGATTTCTTCCGGTTTGGGATCGTCCACCGACGCGTCGTGCTGCGTGGAAAGGAAGATCTTCTTGTCGCCGGCCAGCGCTTCTTCGAGAGCACGCACGCTGGCTTCACGGCCGACGATAAATGGAGTCATCTGTTGCGGAAAGATGACCATATCGCGCACCGGCATCATGGGCACGCGCTTCATTTCTTGTTTTTCGCGAGTGAACATTCGGTCCCCTGGATTCTGCTCATGCGGCCCTGGAATAGCCGCACTTTAATATCGAAGCCCGAGCGGCTTATCCGGCCTTCTCGAGCAAACTCCAATTGATTTCGCGGGTGCGGACCATGTCCGCGGTAACCACGAAGTCGCGAACCTTCCGCTGCATGGGAAGGTGGTACATCAGTTCCAGCATGAGGTCTTCTAGGATCATTCGCAAGCCGCGCGCGCCGACCTTGCGCTGAAGTGCCAACTCCGCCACGGTCTCCAGCGCGTCGTCCGTAAATCGCAGCCGCACGTTTTCGAATTCGAACAGCCGCTGGTACTGTTTCAGCAGCGCGTTCTTCGGTTCCGTCAGTATCTTGACGAGCGCGCCCTTGTCCAGATCGTTCATCACCCCCGCCACAGGCAGGCGGCCGACAAATTCGGGGATCAAGCCGTAGCGGATCAAATCGCCCGGCTGGACCTGTTCGAGCAATTCGGTGTTGCGTTTCTGCGGCGTCGTCGGCGCAGCATCCGTGTGGAAGCCCAGCGAGCGCCGCCCGGCGCGCTTCTCGATAATTTTTTCCAGGCCTACGAACGCTCCGCCGCAGAGAAAAAGAATGTTCGTGGTGTCCACTGGAGTAAATTCCTGATGGGGATGCTTGCGGCCACCCTGCGGAGGCACATTGGCAACCGTGCCTTCCAGTATCTTCAGCAGCGCCTGCTGCACGCCTTCGCCGGAAACGTCGCGGGTGATCGAGGGGTTCTCGTCCTTCTTGGCAATCTTGTCGATCTCATCGATATAAATGATGCCTTGCTGAGCCTTCTGGACGTCGCCGTCCGCCGCTTGCAGCAATTTCAGAATAATGTTTTCGACGTCTTCACCCACGTAGCCCGCTTCGGTAAGCGTCGTGGCGTCGACGATCGCGAACGGCACATCCAGCATGCGCGACAGCGTTTGCGCCAGCAATGTCTTGCCCGTGCCGGTCGGGCCGATCAGCAGGATATTGGACTTGCTCAGTTCGATTTCGCCGGGCTGCTTGTTCAGGAATATCCGTTTGTAGTGGTTGTACACCGCCACCGCAAGTTTCTTCTTCGTGCGGTCCTGCCCGATGACGTAGCCATCCAGGAATTGCTTGATCTCCGGCGGCCGGGGAAGCCGCTTGGTCGGTGCCTCCTTTTGTTCGCGCTTCTCATCTTCCAGTATGGTCTGGCAAACGCCCACGCACTCATTGCAGATGTACGCGCGCGGATAGTCCGAAGGCGAACTGATCAGCTTTTCGACCTGCTCCTGAGTTTTGTGGCAGAAGGAGCAGCGCAGCGGTTCGTCTGGGTTGAATTTTTTCACTGGTGTGAGGGCCTCGTCTCCGCTGGGCTTCGACGGAGTCTCTATCCACTATTCTAGGCCGATTTTTCCCCTGAGCGAAAGAGAAAGTCGAAACGATACTAACTTTTTGGAACCCGTGCTCCCCCCCCGCTTCAAACCGCAAAGCACTACGTGACGCGAAATACTACCGGTGCTTATAAATGATCTCGTCGATCATTCCGTATTCCTTGGCCTGCTCGGGATTCATAATGTAGTCGCGCTCGACGTCCTTCTCGATGCGCTCCACCGGCTGGCCGCTGTGTTTTGCCAGCAGCGTATTGATCGTCAGGCGCATGCGTAATATCTCTTTCGCATGCAGGTCAATATCCGTCGCCTGTCCCCCCAGCCCGGACATCCACGGCTGGTGAATCAGGATGCGCGCATTGGGCAGCGCAAATCGCTTCTTGGCCGCGCCGCCGGCCAGCAGCACGGCCGCGATGGAAGCGGCCTGGCCGACGCAGGTTGTCACCACGTCCGGCTTAACGAACTGCATGGTGTCGTAAATCGCGAATCCCGCGGTGATCGACCCCCCCGGTGAGTTGATGTACAGCTGAATGTCTCTCTCCGGGTCTTCGGCCTGCAAAAAGAGCATCTGCGCCGTGGCCAGATTGGCCACGTGGTCGTCAATCGGCGTGCCAATAAAGATAATGTGCTCTTTAAGGAGCCGGGAATAAATGTCGTAGGCGCGCTCGCCACGGCTGGTCTGTTCCACCACCATCGGTATGAGCGTTGTTCCGCGATACTCGGGTTCTTCGGAATTTTTCATTTGGGTAAATGTTACTGGCACTTCGCCGGAGTGTGTCACTTTGAATCCGTCGCCGCGTTCGCTGCTGCAACGGTCTTGATCTTAGCATTCTGCGCAAGCCAGTCGAGAGTTTTATCGCTGCGCAGCTTAGCCTTCATCCTATCTAGCGTCCCCTGCTTTGTCAAACGCGCGCGAAGCGCTTCCGCTGATTCGCCACCATGGCTGGCCATGTGTTCCAACTCGTGCATGACCTCCTCGTCCGTCACGTCGATGTTTTCCGCCGTAGCGATGCGATCGATGATCAGTTCGGCCTTCACGTCATCCTTGGCGCGCTCTTCCTGGCGCCGCCGCAGCGTCACCCAGTCCACATTCACGGCGCGGGGATCAACCCCTTGCGTGGCCAGTGAGCGCACCACCCGCTCCAGACGCACATCCATTTGATGCTCCACCAGCGCCTCGGGTACAGGGAACTCGTGCAGCTTCACGATTTCCGCCAGTACCTTTTCGTGCAGCAGTTCCTTGTGCTTGTGATCGCGCTGGTGCCCCAGCCCTTCGCGAACTTTTTTCTTCAGTTCGTCCAGCGTGCCCGCCTCGCTGACGTCTTTCGCAAATTCATCGTTTAGTTCTGGCAGCTTTTTCGTTTTGATGCCCAGGACCTCGACGGCATAGTGATACTTCTTGCCGGCCAGCTTGGGATCCGGATAGTCCGTGGGATAGTCGACGTCAAAATTCTTGTGCTCGCCGGCGCTGGCGCCTTTCAAATTAGCGTTGAACGGCTCCATGGTTTCCTCCGCGCCAATATGGCAGAGCACGCTGTCGGCTTGCAGCGGATCGCCCCCCCCTTCCGGCGTGCCGAGGAGTTTCACCTGTGCAAAGTCGCCATCCTGAATCGCGCGGCCCTCGACGGGCGCAAACGCTGCGGCACGCTCGCGCGTCTCTTCGAGCGCTTTCGCCACGTCCTCGTCCGTGACGTCCATCGTGGGCATCTCGAACTCCAGGCCCTGGTAATTACCCAATTCGAATTCCGGCAGCACTTCGAAGACCGCGCGGAACTTCAGCGGCTGGCCCTCGTTGAAATCCAGCTTATCCACTTGCGGTTGCGAAACTGGAGTGAGCTTCTGTTCGGCCACGGCTTTTTCCACGCGCTCCGGCACCAGCGATTGCAGCACCTCTCCCCTGATGTCATCCGCGAACTTGCGGCGAATCAGTGAGATGGGCGCTTTCCCGCGGCGGAATCCCGGAACGTTTGCGACGCGCGCGAACTCCTTCGCGACACTCTCGATCTTTTTCGTTACTTCTTCTGCGGGAATCTCTAGTTCCAGTTCGCGGCGGCAGGTTGCTTCAGCCATGCAACAATCCTTTCCTGGGACGGCGATCGGTCTAGCAATGAAACGTTCGCTGGTCTCGACGGCATGCGGCCCGGTCTGTGGGGACGATCAACCCAGGCTTTTGTTTCAGGTGAGGCCAGCCAGGTGAGAATGCACCCGGCAACTCGAATTCTCAGTATAGGCGACGCTTCCAACACCGTCAATTCCATGCGCATGCCTCGCACTCGCTCAATCCGCAGCCGCGGGTTGGTTCAGCGCGCTGGTCAGGCCGGCATGCAGCAAACGGTGGAAGAGATGCTCGCCTGCTTCGCGACGCACAGAGAGTCGGCCCGCAACGTAGGCGCGCGAGCCGAGCCCGCGCTGCACCGCGTCGCAGATGGTCTCGTCTTCCTCCTGCACCTTCTCACTGACTTTGATGCTTGCTTGATTCTTCTTCAAAGCCTTCTTGCTGATGTCCGCGAAGTAGTAGTCAAACACCACGGCGCATTTGTCTGCACCCAGGGGAAGAACGAGATTCGTGTCCATCACGCCTTCGTAGGCGTTGATCATGAAATTCGGATAGATCCACAGGTAAAACGCGCGGCCCTGGCGGGTGGCGGCAACGCCTGACTTCGACTTGGAGTTTGAAGAAAGCGGACTGGATTGCAAGCAGGCGCGCTCGAAATTCTCGATCGTGTACTTCGTGTACTCGATCACGCTGCTCAGCCCTTTGTGTGCGTGAGGAACGTGATAGCCGCCGTCGAGATAGTTGTCCACGTACACTTTCCAGTTGCAATTCAACGCGTAAACGCGGCGGTCAAAGTATTTCAATTTCTTGGCGAGCCGCAGCGGCGCGACAAGTCCCGGAACCGCCCCGAGAAAATCCCGCAGCGCCGCCGCGCGCCCCTCCAGGTTCACAAATACAAAATTCTCCCAGGTATCGACCTTCACCGGCACGAGGCCGTTCTTAGCGCGATCGAAATTGCACACGCCCTCGAATTCCACCATCCCTTTCAGCACCCCATCGTTCCCATAAGTCCAGCCGTGATAGGGGCAGCGAAACTGCTTCGCGCAACCTTCCGCCTCGGTCACCACCGCCGCCGCATGATGCCGGCAAACGTTGTAGAAGGCGCGTAATTGGCCGTCTTCACCGCGCGCCACGACGATGGGCTCGCCCGCGAGGTCCGCGGTAAAGAAGTTCCCCTTTTCCCGCACCTGATCGGCGCGCCCCACCACCTGCCAGTTTTTCGCAAACACGCCCTGTTGTTCGAGTTCATGGATGTTCGGATCGAAATACCACGGCGAAGGAATCGTCCAGGCGTGATCCAGCGGATCATTCGGATTGTATAAATTGAGCAGGTCTCGTACGTCTCGCTCCATGAAATGCTCCTCGGGCTGCCAGTGCTCGCCCTTCGACAGATGGATTGCCGCGCTCCCTTCATACGCTGAAACGCAACGCGAGAAAAGAGAAAATGGAACCGCGAGCCCAGCCTCCCCAATTTCTATGCGTGCCATTTGGCGCTGGCTTCGATGGCCGCCTTTCTTCTTTCTTATGACTCTCTTGTTTCCTTCCGCCCTTGTTCCTCCCCACCTTCACTCACCGTCTTCGTTGCCCCGCTACCCACTACTCACTGCCAGCTACCCACTTCCCTTGCATGCCACAGCATCGCGCAGCCCGCGCGGATGTGGCTCCCGGCCGCCTCATTCCCTGGCTGTTGGAATGAGGGTCTCTACCTTAACCAGACACTCATCATTGACCACTGACGGAAAGAACTTTTTCTGGAAGTTGTGGGACAAAAGAAGTAGGCTCTGACTAGAAATTATTGACCTTCACTGATTATCCCGCCCAATCATAGTGATAGCTTGGAGGGTGTTATGCGGCTTGTCCTCTTATTATCAGCCGTGGGCATCACAATTGTGGCTCTGCGCATTTTCTTTGCCCTCAAGACGGCCCATGCGGACGACCCTCAGCGTCAGAAAACATCGAGAGAAGAGAAGACGGTTCCCGCCAACACAGGCGTTCCTCTTTCGGGTGCAGATCCTCGCGGCGGCACAGGTACCGAGGTTGCAGCGCCTCCGGCGGTTTCCACCGGAACCAAGCGGGAGAAAGTTGAAAGGAAAGAAATGTGGGTCGATAGCCACTACTGTTGGGTGGTGCTCTGCAAGAATCATTGGTTTCATCTTCGGCAGAACCTTTTCTTCCGGCATAGGATCCCCCTTGCCGAGACCGACCCCGTCTCTCCTCGCCCTTCCCTCGAAGGCCACTTCCGTGTCCAGTGCGATGACTGCCGCAAAGAGTATTTCTATAAACCCTCAGAAGTGCTCAAATACGAGCAGGAGCTTTCTGACTCTTTCACTCCGCATCCGCTATTTCGAGATTGTTAGGCAGTGGTGGCTGCCGTGTCCGGGATCACAAACGATAGCAACAAAGTCGTGGCCAAAAAGGGTCCCTGCGAAAATACTGTGACGATTCATGATTACTACCTCCTGAAATTGCCGTTTTTATTATGGTGGCCGGAGAAAGGATCAACGCTCTCTACTGCTAAACGCGGGGCCGAGGATTACTCTTGCGAGGAGAACATTTTGCGGTGCTGGGTGTATTACCGTAGTTTAGACTGTCAAAAAGTAGACTAGGAACCGGAGAGGCATTGGGCCTAACTTTTCATTAGAATGTGCTGTCAACTTCGACCGTCGCAAATTGAGTCGCATAGTAGGACAAGAAATCACGTGACTGCATTCCCTGCGGATAGAATGAACCGGTCCAACCTTCACCCATGAACGCGGATGTGCCAATGCGAATGTCGGCCAATGCGGCAGCGACTCTAGATGGTTCGGCGATCAGCGGGCTCCATTTCGCATGTAATCACCGGGGCGGCGGTTCTAGCGCCGTCAGATTTGAGCCCTTCACGGGCGGGAGGGTATACACTGGTACTGTATTTGAAGTTAAAAGGGAATTTCCGAATGAAACGATTTACTGTTTTGACTTTGCTGGTCGCTTTGGGTGTTGCATGGTCGATACCGGCTAAAGCTCAACGCATGAGTGTCGAAGAAAATGCACGCCAGTCTCGGAACGCGGAGAAGAAGCAGCGAAAGATGAATAGGAAGGCAGCCAAGAAGCAGCAGAAAGCAATGAAGAAATACGAGAAGGCGCAGCGGAAAGCGGACAAAAAGGCGAATCATCGCGCCAAACGTACGTCATAACCCCGGTACTCCATCTTCATCACCCCTTGTCTCACAGCCATGTCGCTCCACGATCTTCCACAAATCCTTGACAGCCGGGTGCCCCGGACGCCGGGTTTGCGCCCGGGGCTTTTGAATTTTCCATCGGTCGATGATGCGGATTCTCGAGCACGAACCTCACACTCCGCGACGTGTGATCGAAATCTTCACAGTCTGAAATTCACCTCCCGCTCGCGCCCTCCCTCCACCGTCCAGCATTTTCCCCGTCACCAGTGAGCTCTATCCCTTTGTCTTCTTTCTCTTACGCACCCATGCGAACGACGCTGCAACTTGCTCAATATAAATACTTTATTAGCATTTAATAACTACTACAATATGTGGTATCGCGGGGTCGTGAATGTTCGACTCCAGTTCACCCAGAGCGACTTGCGCGAAGGGCACCGCCAAAGTAGCCCTCGGCATCGGGATATCCCGATCGGATCGGGACTCCCTCGCTCTTTTTTCGTGCTTTTCAACTTTCAACCGTTAACCTCTTCCTCTTCAACGTTCAAGCCTTCGAACGTGCCAACGTTCCTCTTCGTCGTACTTCCATACCGGTACGTTGCCTCGACTTATTTCCTTTGTTCGCCACTCTTAGGAAAACTGCCGGGTGTGTACCCAAAATTCCCAATATGGAACACTCCCCGGCTCACGCCGGAAAGGAACTCACATGATTCCCGTAACTTCTAGCTCCACTGCCAGCACCGATTCCTCCCCGCTTCATTGCCAGCACCGCTCTGCCTCGGGGCGCCGCTTTTGCCGTCTGCCCATCTCTGACCCAGACTCCGGCCTCTGCTCCAGACACGCTGCTCTGCTCCAAAAGGACCTCGACCAGGCCGGCCTCGCCGCCTCCCTCCCTCATCGGCGACATCCAGGAATTCCGCTCCGCCGCCGACATCAACTATTCTCTCGGCGAACTCTATAATCTCCAGGCCCGCAACAAGATCACTCCCCGCCACGGCGCCGTGATGGCCTACACCGCCAATCTCCTCCTCCGTACCCTTCCCGCCATCGCCCTCGAAACCGATCCGGCCGCCGGCGAGACGCGAATCATCCTTGACATGCCGCGCCCAGATCGTGATTAGTGGTGAAATTTCTCATGACCCACTTTGCTGGCTTCTCGTATCGGAGAAAGTTTGAAGAACTCAGCCGGAACTCATTCTGTCATTTCGGCGGAATCGCGGAGGTGGAATTCGTTAGCGGTATCACAACTGGGAGGAAGATTCGGAGAAGATCCCTTCGGTTTGGCTCAGGCAAAATTTCCTCACCGGAAAACTTGGTGCGGAAGGAGGGATTTGAACCCCCAAGGCCTTTCGGCCACAAGATCCTAAGTCTTGCGCGTCTGCCAGTTCCGCCACTCCCGCAGTGGTGCCTCTATTCTACAAGCTTGAGAAGGGCCGCTCCACTGGGATTTTAGAAGGGCTGTTGAGCCGGCTCAACAGCCCTAAGGCGCGGGCGATGCCGCTGGATTCGAGACCGGGGTGAAGGCATAATACTGTTGTCGAGAAGAGAACTGCTTGGCTAGTCCCCCCCGCCGGGCCGATTGCGCCTAACTCTGCGGGCGCATGTTTCAAGCCTCGCTGCGAACGAGGGCAGCGCCATGATCATTCAAGAGCACGGCGATCATCTTATCTTGATTCGCCAGACGGACCATGCGGTTCTGTCCGGGTTTTTGGCGCGCGAATTGGGCAATGAAATCTTCGCGCGGCCCGAGCCCCTGGAATCGTTCCAACTCGCGGTAGCGGAGCACGACAATGGCTGGAAAGAGTGGGAGCTCCAGCCGCGCGTCGACCCCGTCTCGTTTTTGCCATACAGCTTCATGTCCCTGCCCACCCGGGAGCACATCGCTCTCTACCAGCGCGGTATCGAACGCGTCGTAAAAGTGGATCGCTACGCCGGTCTCCTCGTCAGCATGCACTGCGCGGGCCTTTACGATAAAACACGCGCTACTATTCCGGGATACTCCGCCAAGTACGTGAAGGCCCACGAAGCTCCCGTCGTCACTGATTTCCTGCAAATACTGCGGCTCCAGCAATTGCGGCTGAAAGCGGACCTTCGCGGAGATCCCGCGACAATAAATTTTGCCGACGAAAAATGGTTGCAGGCCAACGCGCAGCGTCTCGAAGCCCTGGACCGCCTCTCCCTTTACTTTTGCCTCGGGCCCCTGGAAGGCGCCACCATCGACGTCGTTCCGGCCGACTATCAGGGCAATGAAGTGGATTGGGATCTGCAACCCGAAGGAAACAACGGCGCGACGATGGAGCCCTATCCCTTCCGCCGCGACCCGCTGGAGATCAGCATTCTGGCGCGTCGAATTCCAAAGCGGCGCTATGCGGATGATCTTGACCTTCAGAAAGTGCTGGCCCAGGCTCCCTATTTCGGGCAGAAATTCACGTTGCGGGCCGGAGGTGCGCGGATACGCGCGCGACTCGCGGGCGGCTGAGCAAATCAACTTGCGCCCCCCGCATCCCAGCCCGTCTCGTCGTTAGTTTCCGGGATGGGTGGCGCGCTCGATACCCTCCGCGATGCGCAGAATGGCCAGCGCCAACTCAAGCTGAACTCGCACAACCAGAACGCCCACAAAAAGGGCCACGATTCCTGCGACGAGATTAATCAGTCCTTGCGCGGGAGATTGTTGATAACCAAGCACGACGCAAGCCACGACCGTGATTCCGCCGAAGACGATGGCGATGACATACAATAACTTTACAAGGCGGCGAAGCAGCGAATGACTGAACGAGAAATCAAACAGTCCCGTAAAGAAATTCTTTTCTTCGGGCATGCGGCCTCCTGGGCACACGAATAGGTTGTGAATGCTGGAGCAATAGAGTTAGTAAGGCTATTCGGGGCTGGAAGTCAAGTGAAGTAAACCACCACCCGCGCCGCTACTTTAGGGCGCCTGCTGTGAGGAAAGCCTGAAAATTCCCAGCCAATGGCGGCAAGCCTTTCTGCTTGACAATCCAACCGCCCACGTACATGTTGGTTGGCTTCGCCGCGCTGTCTCCCGACCGGTTTGGATGCCAAGCGGCGAACTCGCTCACTTATGACCAAGGTCCGGCTCTGCTTTCACGATCGCTGCTTTGATGGCACAGCTTCCGCTGCTCTCTTCTACCGCTTTTATCGCGAACGCTTTGACCAGGCCGCGGAGTTCGGCTTCACGGGGATGACTCATCGCGCCGCGCAGCCCTGGGAAGCCGGACTGTTTGATGGCGACGAAAACGTCATCGTGGACTTCAAGTTTTCCAACTCTCCGAAAGTGACCTGGTGGTTCGACCATCACCAGAGCGCGTTTCTCACGCCCGCCGACGCCGAACAATTCCGCAAGCAGCCCGGGCCGCACATGTTTTACGAACCGGATTACAAGTCGTGCACCAAGCTCATTGCAACCATCGCGAGCGAAAAGTTTGGCTTCAATACCAAGCCGCTCGCAGACTTGATTCATTGGGGCGACATCATCGATGGGGCGCAGTATCCGACGGCGCAGTTGGCCGTCGCACTTGCCGAGCCGGCGACGCAGCTCGCGCTGGTGATTGAAGCCGCGCCGGAAAACGGCCTCCCGGCACGAATCATTCCAGAGCTTGCTTACCGTCCGCTGAGTGAAATGGTGAAGCTGCCGCTGGTGGCCAAGCATCTAGGGCCGCTTCTCGAACGGCATCGCCGATCGATCGAAATTCTGCGCGAGCGGATCGAAGCGCGCGACGGCGTTATTTTCTTCGACGTCAGCGACATGGATCTCGAAGGCTACAACAAATTCATTCCCTATTTGCTGCACCCGGAATGCGTTTATTCCGTGAGCGTCAGCGCTTCCGCGGTGCGCGCGAAAGTTTCGCTGGGCACGAACCCGTGGAATCAGGCGGCCGCGAATCAGAACCTGGCTTCACTTGCAGAAAAATTCGGCGGCGGCGGCCATCCCCGCGTCTCCGCCATTTCCTTCGAACCGGGAGATCTGCCCCGGGCGCGCGTCGTCGCGCGCGGCCTAGCCGCCACGCTGCGCGGAAAATAGGGTGGATATTGCGAGCTGCACCGGTTTCCAGCCGTTCGACAAAATTGTTTGTCCCGTGTAAAATTCTAAACTGTAACGCTGGACCGGTAGCTCAATGGTAGAGCAGCTGACTCTTAATCAGCGGGTTGCAGGTTCGAGTCCTGCCCGGTTCACCATCTATTTTCAACGAGTTAGCCTGTTCTGACTTTTCGCTCACAAAAAACTGTGCCCAATTTTGTGCCACACCCGGCTCAAAATCGGTGCCGCTGAGGTCGTCCACGGCGCGGCGCTTCGCTTCCATGCGGATGTGCGAATAGCGTTCCATCATGGCGCGGGAGACGTGCCCGGCAAGGGCCATCACTGTTGAGTCCGAAGCCTGAGATTCGGCCAGCCGCGAAATAAACGTGTGGCGGAGATCGTGGAAGCGGCAGGATACCTTTGCGGCCTTGCGTGCGCTCTCCCAGGCCACTTTCCACCGATGCATCGGTTCCGTGGGGATAATTTCGTAGGCGCATTGCTTTCGGTCTTTCCCTGCGAGGCCGTACTTCTCGTGCGGGAAAACGTAGTGCTCTGCCTCGGCTCCGGGGAAAAGGCCGCGCCAGTGCGCCAGGACGGCCACGGCGCGGGGGTTTAGCGGGATGATGCGCCCGGTGCCTGCCGCCGTCTTGGATTTGCCCACCATGAGGCTCTTGGCGAGAAAATCCACCTGGGCCCAAGTCAATCCGCGAATCTCACTGGCACGCATTCCGGTGTTGATTGCCAGCATGATGACGGGATAGAGGCTGCGGCAGCGGCTTTTCGAGGCCACGTCGAGAAGCGTAGTTTCTTCCTCGTGAGTGAGTGCCCGGCCAGGCGACGCGCTCTCTTTGAGGAAGTCCACGTCTGCCGCGATTGCTTCCCACATCCGGTAGCGCCGAAGGATGCTCCGCAACACGCCTAGCTCTAAATTTATGGTGCGGTTGCTCACGCCATCGCGTTTGCGCCGTGTCTGGTAGGCCGCGAGGTCTTCCCCGGCGAGGTCACAGAGCAGTTGTTTCCCGAAGTCCTTCGTTAGCTGAGAAATGGCGAGCTTGTAGCTGCGCTCCGTCGAGGGAGCAATGCTCGTGCGCGTTTTGAGCCAGTCTGTCGCCGCGAGGGAAAATAGGGGAGGGAGTTTGCGGCGCTTGATCTGATTCCAGCTTTCTTCTAACTCGCGTCGCCGTGCGCGCTCCGCGTCTTTCGCAACTGTCTTGCTGTCGCTCTTCGAGGATTCGCGGACCATCTGTCCCGCGAACCGAAACTTGTACCACCACACATCCCCGCGCTTGTAGAGACTCATCGTCTCCCCCCTTTCATTTCGTCGAGAATCGCGGACAGTAACTTAGCGATGTCACGCAATGACAAAAGCACTGAAGTCGCGCCTGCAAAAATCCCGACAACAACAAGTACCTGAAAAAGCTCTGCGCTCATCGGCTCTCTCCCTTCTTCGGCCTGCCGCCCTTCCTGCCGTTCTCCCGCGCAATCTCGCGGATGCGCTCGATACCGAGTCGATCCAGGCGCGCCGCGTAACTGCGCTTCCCAAGCCAGCTAGTGAACTTCTTCAGGTCAGTCCGATTCATACTCCTATCCTAAACTGTTTCGGTTTAATTTGCAAATGCAAAGTGATAGAATCGCCGCGCGGCTAGGGTAGCTCCCGAAGAGCACGCTTTCCGGGCGTGTCTGCCGCTCACCCCACACAACGGAGCCACGACGGAGGTGGTAATGGGCAGAACCAGCCAAAAGTTTGACCGGGAGTTATTCACGCGCAAGTTGTCGGAGCCAGCTCGCCAGATGCAAATAGAAAGCCTGGCATCTAATAAGGCCGCGGGCTCGGCCAAGTCAGCCGGATCTGTTTTGGTCCAAATCGTAGATGGTCAACTCGCTGTATTGCGTAAGTGGCTAGAAACTGTTGACCGAATTTGCCGCGAGGTCTGGCAAACGCAGGGCGAGAGCATCACTCCTGACTTTGTGCGCGAAATTCTGGTGCCGGAGGCTATCACGGCAATCGGGGCACGGGCGGGCGTAACCACTTCGTGCGTTGACCGCACCGCAGCACAAACCCATGAAGACCCATACGCCGCGCGGCATCACTTGGCGATGGAGGTGGACAGGCTCAAGGCAAAGGTAGCCAACCGCTACGAGACCGAGGCGCGGGAGCTTGAGTACCAGAAGGCGCCCGCCGCTCAAAAGAGCGGTCAACAGAGCCAACTCGACGAGATAGGGAGCATCCGCGGCCTAATCGAGGACGCAACGAAGGACACGGCCCTCTGGCTTCAGGCTGATCCCTCGGCAGAGGAACGAGCGCACGTTCTTGCGATGCAAGAGCGGCTCACCGACCTGGACAGAATTTTCGCGCGTCGAGTGGAACGCCGCAGTTTACCTAACGATGGCCGGCAATGGTCTGAAACCGTAGGCGAGGTGCTATCACGGCTGGACAAAGCCAGGGAGGTGCGCGGCAATATCGTCGGCAAAGATTTGGCCCGCCTCGCAGAGCGCCTGCCCACGGAGTTGCCCTGCCCGTTCCCAGCACAAGTCTCACAAGCGCCAGCTCCAGGAACGCGACTGCGCGGAACTTGGACACCCATCCGCACGGAGCCCACGCAAGTGCCGAATCTTCCGCCCGATTATCCGAATGATTTGAAGCCACAAACACACCTCATTCTTGCCGAAGCGGTCAGAAAGTTTCCGGAACAGACCCGCACCCTAGAACTGTGCAAATGCGTCATCTCGGAGTTGACGCCACATTTTCGCGAGGCGGTGCGGGGCAAGAGACTGAGAGCGGACTTAGTTTCCCCGCACATAGACGAGCTGCTTCATTACCTCTTGGTTTCCAACTGCGACGATGACAATAAGAGGTTCTGGTTCAAGCAGGAAGTAAGAAAATCCGACGAGTGGCTGAGGCTGGCAAGAGAAATCGTGGAGGTGTCTGCGGAGCCGAGCGGCAGCACCGTCGAGAGCAAGCCCATGAAGGTGGCACCCAGCAGCACGCGGGAAGCATTCATAAAGCCGATCCTCGAAAAGAAAGGCTTCTCCGTTCAAGAGTGGGCGAGGAAGGCAAACGTAGACTTCCACACGGCTGACAACTATCTGAAGGGCGAGACGAAACCATACCCAGATACCCTCAAGAAACTGGCTGATGCGCTAGCCCGAGTTTACCGCGCTCGCCTGATTTGATGTAATTCCCGCAACAGGGCTAAGTGCTTCCGCGCCCCATTTGGAGCGGTTCGCAGGCCAACTCGCTTCAGCTCACGTAGCCAGTTTGTGTATGACCTAATCTTATTAAAAGTAATCGCTTCCGGCAGGAATTGGAATTGTGCCTAGTGTGCAACCATTACACCAGTATTGCGGATATTTTCCCATTGACATACAAGCAGTTGTGTGTAGTATGACCTAACAGAATGCCAAGCCTCACCAAGAAGATCATTCGCGGCAAACCCTACTACTACTTGCGCGAATGCCAGCGGGTCGCCGGTAAGCCCAAGATTGTTTCCACCATTTACCTGGGCCCCCCGCAAAGCATCCTGGATCGCCTGATGCGCCCCAAACCGGCCCAGCTGGCCATCTATGAATTCGGAGCCTCCGCCGCCGTGTGGGATATGGCGCAGGCCATCGATTTGCTCGCCACCATGGATCGCCACGTGCCCAAACGGGCTTCCCAGGGACCCTCGGTCGGTCAGTACATGCTGCTGGCCGCCTTCAACCGCTGCATCGCCCCCTGCAGCAAGGCCCACATTGCCGATTGGTACCAGAAAACGGCGCTGCGGCGCCTGCTGCCCCTGTCTTCCGGGCAACTCACCAGTCAGCGCTTTTGGGACAACATGGCGCGCATCGGCGACCAACACATCACCGCCATGGAACAGGACATCGCCAGCACGGTGGTTGCGCGTTTCGGTTTGGACCTTCATTGCCTGCTGTTTGACGCCACGAACTTCTTCACCTTCTTGGACAGCTTCAACGCCCGAGCGAAGCTACCGCAGAGAGGCCATAGCAAGGAGGGTCGAGACAACCTGCGCATTCTGGGCCTGGCCCTGCTGGTTACTTCCGATGGCCAGGTGCCCCTGTTTCATCATACCTATGCCGGGAATCAGCACGATTCGGTGACCTTCGGTAGCGTCACCGAAGAACTTTTCCAACGGTGCCGTTCTCTGGCCCGCGGTGCTTGTGACCTAACCCTGGTTTTCGACAAAGGCAACAACTCCGAAGAGAACCTGAAGCGAGTCGCGGACAGCCCCTTTCATTTCGTGGGCTCTTTAGTTCCCACCCAGCACCAGGATCTCCTGAGCATCTCGCGAAAAGCGATGCGTCGGCTCGATCCCGCGCAGCTGCCCGCGGTGCGCTCCTACCGCACCCGCAAAGTGGTCTTCGGAATCGAGCGCACCGTCCTGTGCACCTTCAACCAAGAGCTCTTCGATTCCCAGACCCAGACCTTCTCCCGCGAGATCGCCAAGCGCCAACGGAAATTACAGGAACTCCGGACACACCTGGAAAATCGCCGTCCCGATTCCCCCGGGAAAGCGCCTACCCTGGAGGGAGTGCAGAAGAAGGTGAAGGGGATTCTGCGCGGCCGCCACATGGCGGATCTGTTTGCCGTGCAGGTGCGCAAGAATCGCGCTGGCCTGCCGCGACTCTCTTTCCGCTTTGGCGATAAGGCCTATCAGCATCTCCGCGCGACCCTGCTGGGCAAGACCCTGCTGTTCACCGACCGAAGCGACTGGACCGATGAGCAGATCGTTCTTGCCTATCGTGCCCAACACCACGTGGAAGCCGACTTTCGACGTTTGAAGGATCCGCACTATCAGACCTTCCGTCCCGCTTTCCACTGGACGGACCAGAAGCTCAAGGTTCACGCCTTTTACTGCGTGCTCGCCCTGCTGCTGCTGAACCTGTTACGGCGCAAGCTCGCACAGGCCGGCATCCCGCTCAGCATTGCGAAGATGATGGACGCGCTTACCGATATTCGCGAAGCGACGCTCCTCTACCCCGGGGCATCTGCCTCCCAGAAGCCTTTTGCGCGAACCGTCCTGGCGGACATGGACCCGACCCAGCGCGAACTCGTCAAGATTCTCGATCTCGAGCGTTATCGCAGCCCGTAGGTCATACAACCCGGCATAAGCTGCGACCGCTCCAGTAGCGG
>Ga0193729_1000115_pt1 | contig 36583 bp, 32 predicted proteins | sample U1c2metaG_FD_143036 | JGI IMG/M metagenome (GOLD analysis project Ga0193729, IMG submission 143036) | Soil microbial communities from a riparian zone of the East river system, Colorado, United States - U1c2 | ecosystem: Environmental > Terrestrial > Soil > Riparian zone | place: USA: East River...
CAGATCAACGCCGGCCTGCGCGAACTGGACGCCTCGTTCCCCGCCACGCGCACGTTCGCGCACGACATCCTGCCGGGCGTGAAAAACACCGCGGCGACCGTCAGGGCGACGCTGCCGTGGATCGAACAGGTCGAAGCGTCGCTCGCGCCGACCGAGCTCGGCGGCGTCGCCAAGGGGCTGGTCGTTGCGACGCCGCAGCTGGCGAGCCTGTTCAACGAACAGACGCCCTTCTACAAACAGACGGAACTGTTCAACAAGTGCCTGACAAAAGTCCTCTTCCCGGCCGGCAACACGAAGCTGCAGGACGGCGCCGCGACGTCCGGCGTCGAGGACTACAAGGAGTTCTGGTACGCGATGACGGGCCTCGCGGGCATCGGACAGAGCTTCGACGGCAACGGCACGATGACGCACTTCCTGCTCGGCAGCGGCGGCCCGACGATCCGCTCGGCCCCGGCCTCGGTGCAGGGCACGAGCATCAAAGGCCTGCGGCTGCTCGCGCGCGCGTCGCTGCCGCCGCAGGGCACGCGCCCGGCCTTCCCCGCCAGCGAGCCCGCATACAAGCCGCTCGTGCCCTGCTACAAGCAGGCGGTGCCCGACTTCAACGGCCCGCTCTCGCAGGGCCCGCCGGACGGGACGGGCTGATGGCGCCGGCCGATCACAAACACGAAGGCGGGCTGAGCGTCCGCGAGCAGATCGAGCGCTATCGCACGGCGTTCATCTCGGTCGTCACGATGGTGATCATCGCGGCGGCCGTCGGCGGCTACATCCTCGCTCACGAGAACCTCAAGCTTCCCGGCTGGGTGCCGGTGCTGGGGCGCGACTACTACACGCTGAAGGCCGAGATGCAGACCGCCCAGGCGGTCACCCCGGGCCAGGGGCAGGCGGTGACGGTCGCCGGCGCGAAGATCGGCGAAGTCAACAGCGTGGATCTGCACAACGGCTTGGCGCAGGTGACGATGAGGCTCACGCCGAAATACGCGCGGATCTACCGCGACGCGACGATGCTGCTGCGCCCCAAGACGCAGCTGCAGGACATCGCCGTGGAGGTCGATCCCGGCACGCCCTCCGCCGGGAAGCTGCCGAGCGGCTCGACGCTGCCGCTCTCGCAGACCGCTCCCAATGTGAACTTCGACGAGTTCCTCTCGGCGCTCGACGCCGAAACGCGCGCCTACCTGCAGGAGCTCCTGGCGGGGGCCGGCGAAGGCCTGAAGAACAACGGCAAGGCCCTGTCGGCGACGCTCAAGCGCTTCGACCCGACGGCCAAGGAGGTGCAGAAGATCGCCTCGGAGCTGGAAGTCCGTCACGCGAGCATCGCGCGCTCGATACACAACTTCCGCCTGCTTATGGAAGCGCTCGGTGGCAAGGACAAGCAGCTCGCGCAGCTCGTCGACGCGTCGAACGCGGTGTTCGCGACGTTCGCCAAGGAGGACCGGAACCTGCAGAGCACGCTGCACCTGCTGCCCGGCGCGCTGACGAAGACCCGCAGCGGCCTCGGAAAGCTGGCGACGGCCGCGCACGTGCTCGGCCCGACGCTGCACAAACTCCAGCCGTTCGCCAGCTCGCTCGGTCCCGCCAACGAAGCCACGCGCAAGCTCGCGCGGGCGACCACGCCGATCATCAAGAACGAGGTCCGCCCGTTCGCGCGCGAAATCCTGCCGACCATCAACATGGTCGCACCCGCCACGAAGGGCCTCAGCGAAGCCTTCCCGAAGCTCTCGACGAGCTTCGCGGTGCTGAACGAATTCTTCAACGAGCTCGCGAACAACCCGGGGGCCAAGCAGCCCGGCTTCCTGTTCTTCCTCGACTGGAGTAACCACAACCTCAACAGCGTGGTCAGCTCTGCCGACGCCCACGGCGTTCTCGGCCGCAGTCTCGTGTACTTCAACTGCAAAGTCGCTCCGCTCCTCAAAAGCATCGCCGGAGTGAACCCGAACGTGAATCTGCTCGTCGGCCTGCTCAACCCGCCCGAACGGGCGGCATGCCAGAGCGCCGGGATCCTCAAAGGCACCGCCGGAGTGCACCAAGCGACGCGGCCCAAGGCGCCCGGCTCGAAACTGCTCTCCGGCCTGACGCCGGCGTTCGGACGGCCCAAGTCGGCGAGATCGCGAGGGGGTGGCTGAGCCATGCAGAAGCGCGCGCCGACGCTCGGCAACATGCTCGTGATCATCCTGTTCGTGTTGAGCTGCTTCGGGCTGCTGCTGTTCCTGTGGGAGTCCTTCGGCGGACCGCTGCCGCTGAAGCCGAAGGGCTACCGGATGACCGTCTCGTTCCCGAAATCGCTCGCGCTGGCCGAACAGTCGGACGTGCGCATCAGCGGCGTCAACGTCGGTCGTGTCGTGTCCGTCAAGCTCGGGCACGCCGGGCGCACGCGCGCAGAAATCGAAGTCTCCCAGAAATACGCGCCGATCCGCGCGAACATGCACGCGATCCTCCGCCAGAAGACGCTGCTCGGCGAGACCTACGTACAGCTGATCCCGCAGGGTGGCGGGTACAGCGGACCGTTCCTGCCCGACAAAGGGCAGTTGGCCGACAGCCAGGTCGAACCGTCGGTCACGCTCGATGGCATCCTGTCGGCCTTCGACCCGAAGACGCGTCGCGCTTTCCAGATCTGGCAGCAATCCGTCGCCGAAGGGATCGGTGGGCGCGGCGAACAGGTCAATGCCGCCTTCGCGAGCCTCGAACCGTTCGTCGAACACGCTAACTCGCTGGTCGGCGTGCTCGCCTCTCAGGAAGGCGCGGTGCGCGCGCTCGTGCACAACACGGGCGTCGTGTTCAACGCGCTCGCCAGCCGCGACCACCAGCTCGAAGGCCTGATCGTCAACGGCGAGCGCACCTTCCACGCCGCCGCCGAAGGCAGCCAGGCGTTCGCCAACGCCTTCCGCGCGCTGCCCACCTTCGAGAGCCGCTCGCGCGTGGCGCTCAAAGAAATCGACCGCTTCGCGACCGACGCCAGCCCGTTCCTCGACGAATTCCGCACGGTCGAGCGCAAGCTCTCGCCGCTGCTGAGCGCCGCGAAGCCCTTTGCTCCGCAGTTCGACAGCTTCCTTACGTCCGTCGGGCCGCTGACGAAGGCCGCCAAGAAGGGCCTGCCGGACGTCGGCAAGACGCTCGACTTCACTACCGCACAGCTCGAAAACCTTCGGCCGGTGCTGCACAACCTCGATCCGTTCCTGCAGTACCTGGGCGAATACGTGCCCGAGCTGCAGGCGTTCTTCGCGAACTTCACGGCCGCCACCCAGGCGCATGCCACGAATGCCAACATCCCAACCGGACCGGCGCTTCACTACTTGCGCTCGATGCAGGTGCTCGGCCCGGAGAGCCTCTCGGTCTACTCACAGCGGATCGGCACGGACCGCTCGAACCCCTACTTCAAGCCAGGCGCCTTCCGCTCGCTGGGCAACCTGCAGGTGTTCAGCAGCAGCTCGTGCGCCAACTCCGCTCCCTCGGTCAGCGGGCCACCAAACGAAACGATTCCGCAGAGCCTGATCGACCAGTTGATCGAATTCCAAGTTGCCAACACACCGGAAACGCCGAACGCGATCCCGGCGCCCGCCTGCAACCAGCAGGGCCCGTTCACGTTCAACGGCCAGACGAGCCAGTTCCCACACGTCCTCTACGGAGGGAAACGATGAGCGACGACTACGAGTACCACTCCAGCGATCTCGACCTCTCGGGTGACCCGGCCCAGGGCGACTGGTCGATCCGCTGCACCAACGTGCACAAGCGCCTGGGGGGCGTGTCGGTCCTGAACGGGCTGACCGTCGCGATCCCCGACGACAAAATCACCGTCGTGCTCGGACCCTCGGGCACCGGCAAGAGCGTGCTGATCAAGCACGTGATCGGGCTGATGTTCCCGGATTCGGGCGACGTCGTCGTGCACGGGCAGTCGGTGCCGAGCCTGACGATGCCCAAGCTGCTGGCTCTGCGCCAGAAGATCGGCGTGCTGTTCCAGGACGGCGCGCTGTTCGGTTCGATGTCGGTGTTCGACAACGTCGCCTTCCCGCTGCGCCAACACACCGACGCCAGCGAGGCGCACATCGCCAAAGTGGTCACCGAGCGCCTGACCGACGTGGGATTGGCCGACGCGGTGGACGATGCGCCCTCGCAGCTCTCCGGCGGGATGCGCAAGCGCGCCGGGTTCGCGCGCGCGCTCGTGATGGAACCGGACGTCGTGATCTTCGACGAGCCCGACTCGGGGCTCGACCCGGTGCGCACGGCGCTGCTCTGCGATCTGATCCAGGAGATGCACTCCATCCATGGAGGTACCTATGTCGTCGTCACCCACAACATCGCCTCTGCGCGGCAGATCGGCGAGTACATCGCGCTGCTGTGGAGGGGGCGGATCGTCGAGGCGGGCGACGCCGAGCGGATGTTCTCCTCGGAGAACCCCTTCGTGCGCCAGTTCCTCAGCGGATCGGCCGAGGGCCCGCTGACGATGGACTGAGCGTCGGCGATGCACTGAGCGCCGGCGACTCGGGCCATTGGGCTGCGCGCTTGCCGGTCCCGACGGCATTCGTCTTTGCCATATGCGAACATATGTTCGCATGGTCGTGTGCATTCATCTACCCCGGTTCGAGCTGGCGCTGCCCGCCGGAGGGGCGCAGGCGCTCGTCGGACGCGCGCTGGCAGTAGCGCCGCTGATCGGTTCAGAGCAACGCCTGGGGGAAGTCTCCGGCGCTGCCGAGGCACGTGGCGTGAGTCGGGGAATGGCACTCGGCGAGGCGCTCGCCCGCTGCCCCGACCTGGTCCTCGTGCCCGCCGATCCCGTGGGGGTGGAGGAGGCCTGGGAGTCCACGATCCGCTCGCTGGAATCGATCGGCGCGGCGGTCGAGCCGGCACGCCCTGGTCTGGCCTACTTCGAGACTGGCCCCCTGCGCGCCCTGCACGGCACGGACGCCGCCGTGATCGCCGCCGTGCGGCGTGCCGGACGACCGCCGGGGGGGCACATGCGCATCGGGGCGGGGCCGACGCGCTTCTGCGCGCTGGCTGCCGCCCTGGCGGTGCGCTCGCGCCGCCCGCTGGTGCTCGACGGGCGGGACGCCATCCGCTGGCTCGCCGGCCGGCCGGTCGGGCTGCTCGGCTTCCGTGCGGAGACCGAGGAGCTGCTCGAGCCGCTCGCGCGCCTCGGCGTGCGCACGCTCGGAGAGCTGGCGCGGCTGGGGCGCCCCGCGCTTGCCGACCGCTTCGGGGGGGCGGGCATGTGCGCCCATCGGCTCGCCTGTGGTATGGACACCCCGTTGCGTGTGCGCCGCCTGGAGGAGCGCCTGGAGGAGACCATGAACGTCGGTGACACGAGCTCCGGCCCGGCGCTCGAGCGCGTGCTCGGCGTGCTCGTGGACCGGCTGATGGCGCGCCGCGAGCGCCGTGGACGCACGCTGCGCGCGGTCACGCTCTCCGCACGCCTGCTCGCGGGGGGCGGCTGGCGCGAGCGCGTGGTCTTCCGCCAGGCGCTGTCGGATCGCGAGCGCATCTCCTTGGCGCTTTCCGTGCGCCTGCTCCTGCTGCCGGCCCCGGCCGCCACGCTGGGGCTGGCCGTCGAGCGCTTCGGCCCCCCGGCGGGTGAGCAGGGAGCGCTGTTGGGAGAAGGCCACTCGGCGCGCGCCGAGCGCCTGCGCGAGGCTGTCGCCCAGATGCGCGCCGTGGCGGGGGATGACGCCGCGCTGCGGGTCGTTTGCGTGGATCCCAACTCGCGCGTGCCGGAGCGGCGGGTCATGCTCACTCCTCTCCCGGGCTGATGGCCGGCGCCCCGAGGACTCTGCTGAACCTTCCCCGCCCGGCGCTGGTACGCACGGATGCGGGAGGCGTTCCGCTGCAGGTGGATGGTCGACCGATCGAGCTGGTGCGGGAGTCGTGGCTGGTGGAGGACCGCTGGTGGACGGCGCAGCCGCTGCGACGCCGCTACTGGGAGGTGGTGACCACGGACGGGCGCAACCTCGTCGCCTTCCACGATCTGGCCGCGGGCGATCGCCGCGAGCACCCTGGCGGCTGGTTCGTCCAGAGGCCGTGAGACAGGCGTGAAGGCCGGCGGGGAACCCTGAGATGGCGCCTACACCGCCGTACGTGGAGCTTCACTGCCATTCGGCCTACTCGTTCCTGGACGGTGTCTCGCTGCCGCAGGAGCTGGCGCAGCGCGCGAGCGAGCTCGGCCACGTGGCGCTGGCGCTGACCGACCACAATTCGGTCTCGGGCTCGATGGAGCTGGCTCAAGCCGCAAGCGATCACGGGATACAGACGATTCACGGCGCCGAGATCGATCTCGACGACGGGCGTCACATCACGCTGCTCGTGCGCGACGGGCGCGGCTGGCGAAACCTCTGCCGGATCATCACGCTGGCGCATGCGCACACTCGCGATGGGGGGCATCGGCGCGAGCTCGCCGATCCATCCGTCGATCTGCAGGCGGTGCTCGATCACGCCGAGGGCCTCTTCTGCCTGACCGGCTGCGCCGGACGATCGGCGATCGCGACCGATCGGTCGGCGAGCGGCGCCGGCCCACCGATCGGAGATCGGCCAGCGGCCCGGTCGAGATCGGCCGGCGTCCGCGACGAGCCGACGGCTCGGCGGCTGCTCGATGCGTTCGGCACCGAGGGCCTGCGCGTGGAGCTCCAGCGTCCCTACGCGCGCCACGATCGTGCCCGCAACCGAGCCCTGGCGGCGTTCGCCCGGCGGCTGGGAGTGGCGTGCGTGGCAACCGGCGACGTGCACGCGCACGCGTGCTGCAGGGCCGAGCTGCAGGACGCGTTCGTGGCGCTGCGCAACCACGCCACGCTCGACGCCTGCGAGCCGTTGCGCCGCGGCAACAACAGCCACGTGATGACCACGCCGCGAGCGATGTCCAGCCGTTTCTGCGACCACCCGCAGGCGGTCACTGAGACGCTGCTGCTCGCCGAGCAGCTGACATTCAAGCTCGAGCAGGATCTCGGCTACCGCTATCCCGGCGCCGAGGATGCGAGCGCCGGACGGCGCTTGGCGGAGCTGTGCGGCGCGCGCCTGGAGGAACGCTATGGAGCGCCTGCCGGCCGCGCCGAGGCGCAGGCACGCCTCACGCAGGAGCTGAACGTGATCGACAGGCTGGGGCTGGCGGGCTTCTTCCTGCTGCACCACGACATGCTGGAGCTCGCCCGCGAGGTCGCCGTGGAAGTGCGCGGAGGGGAATCGGTGCGTGCCTTGCTGGCCCCCGGCCGTGGGCGCGGATCGTCGGTCTCCTCGCTCGTCTGCTACCTGATCGGGCTCTCGCATATCGATCCGATCGCCAACAGGCTGACGCTCGGGCGCTTCCTGCACGAGGACCTGCGCGGGCTGCCCGACATCGACCTCGACTTCCCGCGCGACATCCGCGAGGTGCTGATCCCGCGCGTGCACGATCGATACGGGCGCGACCGTGCGGCGCTCGTCGCGGCCTTCCCGACCTTTCGCGCACGTGGAGCGATACGCGAGCTGGGTAAGGTCCTCGGCCTACCGGCCGGCGAGATCGAGCGCGTGGCCCGTGGCGCCGAGCGGTATGGGTCGGGCGCCGAGCACGACCTGGCCACCGGCGCCGCAGCGACCGGTGGGGAGGCGAGCGGCGAGCCGGTCCGCTCGGAGCGCTGGCGCTGGCTGGCACGGCTCCTCGACGAGGCGTACGGGCTGCCCCGTCACCTCTCCCAGCACTCGGGCGGGATGATCATCGCGACCAGGCCGCTGATCGACTGCTGCCCGGTCGTGCCGGCGGCGATGGAGGGCAGGCAGATGGTGCAGTGGGACAAGGACTCCTGCGCGGATGCCGGCTTTCTGAAGATCGACCTGCTCGGGCTGGGGATGCTCTCGGCGGTGGAGCGCTGCGTGGAGGAAGTGGCGCGCGTGCGAGGCGAGCGCATCGATTTGTCTCGCATCCCGTTCGACGATTCACGGACCTTCGCGGCGATTCGCGAGGCGGACACGGTCGGCGTATTTCAGATCGAGAGCCGCGCGCAGATGCAATCGTTGCGGCGGACGCGGCCGGCGAGCCTCGAGGACCTGACGATCCAGGTCGCGATCATCCGGCCGGGGCCGATCCAGGGCGGCGCCGTCAACCCCTACATCGAGCGCCGCCGGCGGCTGCGCGAAGACCCCGCGTATGAGATCCCCTACGAGCATCCAACGCTGAAGCCGGTCCTGAAGGACACACTCGGCACGATCATCTTCCAGGATCAGGTGATGGAAGTGGCGGAAGCCTTCGCCGGCTTCACACCCGGCGAGGCCGACGGGCTGCGCCGCGCGATGAGTCGAAAGCGCTCGTTGCAGGTGCTCCAGCGTCACCGCGAGCGCTTTATCGAGGGCGCCGTGCGCCAAGGGGACGTCGAGCGGGGGGTGGCAGAGCGCGTGTGGCAGATGGTCGAGGGCTTCGCCGGCTTCGGCTTCCCCAAGGCGCACAGCGCCGCGTTCGGCCTGCTGGCCTACCAGTCGACATGGCTGCGCGTCCACTACGGCCCGGAGTTCCTGTGCGCGCTGCTGAACGAGCAGCCGATGGGCTTCTACGCCCCCGACAGCCTCGTGCACGAGGCCGAGCAGCGGGGGATCGCGATGCTGCGACTGGACGTCAACGCCTCGGAGGTGGAGTGTGCGGTGCAGGACGGCGGCGTGCGCCTCGGCCTGGGCTACATCAAGGACGTGACGGCCGTCGAGATGCGCGAGCTGCTGGCCGAGCGCGAGCGTAACGGTCCCTTTGGCAGTCTCGGCGAGCTGGCCGGGCGCATCGGCGCGGGGCGCAGGACGCTCGAGCAGCTGGCCTGGTCGGGCGCCTGCGATGGGATCACGACCGGGTCGGCGCTGGCCGATCTTCGATCGGTCGGCGAGTCGGACAGGCGCTCGGCGCTGTGGCAGCTGGGGATCGCCGCTCCGGGCCTGGGCGCGGGCGAGGACACCCAGCTCGCTCTTCCCCTGGAGCTGCCGGCGGCTCCGCGCCTGCGCTCGCTCGGGCGCTGGCAGCGGCTGATCGCCGACTACGGGACGAGCGGCGTGACGATGGGCGATCACGCGATGGCGATTCTGCGCAAGCGCCTGGCGGTGCCGAGCGGCGCCGGCCCGGTCGTGCTCGCGACCAGCGCCCAGCTCGCTCGCCTGCCCACGGGCGGTGCGGTGGCGATAGCTGGGCTGGTGATCGCTCGACAGCGACCGGGAACGGCGAAGGGGACGATGTTCCTGCTGTTCGAGGATGAGTGGGGGACCGTCAACCTGATCGTCCCGAAGGCGGTTTACGAGCGCCATCGCCACCTCGCACGGGCCGAGCCGCTGCTGCTGGCGCGCGGCCGGCTGGAGCGCTCGGAAGGGGTGATCAACGTGATCGTGCGCGAGCTCGCGGCGCTCGAGCGCTTCCTGTCGGGAGGCATCGAGGACGACGAGCAAGCCGCGACAGCCGCGCAGGTGCATCGCCTGCCTGCCTCCGAGCCCGCGGCATCCGCGGAGGAGGAGGATGTCGAGGTCGGTTCGAGCATGCGCGCCGTGGCGCCGCCCGTGCAGAGCTTCGCGATGGGGCGGCGGCGGTAGAGGGACTGCGCCGCGCCGCCTGTCAAGCTCCCCTCGGACGGCCCACGCTCGCGCGCGGGCCGCTCTCAGGGTTGGATTGTCGTCATCGGTGCAGCGAGCGCTGCGAGTCCTCGGCGTCGCTGACCGCCCATGCGAGCCGCTCGATCAACTGCTCGGCGGCATGGTCGTCACAGAGATGCAGCGAGTAGACGCGCTCGTCGAACAGCACCGCCGTGTCGCCTTGCTTGACCGCCGCGTCGCGTTGGTCGGCCGGGTCAGTCGTGACGATGATTCTGGGCATAACTCCCTCCTCAGGGATCGGGGTCATGTCCTCCCACCGACACTGTTGCACTTCGCGCCTCAAGCTGGGCTTAATTCTTGTGACCGGTGCGCTTTCGGCGCCGTTGTTGGACGAATGTGGGGCGGATTTCGCCTCCGCCGTCGCGATTCGCAGGATCGGCGCTCGGGCGGCTAGGCTGAGCGCATCGCGCGGCTGGGTCACACCGATCTGGATGTCTTCCGGCTCTGCCTGGGCGGGAACGTGTTCGGCTGGACGATCGACGAGCAGCGCTCGTTCGAGGTTCTCGACGCCTACGCGCGGGCCGGGCCCGCTGGGGCGGGCGAGTCCGAGCGGATCATCGGGCGCTGGATGGCCGCGCGAGGCAATCGCGAGCAGCTCGTGATCGCCACGAAGGTGGGCAGCGCCCCCACGCTGCCGGGACTGTCGGAGGCGACGATCCGCGAGGGTGCCGAGGCCTCGCTGGAGCGCTTGGGGACCGATCGCATAGACCTGTACTACGCGCACAAGGACGACCCCGGCACGCCGCCCGAGGAGACGCTCGGGGCCTTCGGCGCGCTGATCGACGACGGGATGATCCGCCATGCGGCCGCATCGAACTACAGCGCCGAGCGCCTCGGCGAGGCGCTGCGGATCGGCGAGCGTGAGGGCATGGCCTCCTACATGGCGCTGCAGGCGCACTACAACCTGATGGAGCGCGATGAGTACGAGGGCGAGCTGGCACCCCTGTGCGAGCGGCACGGGCTCGCGTGCCTTCCGTACTTCGCGCTCGCCCGCGGATTCCTCAGCGGCAAGTACCGGCCCGACGGCCCGCAGGTGGACAGCCCGCGGGCGGCCGGCGTGCACGACAGCTACTTCAACGACCGCGGCTTCGCCGTGCTCGCCGCCCTCGATCAGATCGCCGCCGCGCACGACACGGCCGTTGCCGCGGTCGCGCTCGCGTGGCTTGCCGCGCAGCCGACGGTCGCGGCGCCGGTCGCCAGCGCCACCTCCACCGAGCAGCTCGCCGAGCTGCTCGCATCGGTCGAGCTCGAGCTGTCCCTCGCGGAGCTCGCGCGGTTGAGCGAGGCCAGCGGCGGTACGGGGCTGCGGTCGTAACGCAAGATCTACGGCGCGACGAACGTCAGGCGATTTCCGTCGGGGTCGCTGGTCGACAGATGCCCGTCGTCGGCGCGCGCAGCGACCGTCTCGCCGGGAGCGTCGGCGAGGCCGCGGCGCAGCGCGGCGAGCGCGTCCGCGTCGCCGAGCTCGAAGCCGACGTTGCGCAGGCCGGGCGCGCTATCCGGAGGCCCGCTCGCACCGCTGCTCTGCCACGAGTTCAGCCCGACGTGATGGTGGTATCCGCCGGCCGAAAGGAAGGCCGCCGCAGGCAGCTGCGCCTGCTCGTGCAGCCCGAGCACGTCGCGGTAGAAGGCGAGCGCTCGCGGAACGTCGGAGACCTTCAGGTGAACGTGTCCCACGGACGTGTCCGGTGCGATCGCGTCCTGCGCCTGCGGGGGCGCCTGAGCCATCAGGTCGTCCAGATCGAGCGGCAGCGTGACCATCTTCACGGCGTGGCCGTCGGCCGGCCGCGGCCACTGCTCGCGGGGGCGGTCCGCGTACACCTCGATGCCCAGCCCATCGGGGTCGCTGAGGTAGAGCGCCTCGGAGACGCCGTGGTCGGAGGCCCCGCCGATCAGCCAGCCGCCGCGCACGATCCGCTGCACGGTCGCGGCGAGCGCGGCGCGCGAGGGGTGCAGCCAGGCGACGTGGAAGAGGCCCGTATCGTGTGGCGAGACGGGCGTCGCGTCGGCGATCGCCGTCAGCTCGAGTGACGGACTCTCACGATCGACTCCGAGCAGGGCGCCGTCGTTATCGCGCGAGACCAGCGGCAGCCCGAGCACGCGCTCGTAGAACTCGATGCTGCGCGGTAGATCGGCGACCGCCAGGCGCACCGAGCCGATGCGCAGAGACGGGTCGATCGGGGCGGCGCTCGCCATCTCCTGCGAGGCTACTACCCGACGCCGCTCAGCGCTCCTGCACTACGAGCGTCTGAAAGGCGCGTCCCAGCGGGCCGTGCTCGTCGTGTAGCACGCTCTCGGCCAGGCCTGAGCCTGCGCTGCTCAACAGCGTCTGCGCGTCGAGGCCGATCCACTCGCCCTGCGGCTGACGCTGCAGGTGGATCGTGAGATCGGCGTTGATGAACAGGAAGCGGTCGAAGGGCAGTGCGGCGCTGACGCCGTTGCCGAAGTCGGCCGCCGCCACCAGCCGCGTTAACGACGTGGGCGGCTCGTCTGGAAGCAGCGGATGGCGCAGGCGCATCCAAACCTTGCCCGGACCGGGCGCCTGTGGGTCACTGAGCCAGCGCATCTCCATCGCGCTGGCGGCAAAGCTCGCGTCGCTCGACCCGCTGAGCGCGAAGCGCACGGGCCGGCCGCTCGACGGCGGCGGCATCGGTGCCCCGGCGGAGGCGCTGGCGGGCGCCGCCTCGGCAGCCGCCTGGGGGACCGCCTGCACGCGCAGCGCGCCGGCGCGCACGATCGGCTGATCGTCCGCCAGCAGTTCCGCCGCTAGCTCCTGCACGCGCCGCCCGGGCCGCACGATGCGCGTGCGAAGCGTCAGCGGGGCCAGCGGGATGGGGCGCAGGAACTCGAACGCCAGGCGGGCGATGCGCAGCTCGGTGCCTGGCCCCAGACGCTCGAACGCTGCCGCGATCAGCGCCGCGGGCGCGCCGCCGTGCAGCGCGCGCGGATCCCACGGACCGCGCGCCTCATCGGTGCCGACGAAGCGATCGCGACCGGGCCGTCGCCGACCGTCGGCGATGAAGATGCTGTCGCTCACGCCGTCAGTCTGCAAGCCCGGCGGCGAAGTCCGACAGGGCGCGCCGGTCGCGCAGCGGCGGGCCGTGGCCGAAGCACACGAGCTCGGGCTCGAGCGCCGCGAGCCTGCGCGCCGATTGGCGGTTGCGCGGCGGGTCGGGTGTGAAGATCGTCGGCGGCTCCTGCAGCCCACGCCGGCCGGTCATCAGGTTCATGCCGTTGAGCACGTCGCCGAGGATCAGCACGCGGTCGGCTGCACGCCAGTAAGCGACATGTCCGCGCGAGTGGCCGGGAACCTCGAGCACGGTGAAGCCGGCCACCTCGTCGCCCTCCTGCAGCGCGCGCGCGACCGGGTGGGGCGGGCCGGTCCAGAAGCGCGCCTGGAAGCGGTTCAGCCAGCCTGGCGCTTGGCTGTTGAAGATCGCACCGGGAGTCTCCATCGCCGGCACATCGCCCCGGCCGCACCACAGCGGAATCCCCAGGCGCTCGCAGATCGCGTGGCTCGAGCCCTGGTGATCCGGATGGGCGTGCGTGAGCGCGTGCGCGCTGACGGTCCGACCGCGGATCTGACGCATGATGCGCCGCTCGCCCTGTCTGGTGGCCGCGTCGATCAGCACGTCGCCCACGAGGTACACGTTGATCGCGTTCGGCGGGAAGCCGCGCAGCAGGTAGAGGTCGTCAGCCAACTGCTTCATGGACCGATCCTATTTGCTCGGCTAGCTTTTGGGCGTGAGCGGATCCCCTGCCCCCCGCGCTCTGACCGCGCCCGCTCGATATTTGCGATACATCAACCGCCCGCCGACGGCCTCGCGGCTGTGAGGCTGTGGGAGCCAAATTGAGCTCACGGCCGCCAACGAGCTCCTACATCGTCGCGTTCGTCGCTGTTGCCTTCTCGGTAGCCGCCTTGGCGCTGAGCATCCAAACAGAAGACTCCGCCTATGCCGCCGCCGCCGGACTGATCGCCGCTGCCGGTTGCTTCGTGGCTTACCTGCTCCTGAAGCGGTAATCCGGGCAGGCCACGCGGCCACTGGGGCGCCCTTTCGCCCGTGGGCTAGCGCTTGGACTCCCAGGAGAAGCCCCGCACGGCGAAGTACAGCCCGAACACGCCCCACAGGCCGATCACGGCGAGCGCGTCGAGATGGCTGTCCAGGCCGGAGCCGGTCACGATCGCGCCCGACAGCCCGTCGATCAGCGGCTTCAACGGCAGCGCTTCGGCGATCTGGCGCAGAAAGCCCGGTGCGCTGTGAGAGTCGAACACGTAGAAGGACACGAACACGACCGGCAGGAACACGGCGTTGACGTACGCGGCGGTCGACTCGAAGTTGGGGATCGCATGGGCGAAGGCGACGCCGAGCGCGGCCAGGCATACGACACCGGCCAGGACGAACACGACCGGCAGGAACACGGCGTTGACGTACGCGGCGGTCGACTCGAAGTTGGGGATCGCATGGGCGAAGGCGACGCCGAGCGCGGCCAGGCATACGACACCGGCCAGGACGAACACGACCAGCTCGGCCCAGTCGCGCGGCCAGCCGATCCCGAACACGAGCTTGCCGGCCAACACCACGATCGCGATCTGCAGCACCGTGTTGGTGACGGCGTTCGCCGCCAGACCGCCGAAGTAGGAGCCGGTCGGCAACGGCGTGCCGCGGATGCGCTTGAGCACTCCACGCTCGCGCAGGAACACGACGTTGTAGGCGAGCGCGGTGAACGTCGTAGACATCACGCTCATGCCGGCGATCGCCGGGATCAACAGCCGCAGCTCGCGATGGTTGCCGTGCAGGATCGCGCCGCCGCCGCCGAGGAACAGCAGCGGCAACAGGAAGTTGAAGAACGCCGCGCTGGGGTTGCGCCAGAACATGCGCCGCTCGAGGCGGTATTGGCGCCAGCCCAGCGCGAGCGGACCGTCGCCGCCAACCGCATTCTGGGCGACCAGCGCGTCAGGCATCGGCGGTCAACTCCAGGTAGACATCCTCGAGCGTCGGGCGTCCCACGCTCAGCTCCTCGAGCTTCTCTCCCCGCGCGAGCGCCTCGGCCGTCAGCTCGTGCAGCAGGGCCGTCGGGTCGTCGGTCTGGCGCTCGACGAGCTGACCGTCGCGATCGCGATAGGCCACGCGGTAGTGCGCCGCCCCCACGCCGAGCTCGCGTGGCGGCCCGATCGCGAGGATGCGTCCGTCCTTGACGATCGCCACACGGTCGGCCAGCTCCTGCGCCTCGTCGAGGTAGTGGGTCGTCAGCAGGATCGTCTTGCCCAGCCCGCGAAGCTTGCGCATCGTCTCCCAAGCGCCGCGCCGCGCCTCCGGGTCGAAGCCGGTCGTAGGCTCGTCGAGGAAGATCAGCTCGGGGTCGCCGACGAGCGCGAGCGCGAAGTCGAGGCGACGCAGCTGGCCGCCCGACAGCCGCCGGCTGCGCACGTCGGCCTTGTCCTGCAGGCCGGCCAGCGTCAGGACCTCCTCGACCTCGCGCGGCGCCGGGTAGAAGCTCGCCCAGTGGCGCAGCAGCTCGCGTGGCGTCACATGGCCGTAGATGCCACCCGACTGCAGGACGATGCCGATGCGCTGGCGAAGCCCGCGGCTGCGCCGGCCGGGGTCGTGGCCGAGCACGGAGACCTCGCCGCCGCTGCGCGCGCGATAGCCCTCGAGGATCTCGACGGTCGTCGTCTTTCCCGCGCCGTTGGGGCCGAGCAGGCCGAACACCTCGCCGCGCCGCACCGTCATGTCGATCCCGCGCACCGCCTCGAACTCGCCGTAGCGCTTGCTCAGGGCGTGTACGTCGATCGCCGCGGCCGTCTCGCTCACGACCCCATCATCCCAACGCCGCCCTGCCGGCGCCGGCGCGCGGTCCTACCAGTGCACGCCCCTGGTGAGGGTGGCCATCGCGATCTGCTCGAAGGACGCCTTCTCCTCCTCGTTCTGCTGTCCCTTGGACGCGGCGGAGTCGGGGAACACGCGATAGGCCAGGTGCAGGATGCGGTCGACGGCCTTCGGCGAGAGCGCGTAGGCGACCTCCCCGAGCGTGCCAAGGCGCGTGCCCATGTGCTTGGGTCGCGAGCGCAGCGCCTCGCAGATCATCGTCGCTGCCTCGTCCGGCGTGATCGCGGGGAACGCGTCGTACATTTTCGTCGGGGCGATCATCGGCGTGCGCACGAGCGGCATGTGGATCGTCGTGAACGTCACGCCGTCGCCGACGACCTCGGAGGCGATCACGCGCGTGAAGGCGTCGAGCGCGGCCTTCGAGGCGACGTAGGCGGAGAAGCGCGGCGGGTTCGTCTGCACGCCGATCGATGAGATGTTGACGATGTGCCCCGAGCCTCGCTCGCGCATGTGCGGCAGCAGGCCGATGATCAGCTTGACCGCCCCGAAGTAGTTGAGCTGCATCGTTCGTTCGAAGTCGTGGAAGCGGTCGTAGCTGAGCGAGATCGAGCGGCGGATCGAGCGTCCGGCGTTGTTGACGAGCATGTCCACGTTGCGATGGTCGGCGAGCACCCGCTCGACGAGCCGTTCGACCGACTCCATGTCAGCGATGTCGGCCGCGTACACATACGCCGTGCCCCCCGCGGCGACGATCTCCGCGCGCGCCTCCTCGAGCTTCTCCACGTTGCGCGCCACGAGCAGCGGCACTCCGCCCGCGGCCGCGACCTTCAGCGCGGTCGAGCGGCCGATCCCCGAGGAGGCGCCGGTGATCATCACGTGCTTGCCCTCGAGAGCCTCCTTCAGCGTGTGACCGGAGTCCATGCCCGGGTCCATCTCGCGCTCCCAGTAGTCCCACAGGCGCCCTGCGTAGTCGTGCAGCGGCGGCGGCTGCTCGAGCGGCGTTCCCGCGAGCGCGCCGGCCGCCTCGCGGGTGTCGAAGCGCGGCACGAGCTCCATGTGCGAAAGCACCTCTTCGGGTATGCCCAGCTCGCGCAGCGCCAGTTTGCGCAGCTGGCGCCACGGCGGCAGGTCGAGCGCAAGCACCAGCGGCCACTTGGGCAGCGGGTCGGTCAGGCGTTTGTCGATGCTCAGCGCGAAGCGCGGCGCGTGCGCCGCCGACGCCAGCTCGTTGAGCAGCTCGCTGACGGGCTGGCGGCGAGGGTCGGTCAGGTGAAATGCCTTGCCGTCCAGGTCGGGCTCGTGTGCGATGTGCTCCAGCGCATCGACGACCCAGTCGACCGGAACGACGTTCGTGTTGCCGAGGTCGGGACCCACCAGCGGCGCCCACTCGGGCAGCAGCTGGCGCGCGCGCTGGATCGCCTTGAAGAAGTAGTACGGGCCGTCGACCTTGTCCATTTCGCCGGTGCGCGAGTCGCCCACGACGATGCCCGGGCGATAGACGCGCCACGGCACGTAGGGCTGCTCGCGGACGATCCGCTCGGACTCGAACTTCGTCCGGTGGTAGGGCGAGGGCAGCTTCTGGCGCTCGTCGAACATTTCCTCCTCGAAGATCCCCTTGTACTCGCCGGCCACTGCGATCGAGGAGACGTGGTGCAGGCGCTCGGCGTCGACCGCCCGGGCGAGTTCCACCGCGTGGGTGGTGCCGCCGACGTTGACCGCCGTGTTCAGCTCGGCGGGCGCCGTCATGTCATAGACGGCCGCCAGGTGGAAGAAGTGGGTGATCTTCCCGCGCAGCTCGGCCACCTGCTCCTGCTCGACGCCCAACAGCGGTCGGCGCAGGTCGCCGATCACGGGCACGATGCGTTTTGCGGCCGCGGCCCCCACCACCACGCCCCAGCGCTCGACCAGGTCCTCCAGGCGCTCGAGCGAGCTCTCGCGCACGAGCACGTGCAGCTTGCCCTGGCGTTTGTCGAGCAGCTGCTCGACCAGGCGACGTCCGATGAAGCCGGTCGCTCCTGTGACGAAGTAGGCCATTGCCCGAGAGAGCCTATCCTGAAAGCCTAGGCCCCCGCTCCCGCGCCGCCGCGGCCCTCGCCGGCGGCGAAGCGGGCGGCGCCGCGCGCGCCGTCCTCATACACCTCCGGGCCGGCCTGCGACTCCAGCGCGAGGCCCTCGGCGAGCGTCATGCCGAGCCCCTCGATCGCCGCGCGGCGGTCGGCGAGCATCGTCCGCTGCGGGAAGCTCGCGAGGCCCTCGGCGAGCGCCAGCGCGCGATCGACATGGGCCCCCGGCGGTACGACCTCGGTGAGCAGCCCCATCGAGTGCGCCTCTGCCGCGCCGATCATTCGCCCCGTGAGGATCAGGTCGAGCGCGCGGCCCAGACCGACGATCCGCGGCAGGCGCTGCGTGCCGCCGTCGATCAAAGGCACGCCCCAGCGGCGCTCGGGGCAGCCGAGCGTGGAGCTCTCCGTGGCGATGCGCAGGTCGCACCACAACGCGAGCTCGAGCCCTCCGGCCAGCGCGAAGCCCGAGATCGCGGCGATCGTCGGCTTTGACGGCGTCAGGCGCGTGAAGCCCATCGGACCCTCGGTGCTCATCAGGCGCGGCACGAACGTCTCCGTCGCCTTCAGGTCGGCGCCCGCGCAGAAGGAGACCCCCCCGGCGCCGGTGAGCACCATCACGCGCGCATCATCGTCGGCCTCGAATCGCAAGTAGGCCTCGTGCAGCGCCGCCGCCGTCGGTCCATCGACGGCGTTCCGCCGCTGCTGGCGGTCGATCGTGACGAGCGCGGAGGGGCCGCGACGCTCGTAGCGAACCCCCTCGGCGAGCTCGCCCACCTCGTCCGTCTCGTCCTCGCTCATCCGCCGATCACCGCTGCGGCGCGCCGCTTGCGGCGCTCTACCAGCCGCCGCGCCACTGCGCGTTGCCGGCGTGCGCCTTGTGCGCGGCTTGGCGAGCTTCCTTGCGCTTGTCCAGATGGCGCTGCAGCATGCTCATCGTGAAGATGAACAAGGGGAAGAACACGATCACGATGAAGCCCGCGTTCGTGACCACTTTGTCGTTCGTCACGCCGTAGAAGCCTCGACCGTCGTTGGTGGCGTCGGCGACGGGGGCGAGTACGAGCGGGATCAGCAGAGCCCACAGAAACAGCAATGTCTTGACGCGGCGCATTTGACGGCATGCTAGCGAAGCCCGAGGGCGCTTCGCCGGTCGACGGTGCACCCCGCCGCCGGCGGCGCCGTCGCGCTGGACAGTGGCCATCGTGGACTCCCGTCCGACGCGGCGCTTGGGTCGGCGGGGAGCGTGCCCTCAGAGGAGATCGGCATGACCACGCGCTGGTCTACTATCTGGTATTCGCCGTGTCACAGGAACTTGTCGCCTACCCGTCGGTCCGCGGCGCGAGGATCGGCCGCCAGACGCGAGCCGCCCTTCCCCGCGGCTCGAGGCTTCCTGCGCCCGTTCAGGCGCTGATGATGTGGAAGTCGCCGTTCATCTATCTCGAGCACTGCCGCGAACGCTACGGCGGTCGCTTCACGGTCAACGCCACCAGTCATCCACCGCTTGTATTTCTGTCCGATCGCGACGAGATAGGAGAAGTGCTTGCTGCGCCCGCCGATGTGCTGCATCCTGGCGACGGCGCAGCTTCGGTGAAGCCGATCGTGGGCGATGAGTCGTTCATGCTGCTCGATGAAACGGCCCATGTCGTCGGTCGCAGGAGCATTCTTCCGCCGCTTCAGCCCGGCGCGGTGGCGAAGCACGCCGAGACAATGCGTGAAGCAACGCAGCGCGAGATAGCTTCGTGGCCTCGGGGCGTTCCTTTCGCGCTGCATCCGCGCCTGCGCGCGTTGGCGCTCCAGACGGCGCTGCGCACGGTCCTGGGCGTTGCCGAGCATCTCGGTGACGGGCGCGTCGTCGAGCTGCAGGAGAGGCTGCTCGCGATGTTCACGGTTACCGGCAGCGCAGTCTTTCCGGAGCCGCTGCTTCGGCACGGCCCCGGACGACAGATCTGGAGGCGCTTTCTCCGCGAGCGGTTGGAGATCGATCACCTGCTCTACGAACTCATCAGGCGCCGAGAAGACGGCGCTGATGGCGGTGCCGACAACGTGCTCGACCGTCTGCTGGCCGCTCGCAACACCGATGGCTCGCAGATGTCATCCAAGCAAGTGCGTGACAATCTCATGTCGATAATCCTGGCCGGTCACGAGACCACCGCGGCGCAGTTGGCATGGGCGTTCCAATTGCTCGCGCACGACCCAATCGCGCAAGACACACTCGCTGGAGAGATCGACAGCGACCGCGGTGAGGAGTACCTCACGGCATCGATTCGTGAGGTACTACGCCACCGTCCCGTGTTCCTGTTCGCCATTCCCCGAACGGTCAAGCAGCCGATCGACATCGGTGGGAGGACCTACGGGCCGCCGGCACAGCTCCTGGGCTGCATCTATCTCATGCACCACGATGCCAGGTTCTATCCCGAGCCGCAGAAGTTTCGTCCGGAGCGGTTCTTGCAAGTGTCACCTGCGACCGGAGCGTGGCGACCATGGGGCGGAGGTCGCAAGCGATGCCCCGGCCTCCATCTCGCAACGTTGGAGATGAAGGTCGTGCTGCGCACGGTGCTCACGAGCATGACGGTCCGACCCGCGGCCAGGGACATCGAGCGCCCACGGTGGCGGAGCGTCATCGTGACACCTGCCGCCGGCTCGCGCGTCGTGCTCCGCCGGCGCTCGAAGGGCTCCGACGGACGTCGCCGAGCGTCACACGGCGCCGAGTCGGGCACCGGGCTGGGGGGAGGCGTCATTGCTCCGGTAGGGCCGCGCCCGCCGTGAGGCATCGCCACCTGTGCGTGGCAAGCGCGATTGCGACCTTTCGGTCAGGCTCCAGAGCGGGCCTGCGTCCGGCCCCTACCATCGTCTGTCGATGGCTCTCTTGATCGCATCCGATCTGCACAAGGACATGGCCGGGCAGCCGCTGCTGCACGGGGTGTCGTTCAAGCTCGAGCGGCGCGAACGGATAACGATCGCGGGTCGCAACGGAGCCGGCAAGACGACGCTCCTGCGGATGCTCGCCGGCGAGACGTCGATCGATCGCGGGGAGCTGAGCGTGGCGAAGGGCGTGCGGATCGCGCTGCACGACCAGCGCCCGCCGATCGGCGATCAATGGGATCGCCGATCGGTCAGCAAGCGTGCGATGGCGCTGCGCGACTACGTGCTCTCAGGGTGCGCGGAGGAGCTGCAGATCGAGGCGGAGCTGGCCGAGCTGGAGGCGAAGATGAGCGCGGGCGACGCCGACGAGGCGCTGCTGGCCCGCTACGCGCGGGCGCAGGCGCGCCTGGAGTCGCGCGGCGGCTATCTGTGGCGCGACCGCGCGACGGCGATGGCGAGGGGGCTTGGTTTCGTCGAGGACGACCTCGATCGCGCGCTCGACACGTTCTCCGGCGGCGAGCTCACGCGCGCGTCGCTGGCCCGCGCGCTGGCGACGGGCGCGGATGTACTGCTGCTGGACGAGCCGACGAACCATCTCGACATCGAGTCGCTGGAGTGGCTCGAGCAGACGCTCGTCGAGCTCGACTCGGCGGTCGTTCTCGTTGCGCACGACCGCTGGTTCCTGGAGGCCGTCGGCACGGCCGTGCTGGAGCTCGAGGCCGGACGTTCGTCGGCGAGCGGCGCCGGCCCACCGATCGGAGATCGGCCAGCGGCCCGGTCGCGCTTCTTCGCGGGGACTTGGCATCAATGGCGCAGAGAGCAGGCCGCGCGCGAGCTCGCACTGGGTCGCGCGATCGACGCCCAACGCGCCGAGATCGCGCGCATGGAACGGTTCATCGAGCGCTTCCGCTACAAGGCGAGCAAGGCGCGCCAGGCGCAGTCGCGCGTGAAGAAGCTGGCGAAGATCGAGCGCATCGAGCGGGATCCGGCGGCGGGCGGGGGCCTGGAGTTCGCGTTCTCAACGCCCGAGCGCTCCGGGCGCGTGATCTTCGAGCTGCTCGACGGCCGCGTCGAGGTGGGTGGCGAGGGCAACGGCGGAGCTCCGCCGGTCACGCTGCTGGAGCATGCAGAGCTGTGGCTGGAGCGCGGTGAGCACGTCTCGCTCGTGGGGCCGAACGGGTCGGGCAAGACGACGCTGATCGAGACGCTCGCCGGGCGGCGCGCGCTCGCCGCGGGAAAACTGTCGACGGGCCACAACGTGAAGGTGGGCTACCTCTCGCAGCACGCCGAGGAGCTCGGGGCGGGCGGCTCGTCCGGCCAGAGCGCGCTCGACGCCGCGCAGCGGGCCACCGGCCTGACCCCGGGCAAGGCGCGCGCCCTGCTCGGGCGCTTCCTGTTCTCGGGCGAGGAGGCCGAGAAGCCGCTGGAGGGGCTCTCCGGCGGCGAGCGCCGGCGGCTGTCGCTGGCGATCCTCGTTGGACCGGCATCCCACCCGCCCAACGTGCTGATCCTCGACGAGCCCACCAACCATCTCGACATCGAGAGCCGCGAGGCGCTCGAGGACGCGCTGCGCGCGTTCACCGGCGCAGTGCTGCTCGTCTCCCACGACCGCGCGCTGCTCGATGCCGTGGGAACGCGCACGGTCTCCGTCGAGCAGGGCTCGCTGCACAGCTACGAAGGCGGCTGGCCGGAGTACGTGCGCATCCGCGACGAGGCCAGGGCCGCTCCGCACGTCGATCGATCTTCGAGTGATCATCGATCGGCGGGCCCACATGTGGGCCCGCCTGGGACCGCACATGTGCGGTCCCACGGAGGGGCGCATGCGCCCCTCCGCCAGCCGGCGCATGCGCCGGCTGGAACTGAAAATGGATCTGGATCTCCTAGCGACGAGCCCAAGCGCAAGCGCAAGCCGAAGGCGAAGGGGCCGTCGAAGAACCGCCTCAACGACCAGCAGAAGGCCGAGCGCGCGATCGAGGAGGCGGAGGCGGCGATGCGCGCGCTGGAGGACGAGCTGGCCGACCCCGCGGCGTGGGCCACGCAGTACGAGTCGGCCAAGTCGACGGCCCGCCACACGGCCGCGCGGCGCGCCGTCGAGCAGGCGTACGCGCGCCTGGAGGCATTGATCGACTGACGTACAATCGGGCGATGGAGCGCTTGCAGACGGCGCGCAACATCGCGATCGTGGCATTGATCGCCGCGGCGGTCTTCCTGCTGCCGGGCGGCGGCCAGGCGGCCAGCACGTTCGAAGCCGTGCTGCTGATCGGCTTCGGCGTGGGATTCGGTTATCTCGGGCTGCGGCTGTACCGCGAAAACCGCGTCGCCGTGCACGGGCTGGGCGACCGCCACCGGGCGATGCTGTACGGAGCGATCGCGCTCGTGGCGTTCGTGGTGATCGCGCAGAAACGCATGTGGGAGACGAGCCTGGGCGAGCTCGCGTGGTTCGCGCTGATCGGGCTCGTCATCTACGGCCTGCTCGACACCTACCGCCACTGGCGCACCTACTGACGCCGGCCGGCGTTCCGCGCAGACCCTGGCGGGCGCGTCGCGGGCCGGGCAAACGGGCGCCTCGTATCCTCGGGTGAGATGGCGATCGAGACACCGACGAGCGGCCGCGAGGCGAGCACGAGCCTCGCCGACCGAAGGAGGGGGACGCTCGCTTGAGCGAGCATCCCCTCTTCGATCAGCGCCGCGCGCTGCCCGACCAGCCGGGCGTGTACCTGTTTCGCGACGGCAAGGGGCGGGTCATCTACGTGGGCAAGGCGAAGTCGGTGCGCAAGCGCGTGGCGTCGCACTTCTCCAAGGCGCAGGTGCCCAGCAGCCCGGGTCATGCGGAGATGGTCGCGAGCGTAGAGAGCGTCGAGTGCGTGGTGGTGGCCACCGAGGCCGAGGCGCTGCTCGCCGAGCAGAGCTTCATCAAGCAGTACCGCCCGCGCTTCAACATCCGCCTGCGCGACGACAAGTCCTATCCGTTCATCGCGATCTCGCTCGACGAGGACTACCCGCGCGTGTACTTCACGCGCGAGCGCCATCGCCCCGGCCGGGCGTACTTTGGGCCGTACTCGAACGCCAAGCGCGTGCGCGGGACGCTCGAGGTGCTGGCGAAGGTGTTCATGTTCCGCTCGTGCACCGGCCCCGAGCCGGGGCGGCGCAGCGGCAGCCCGTGCTTGGACTACTACATCAAGCGCTGCGAGGCCCCGTGTGTCGGCTACGTCTCAAAGGAGGAGTACCGCGCGAGCATCGATGGCGTAGTGGACTTCCTCTCGGGGCGCTTCAAGGCAATCGAGCGAGAGCTCGACGAGCGCATGCGCGCGGCGGCCGCGGCGGAGGAGTTCGAGCAGGCGACGGTCGAGCGCAACCGCCTGCGCGCGGTGCACTCGCTCCTCGAGCGCCGACGCGTCGCCAACGAGGCGGTCGGAACATTCGACGCGATCGCGGTGGCGGTCGACGGGCGCGACGCCAACGCGCAGGTCTTCCAAGTGCGCGACGGCGTGCTCTCCGATCGCCAGTCGTTCTACTTGTCAAACGAGACCGAGCGCAACCTCGCGGAGGTCGCCGAGGAGTTCATGCTGCAGTACTACGCGGGGCACATGTCGATCCCGGCGCTGCTCGTGGTGCAGCGCGAGGTCGACGAGCGCCCTGCGCTCGAGGACGCGCTGGCGAGCCGCCGCGCCGGTCCCGTCGAGCTGCGCGCGGCCGAGCGGGGCGAGAAGCGACGGATCCTCGAGCTCGCCGAGCGCAACGCGCGCCTGGCGCTCGACCAGGAGCGCCTGCGCTCCGAGCGCCGCCGGCAGAGCCGCGTGGAGGCGGTCGAAGGGCTGCAGCAGGCGCTCGGCCTCGATGTGCCGCCGATCCGCATCGAGTGCTTCGACATCTCGAACCTCGGCGGGACGCACACGGTCGCCTCGATGGTCGTGTTCGAGGGCGGCGCGCCGAAGAAGGCCGACTACAGGCGGTTCAAGATCCGCACGCTGCAGGAGGGGGAGTCGGACGACTTCGCGGCGATGGCCGAGGTGCTCAGCCGCCGCTATGCCCAGTGGGAGCGCCAGGCGGATCTATCCCCGCACGACCCCGCCTACGACGCGAGCTTCGCGTCGCTGCCGAACGTCGTCGTGATCGACGGCGGCAAGGGCCAGCTCGCCGCCGGGCTCGGTCCGCTGCGCGGCTTTCGCGAGCGCGGCGTGGCCGTCGTGTCATTGGCCAAGCGCATCGAGGAGCTGTTCATCCCCGGCCGCCGCTCACCGCTCGTGCTCGACCACTCCACGCCCGAGCTGCAGCTGCTGCAGCGCGTGCGCGACGAGGCCCATCGCTTCGCGATCACCCACCACCGCGGCCGTCGCGATCGCGCGATGACGACCTCGCTGCTCGACGAGCTGCCCGGCGTCGGGCCGGCGCGCAAGCGCGCGCTGCTCGCGCACTTCGGCTCGCCCGAGGCGGTCGTCTCTGCATCCAGCGAGGAGCTGCAGGCCGTGCCCGGGCTGCCGGCCAAGACGGCGCGCGAGATACACGCCCGCCTCCACCGCGCAGGCTGAGCCGCGCGAGGGCCTGCGCGATGCTGCGTCCTCGATCGCTCATGTGCAAAGCACATTTCGCTCACTGCGTCCTTGCCTCGCTTGACCCTCGCACGGCTCAGGGGCGCATTCCGTTGAGCTGACGTCGATCGGCGCGGCCGCGAACGTTCGCTGCCAAGTTCCCTGCAAAATGACACGCTCGTCCGCGCTTGTGAGCACAATGTGGTGATGGCGGTCATCAGACCACTGCGTCCGCTGCGGGCGGGCTCCGATCGGAAGGCCGGCAAGTCTGCGCAGCCGGTCGTCGAGACGCGCCTGCAGGACCTCGTCGTGATCACCGGCTTCTCGGGCGCCGGCAAGTCGACGGCGATGAACGTGTTCGAGGACGCGGGGTACTTCTGCGTGGACAACCTCCCGCCGGAGATGATCCGCTCGATGGTCGAGCTGTTCGTGCACCAGGGTTCGAAGGTGGAGCGCGCGGCGGTCGTCTCGGACGTTCGCGGCGGAGTCTACTTCGAGGCGCTGCGCGCGGTGGTGGACGACCTGGACGCGCTCGGGCTGACCCATCACCTGCTGTTCCTGGAGGCGGCCGAGCAGACGCTCGTGACGCGCTACAAGGAGACGCGCCGGCGCCATCCGCTGGCGCCCGAGGGCAGCGTGGCGGCGGGCGTCGCGGAGGAGCGCGCGCTGCTGGCGCCGCTGCGCGAGCAGGCCGACATGGTGATCGACACGACCGGCATGTCGGCGGCGACGCTGCGCAGCAAGATCGCGGACGAGTTCCTGCCGCGCAAGGCTGCCGGGCGGCTGGCGCTGACGTTCATGAGCTTCGGCTTCAAGCACGGGCCGCCGCGCGAGGAGGACCTGGCGTTCGACGTGCGCTTCCTGGCCAACCCGCACTACGAGCCGGAGCTGCGCGAGCTGACGGGACTGGATCGGCAGGTGATCGAGTACATCGCGCGTGACGGGCGCCTGGAGGAGCTCTACGTGCGGCTGCATGCGCTGCTGGACTACCTGCTGCCGCAGTACGTGGCGGAGGGCAAGGCGCACCTGGTGATCGCGATCGGCTGCACCGGCGGCCGTCATCGCTCCGTGGCGATCGCCGAGCATCTTGCGGAGCGCTATCGCGAGCACGACGACCTCGACGTGGCGGTCGCCCATCGGGACATCGACAGGCGCCCGCGGGGCTCCTGAGCCGACGGTCCGCTGATAGCCTCCCGCTCCTACGCCGGGCCACGGAGCAGCGACTCCTGGAGCCCGGCATCGTTCATTTTCGCTTCAGGAGGCAATGAATGGCAGTTCGCGTTGCGATCAACGGATTCGGCCGCATCGGCCGGAACGTGTTCCGCGCCGCCAAGGCTCGTGAGCAGGAGATAGGCCAGGAGATCGAGTGGGTGGCGGTCAACGACCTGACCGACTCCAAGACGCTCGCGCACCTGTTGGCCTATGACTCGATCCTCGGCCCATATCCCGGCACGGTGCACGCGCGCGAGGGCGCGCTGGAGGTCGACGGAAAGGAGCTGAAGGTGCTCGCCGAGCGCGAGCCCGCCGCGCTCCCGTGGGGCGAGCTGGGAGTCGACGTCGTGATCGAGTCGACGGGGCTGTTCACCGACCGCGAGAGCGCCGCCAAGCACCTCGCGCAGGGCGCCAAGAAGGTGATCATCTCGGCGCCGGCGACCGACCCCGACGCGACCGTCGTCCTCGGTGTGAACTTCGACGAGGCGTACGACCGCGAGCGCGACGACGTGATCTCGAACGCATCGTGCACGACCAACTGCCTGGCGCCGGTCGCGAAGGTGGTCAACGACACGGTTGGCATCAGGCACGGGCTGATGACGACGATCCACGCCTACACCGCCGACCAGCGGCTGCAGGACCTTCCGCACAAGGACCTGCGCCGCGCACGCGCCGCGGCGATCAACCTGATCCCCGCCTCGACGGGCGCCGCGAAGGCGATCGGAGTGGTGATCCCGGAGCTGCAGGGCAAGCTGCACGGCTTCGCGATCCGCGCGCCCGTGCCGACCGGATCCGTCGTCGACTTGACGGTCGAGTGCGAGCGCGAGACGAGCGTCGAGGAGGTCAACGCAGCGCTGAAGAGCGCGGCCGAGAGCGGTCCGCTTCATGGGATCATGCAGTACACCGAAGACCCGATCGTCTCGAGCGACATCGTCAAGTCGCCGTACTCGTCGATCGTCGACTCGCTCCTGACGGCGTCGATCGACGGCACGATGGTGAAGGTCGTCGCCTGGTACGACAACGAGTGGGGCTACTCCAACCGGTTGGTTGACCTCGTGCAGAGGGTTCTGTGAGATGAGGTCGCTCGAGCACCTCGACGTGAAGGGCAAGCGTGTGCTGGCGCGGGTGGACTTCAACGTGCCGCTCGCGAAGGACGCCGAGGGTCGGCCGGTGGTGGCCGACGATACGCGGATCGTCGCGGCCCTACCCACCATCGAGGAGCTGCGCAGGCGCGGCGCGAAGGTCGTGCTCGCCTCGCACCTCGGCCGGCCCGAGGGCCGCCGCGAGGAGGACCTGTCGCTCGCCCCGGTCGTGGCGCGGCTGCGCGAGCTGACCGATGCGCAGGTCACGCTCGCCCCGGCGGTCGTCGGCGAGCAGGTCAAGGCGCTCGCCGAGCAGCTGCGCGAGGGCGAGGTGCTGGTGCTCGAGAACGTGCGCTTCGAGCCGGGCGAGACGACCAACGACCCGGCCTTCGCGAGCGCGCTCGCCGAGTTGGCAGACGCGTACGTGAACGACGCGTTCGGCGCCGCCCACCGGGCGCACGCGAGCACCGAGGGCGTAGCTCACCTGCTGCCGAGCGCCGCCGGGCTGCTGCTCGAGCGGGAGGTCGAGACTCTCAAGGCGATCCTCGATCGGCCGGCGCGCCCGCTGGTGGCGGTCGTCGGCGGGGCCAAGGTGGCCGACAAGATCGCGGTGATCGACCGCTTTCTGGAGCTCGCCGACCTGGTGATCATCGGCGGGGCGATGTGCTTCCCGTTCCTGTGCGCGCAGGGGCATACGGTCGGCGACTCGTTGTGCGACGACGAGGACACCGAGCACGCGCGACGGGCGCTCGCCAAGGCCACCCACCCGGGTCGGGCGAGCGTCGAGCTGCCGAGCGACCTGGTGATCGGAGACCGGCTGGCCGAGGACGCCGAGCATCGCGTGCTGCACGGGGTGGAGGTGCCGCCCGGCTGGATGGGCTTGGACATCGGCCCGGCCACGGCCGAGCGCTACGCTGCGGAGATCGCGCGCGCGGGCTCCGTCTTCTGGAACGGCCCGATGGGGGCCTTCGAGCAGGAGCCGTTCGTGGCGGGCACGCGGAGGGTGGCCGAAGCTGTCGCGCAGGCTCCTGGCGTGACTGTCGTGGGCGGCGGCGACTCGGCCGCCGCGCTGGCGCGCTTTGGGCTCGAGCACGCCGTCGACCACCTCTCGACGGGCGGCGGCGCGACGCTGGAGCTGGTGGAGGGCAGGACGCTCCCCGGGGTGCAGGCGCTGGAGGGCGCGGGCGTGATCTCGTGAGTGCGTATGGCGGCGCCGGCTCGGCGTCCTCGGTCGCTCGCGTGCAAAGCACGCCACGCTCCCTGCGTCCTTGCCCGGCTTGCCCTACGCACTCACGATCGGTGGGGGCACTCACCGAGGTCATGTCGTGAGTGCGCGCACGCCTCTGATCGCCGGCAACTGGAAGATGTACAAGACCGAGCGAGAGGCCGAGGACTACATCCAGGCGCTGCTGCCGCGCGTGTCCTCGATCGACGGCGTTGACGTGGCGATCTGCGTGCCGTTCACCGATGTGCGGGCGATGGTCGACAGCGCGCGCGGCTCGCGCGTGGAGGTTTACGCGCAGAACATGCATCAGGAGGCCGAGGGCGCGTTCACGGGCGAGGTCTCGCCGCTGATGCTCAGTGACGCGGGCGTGCAGGGCGTCGTGCTCGGACATTCCGAGCGGCGGGAGCAGTTCGGCGAGAGCGACAAGGCGCTCGCGTTGAAGGTGCCGGCGGCGCTCGAGGCCGGGCTGACGCCGATTCTGTGCGTCGGCGAGACGGAGTCAGAGCGCGAGGCTGACGACACCGACCGCAAGCTGCGCCAGCAGATCAGGGACGACCTGGTGGGCGTGTCCAACGAGCGCCTGGCAGACGTGGTGATCGCGTATGAGCCGATTTGGGCGATCGGCACGGGCAAGGTGGCCAGCGCCGAGCAGGCGCAGGAGGCGATCGCGTTCATCAGGGCGCTGGTCGGCGACCGCGACCGGTCGGCCGCCCAGGGCGTGCGGATCCTGTACGGCGGGTCGGTCAAGCCGGAGAACGCCGCCGAGCTGCTCGCGCCGGCGGACGTCGACGGGGCGCTCGTCGGCGGAGCCTCGCTGCAGGCCGAGTCGTTTGCGCAGATCGTGGCCACAGCCGTGTCCTCGCGGACGACCGGGCCGGCGCCGACGCCGCCGCGATGAGCCTGCCGGCGGGACCAGCGAGCCTGCCGGTCTCATGCGCCGCGCTGGTGGTGCTCGACGGGTGGGGGCTGGCCGAGCCCGGCCCGGGCAACGCGGTGTCGCTGGCGAGCACGCCGGTGTTCGACGAGCTGTGGCAGACCTGTCCGCACACGACGCTGACCGCGTCGGGTCGCGCGGTGGGCTTGCCGGAGGGGCAGATGGGCAACTCGGAGGTCGGCCATCTGAACCTCGGGGCGGGCTCGGTCGTGTTGCAGGATCTCGTGCGGATCGACGAGGCGATCGCAGAGGGCCGGCTGGCCAAGAACGAGATGCTCGCGCGGGCGCTGACGGGCAGCGAGCGCGTGCACCTGCTCGGGCTGGTGTCGGACGGCGGCGTGCACTCGTCGTTGGGTCATCTGCATGCGCTGATCGAGCTGGCACGCGCGCGGGGGGTCCAAGACGTCATCGTGCACGCGTTCACCGACGGGCGCGACACGCTGCCGCACGCCGGAGCGAGCTACCTCGCCGAGCTCGACCGCGCGCCGGGCGTGCGCGTGGGGTCGGTGATCGGCCGCTACTGGGCGATGGATCGCGACCGCCGCTGGGATCGCACGCAGCGTGCATACGACATGCTGATACATGGCCAGGCCCCGCACCACAGCGAGAGCGGCGAGCAGGCAGTCCGCGAGGCTTACGAGCGGGGCGAGACCGACGAGTTCATCGAGCCGACGCTCGTGGGCGAGCCGGCCACGATTGACGCGGCGGACAGCGTGATCGCCTTCAACTTCAGGCCCGACCGGATGCGCCAGCTGACGCGTGCGCTGGCCGAGCCGGACTTCGGCGAGCCGGCCGTCTCCGGCGAGCAGCTTCCCGGCTGGCGCGGGCGCGGTGGGGCGGGGCCGATCGTTCGTTACGCGACGATGACGGAGTACGAGGAGGGCTGGCCATATCCGGTGGCCCTCTCGCCGCATCGCCCGGCGACGACCCTGGCGAACGTCCTCTCGCGGGCAGGCGCATCCCAACTGCACGTGGCCGAGACGGAGAAGTACCCGCACGTGACGTACTTCTTCAACGGCGGCGAGGAGGCGCGCCTGGAGGGCGAGCGACGCGAGCTGGTCGCCTCGCCGCGCGACGTGCCGACATATGACCACAAGCCCCAGATGAGCGCGCGCGAGGCGGCCCGCGCGTTCGTCGGCGCGTGGCGCGAGGATCGGCCGCGCTTCGCGATCATCAACTTCGCAAATGCCGACATGGTCGGGCACACGGGCGTGATCGAGGCGGCTGTGCGGGCGATCGAGACGGTCGACGAGTGCCTCGGCGAGGTGGTCTCGACGGTCCACGAGCTGGGCGGGGCGTGCGTGGTCACGGCCGATCACGGCAATGCCGACCAGATGCTCGAGCCGGACGGCAGCCCGAACACCGCTCACTCGCTGAGCCCGGTGCCGCTGATCGTCACGGCGCCGGACGTGACGCTGAGGGCGCAGGGCGGCGTCCTCGCGGATGTCGCCCCGACGCTGCTCGAGCTGCTGGGGATCGAACAGCCGGTCGCGATGACCGGCCATAGCCTCGTGCAGCGGCCATGAGCCGATCCGCTGGGCGGCCCGGCAGCCGCCGTCTGCTGGCGGCGTTCTTCATCGCCTCGGGCGTGAATCATTTCGTCTCGCCGCGCTTCTACCGGGCGATCGTCCCGCCGCGGCTGCAGCACGAGGCCAAGCGGGTCGTGGATGTCAGCGGCGTGGCGGAGATCGCGGGAGGCCTGGGCGTCCTGCTGGCGGCCACGCGACGCCCGGCCGGCGTCGGCCTGATCGCGCTGCTGGCGGCGGTGTTCCCGGCGAACCTCTACATGGCGCGCGTGCCGGAGCGCTTTCGCCGCATCCCGCCATGGGCGCTCTATGCGCGCCTGCCCCTGCAACCGCTGATGATGTGGTGGGCGTGGCGGGCCACGCAACGCTGAGGATCCGCGCCCGCGGGCGGTCTTTCGACGCTGCTATGTTCGTCTTAGAAGGCTTTGGGTTTCAGACCATCATGCCGACCGCAACCGCCGTCAAGATTCCCCCCGGGGAGCAAGAGACCCTCACTGCCGGGGAGCTACGCGCTTGGCGAGGCTTGTTGCGAGCGCACGCGTGCCTGGCCAAGCGCCTGGACGCCGCGCTCGAGCACGCGCACCGGCTGCCGCTGAGTTCCTACGAGGTCCTGCATCACCTGGAGGACTCGAGCGGCGGGCGTATGCGGATGTGCGATCTGGCTGAGCAGGCACAGCTCTCGCGCAGCGGACTGACCCGGCTCGTCGATCGCCTGGAGCGGGAGGAGCTGCTCGAGCGGTGCTCGTGCGAACAGGACGCGCGAGGGTCGTTCGCCTGCCTGACGGACGGTGGGCGGGAGCGTCTGGAGGAAGCGCGCGTCACGCACCTGGCGGTCGTGCGCGAGCACTTCTTCTCGCGCTTCTCGGAGGACGAGCTGAGCGTGCTTGGGGACATGTGCCAGCGCATCGCGCCGTGCAACGGCGGCGACGCGGCCGGTGCCCCGACGGCCGCGAGCTTCTAGACCCCGATCCAGCAGCGGCTCAAGCGGGCGGCTCCTGGCCCTCTTGCCCGGCCGACGCGGGGGTCGGCGGCGAGGGCTCTCTCGCATCGCCCGACGATGACCTGCGCCGACGCGTGCGGCGGTGCATGAACAGCGCGCTGGCGACGGCCACCAGCGCCGCCACCAGCCCATAGATGCCGAACGTTTCAATCGCGTTGCCGGCCGAGTTCCCGAGGAAGTACGCGATCAGGCCGATCGCAACCGCCCAGGAGATCCCGCCGAGCGCGTTCCACAAGACGAACGAGCGCCAGTGCATCCGCGTGGCGCCTGCGAGCCACGACGCCCATACGCGCAGACCGAGCAGGAAGCGCCCGAAGTACACCGCCTTGGAGCCGTGACGTTCGAAGAAGGGCTCGCCCGTGCGCAGGACCTCCAGCCGCTGGCGATGAAAGCGTCCCGGCCGCTCGAGCAGCCAGCGTCCTCCCTTGCGCCCGATCAAGTAGCCGATGTTGTCACCCACGATCGCGCCGGCCGCGGCGAGCACGATCACGAGCTCGATGCTGAGCTTGCCGCGACTGGCGAGCACGGCCGCGGTGATCAGCGCGGTCTCGCCGGGGATCGGCACTCCGCTGGACTCTCCCATGACCAGCAGGAACAGGAGCGGGTAGCCGGCCACCTGCACGAGGTGGTCGACGTTGAGCAGGGCTGCGAGCATCGACGGTCTCTAGCATGCCGCAGTCGGCGATGACGTCCGGGCGGCCCGGCGGGCAGCGGCTATTTCGTGTTTTCGGCGACGAGCTGTTCGAGCGCCGAGGATGCCTGCTTGACGTCCGAGTAGACGACGTTTCGCAGCACGACCTTCGTCGTTGCCGGTGCGGTGACGACCACCACGGTGACGATCACGACGGCGAGCGCCAGCAGCCCGAGCAGCGCCGGCAGCAGGCGGCTGCCCCGACGGCGGGAAGAGCGGGCAGGGGCGCTGTCGGCAGGCGAGCGCGCCGCTGACTGGCGGGGTGGTCCGGAGCGGGGACGGCGCGGCGTCACGGCGCTCGCGGCTGGACTTTGCGTGGGCCCGCGCCCTGCCGGGCGACGCCCGCCGGTGAGCACGCTGGTGGCCTCTGTGGCGGGCGCGCGAGCCCCGGCCGTGCGCTCGCCGGGGGCGATCCCGTGCGCGCCATCGCTCAGCGCACGCCCCATCTCGCGGGCTGTCTGGTAGCGCTCCTGCGGATCGAGCGCGAGCGCGATCGCGACGGCCTCGGCAAGCGCCGGGGTGACGGCGGCGACGAGCGTATCGAGCATCGGCGGCGACTCCTGCTGCTGCTTGAGCGCCAGCTCGGTGAGCGACGTCGCCTCATACGGCAGGCGACCGGAGATCAGCTGGTAGGTGACGACCCCGAGCGCGTAGAGGTCCGCGCGCGGACCGGCCTCCTCGCCGCGCGCCTGCTCCGGGGCGAGGTAGGCGGCGGTGCCCAGCACCGAGCCGACCTGCGTGATGCTCGATTGCTCGGTGGCCTTGGCTATGCCGAAGTCGGCCAGCTTCACGTCGCCTTCGCGGGCGCGCAGCAGATTGCCCGGCTTGACGTCGCGATGGACGACACCGTGGCGATGCGCGTAGTGCAGCCCCTCGCAGGCCTGGTCGATGATCGAGATCGACTCGTCCACCTCCAGCCAGCCGTCGTCGCGCAGGATCTCGGCGCACGACTGACCCTCGATGTACTCCATCACGATGAAGTACTGGCCGGTGCTGTCGTCCTGGCCGGAGTCGAACACCTGCACGATGTTCGGGTGCACAAGTCGCGCGGCCGCCTGCGCCTCGCGCTGGAAGCGCGAGACGAACGTCGGATCGTCGGCGAGATGCTCGGCGAGCAGCTTCACCGCGACCTGTCGCTCGAGGCGCTCATCGAGCGCGAGATGGACCGTGGACATCCCGCCGAAGCCGAGTCGACCCTCGAGGCGATAGCGACCGGCGATCTCGGCGGCGCTCATTTTCCGGTTTCCGGGCTGCCGGCGCCCCCGCCGAGCCCCGTGCCGCCGTCGTGTCCTTTGCCTCCGCCTTCGCCTTTGCCGAGGCCGGGGCTTTCTTCTTCGCCTTCGGTCCCGGGCGCGGGCGTGCCGCCACCGGGACCGGACGTCGTCGGCGTGGTCGTCGGCGTCGTCTGCGTGCTGGTCGTCTGGGTTTCGGTCGGTGTCGTCGTCGTATCGGTGGTGCTGGTGGTCGGCGCGCTCGTCGTCGTGGTCGCCTGTGGGTGTGGCTGGGCGCACAGCGAGAGCGACCGCGTGCGCAGGTTCGCGATGCCCTGGCGCAGCGTGTCGCGCAGGCCCGAGTCGGTCGAGGAGGGAAGCGCGGCGAAGTCCTGTTCGGTTTTCAGCAGCGCGCTTTCCGTCGCCGCGCAGCTGCCGCCGCCGTTTTCGGCGGCTTGCGCGACCGCGCGGAAGTCGCCTTTCAGCGGTCCGGCGTCGGCGATCGGGATCAGGCCCTTGCCCGAGCTCGAGCACGAGATGAGCACTGCGGCGAGCGCGCCAAGCAGGGCGGCCAGCAGTGCGCGTGGCAGCGGGTGGCGAATCGCGCCAGGGCTGCGCGGTCCGATCGGCGGACTGGAGGGGGGCATCGTCACTGACCGTACTCCAGGCGCTCGGCGAGCGAGTCCGGCAGGCGCGCCGCGCGGATCGCGGCGGCGGCGCCCGCGATGTCGTAGTCGGTGCGCTCGAAGGAGGCGCTCTCCTCGTCGAGATCGAGCAGCAGCCAGGACGCGCGCGGGTCACCGTCGCGAGGCTGGCCGACGCTGCCGGGATTCAACAGCCACTCGCCCGAGCCGAGATCGAGTCGTGTGCCCTCGCGACGCGGCTCGCCGGTTGCCAGCTGGCCCTCGTGGCGGACGAACGACAGTGCCACGTGCGAGTGACCCACCAGGCATACGCGGTGCGGCTGGCGGTCGAGGCACAGCTCGGCGAGCAGCGCCGAGAGCACGTACTCCCAGACGGGGTCGCGCGGGCTCGCGTGATACAGGCCCACCGCGTCCTCCTCGCCTTGCGGGCGCAGGCCGGCGAGGAACTCGAGGTTCTGCGTCGCGATCACCTCGCGGGTCCACTGCGCCGCGAGGCTCGCGCCGCGCGAGAACTCGTCGAGTGGAATCTCGCCGGTCACGGCGAGGTCGTGGTTGCCGGCCAGGCAGACGGCGGCGTGCTCGCGGGCCAGCTCGACGCACGCGTCGGGGTCGGCGCCATAGCCGACCAGGTCGCCCAGGCACCACAACTCGGCGGCGTCGCTGGCCGCGACGGCCTCGAGTGTCGCCTCGAACGCTTGCCGGTTGGCGTGGATGTCGGAGATGACCGCGACCTTCATTGTGTCGCTGTTGGCGGCCCGCGCGGTCCTACTCCTCCTCAGGCCCGGCCTCCGTCCCGCCGTACTCAGGCAGGTTCTTGATGCCCTCGCGGGTGCGCCACTTCGAGTAGTTGTCCTCCATCGCGTCGATCAGCTCGCGCATGAAGCGCGGCGACAGGTTGACGCGGGAGACCACCACGCCGGGAACCTCCTCCGCCTCGACCTCGTGATCGACGCGAGCGAAGGTGACGGTGAACTCGTAGTCGGAGTGGCTGACGTTGGCGAAGTTCGCGTACACGCCCCCCATGATCTCGGGGGAGAGATGGATGTTTATGTGGCGCTCGGCGCCTGAGTCTTGGTCGTTCACATAGCTAGTATCGCAAGCGCCGAGCGGGAATCCATGACAGAGCCCTCCTCCAGCGATCAGCACGCCCCTCCCGGGCCCCCGACGACCGGCGATCGGCCGTCGCTGGAAGGCTTGAGGGCCGCGCTGATGGAGGCCGCGATGGAGCTCGCCGGGGGACCCTCGGGGGGCGGCGGTGAGGCGCTTGCGGGAGGCGGCCGCGGCGGGATCACGCTCGAGCGCCCGCCGCAGGCGCGGTTCGGCGACTACTCCACGAACGCCGCGCTGCTGTTGGCGCCGCGGCTGGGCGCCTCCCCGCGCGAGGTCGCCGAGCGGCTCGGAGGCGAGCTGCGGCAAAGCCTCGGGCCGCGCCTTGCGCGCTTCGAGGTCGCGGGGCCGGGCTTTCTCAACCTGTTCCTCGACGACGGCTGGCTGCTCGACGCGCTCGCGGAGGCGCTGGCCGAGGGCGAGGCGTTCGGCGCGGGGGCTGCCGAGCGGCCAGAGCGCGTGATGGTGGAATTCGTCTCGGCCAACCCCACCGGACCGATGCACGTCGGACATGCACGCAATGCGGCCTACGGCGACGCGCTCGCGCGCATGCTCGAGTTCAGCGGCCAACGCGTGGCACGCGAGTTCTACGTCAACGACGCCGGTTCGCAGGTGCGCACGTTCGGCGAGTCGATCCAGGCACTCGCGCGCGGAGAGCAGCCGGCCGAGGACGGCTATCAGGGCGATTACATCGCCGACCTGGCAGCGCAGCTGAAGGACGCGGCGACGAGCGATCCGGCCGCGCTGGGTCGCGCGGGCGTGGCGGTCATGATCGACGAGATCCGGACTTCGCTGGCGGCCTTCGGCGTGCACGACTTCGATCGCTGGACCTATGAGAGCGCACTGCACGAAGGCGACCCGAGCCCGGTGGCGCATGCGCTGTCGCTGCTGGCGGAGCTTGGGCACACGTATACGAGCGAGGGGGCCCTGTGGTTGCGCAGCACTGAGCTCGGCGACGACAAGGACCGTGTTCTGGTGCGCTCCAACGGCGAGCACACGTACTTCGCCTCGGATATCGCCTACCACCAGGACAAGCGCGAGCGGGGCTTCGAACGCCAGATCGACGTGTGGGGGGCCGACCATCACGGCTATGTGCGGCGCATGAAGG
>Ga0193729_1000116_pt1 | contig 36483 bp, 30 predicted proteins | sample U1c2metaG_FD_143036 | JGI IMG/M metagenome (GOLD analysis project Ga0193729, IMG submission 143036) | Soil microbial communities from a riparian zone of the East river system, Colorado, United States - U1c2 | ecosystem: Environmental > Terrestrial > Soil > Riparian zone | place: USA: East River...
CGTAGAGGCAAGGTTCAAGCCGAACTTCCCCGCCTGAGCTGACATCGTAACCGCTCCGCCCGAGATTGTGTGCCGCTTGAGATTAGTTAAGAGGTGGTCAGTTTTAAAGTGCTCTTGGTAGCGCGGATCCTCCTCTGCCGCGATAGAACATGACCGCACCGGACAGCTGCCTACAGCTTGGCCTGCAAAACGTCGAGGATTTTCGATGCTCACGGAAATGGATCGGGGCTATTACCCCGAAGATTTGCCTCCAGGAAGCCCACGACTGCTTGCCAAATTTCCACCTTCCAAGCTGAACAGGACTCTGTCCCATGCATTGATAAATGAAGCCTTAAGTTTCGGTAGTAGAAGCTGCGCTCGTTTAGCGGGGACCCATCCAAAGCGCTTAACCATCCAATTGTACTTCCAAGACAAGCGCGGCTGTTCGAATTGCCCGCCGAGTTGTAAGGTGATTTTCTTTAAATCTTCAACAATATCTGGCCGGTAAAGATAGAACTGATGCAGCCAAGTTCGAATGTAATTAAGGCACGCCAGCCTGGTCCTCTCGCTGTTTTCCAACGAGCGAAGATATTGGATGTGCAAATTCATGGAAAGAAACAGCGATTCGAATTTCCCGCTTGACCGATCAATGCAACTCAAGCTGCCGAAACCCACCTGCCTATAGAATACCTTGGCGTTGGAAATAAACGAGATCGCGTTGCACGCTCGAATTACACGACAGAAATACTCTCCGTCGTCATCCAAGGACAGGCGAGGATCCCACCGGCCGGCGGCTTCGGTCAATTCGCGACTCACGAGCCAGGTTGCAGTCTGCATGTGAAGACCTTGCCCCATTTTCCGCAACAGCCATTCGACCGGCGAAAGGTCGCGCCATAGCGGTGTTGGCAAAAACTGGGCCCGATACGGTCGATAAATAAAGTAACCCCAGGCTGAAGAGAAGAGCCGACGTTTGTCTTGGCTTTCTTCCGCCGCTGCGATTTGTCTGCCGACCTTGTCCGGCGAGAGAAGGTCGTCCGCGTCCAGCCATTGAATATAATCTCCCTGGCAAAGCTCAAAAGCTCTGTTTCGCGCTGCGGACGCACCTTGGTTTTCTTGGGTGACAACGGAAACATTTCTCGAAGCAAACTGTCGTGCTACTCGAAGCGTCCGATCGCGTGACCCGTCGTCAACGATGATGATCTCCGTCCGCGGCCATGTCTGCACCAGCGCGGATTGAATGGTATCACCGATCCAGCGCTCGGCGTTGTAGGCGGGTATTAGAATGGAAACAAGAGGAGTCATCACAGGACAGAGGTCAGAGGTCAGAAGTCAGGAGCCGTGAATAAACGGTCGTTGTTATGGCAGCGACTTTGTCCCACGAATATCGCTCGTTGGCATATGCCTTGATTTGCGGCCGTCGGGTTTCAAGATTGTGGAATAAGTCGCTGTTAAAGTACTTGTCAATCTTACAGGCAAGATCACCAGAATCCTGTGGTTTGAAGACAAAGCCGGTCTCGCCTTCAATGATTTCTTCCGCCAAGTTCCCGACATCCGCAGCAATGGCGGGCAGGCCAAAGCTGTATCCCAGGAAAAGCACTCCGCTTTGAAACACGTGCATGTACGGCAGAATCAAGACGTCGGCCGCTTTGAAATATAATTCGGTTTCCTCATCCGGGATATATTCGATCTTCTCGATGACGCGATCACCGATGCCACTACTGGCAATGGTGCGTCGAACCTCCTTCCAATAGCTCTCCGTGCCCTTCGGCTTTCCGACAATAAGCAGGCGATAACCGCGGTCTCTCTTTAACAGTTCATTAAAGGCAGCAATCAAATATTCGAGGCCTTTGTAAGGCGCGATGTTCCCAAAAAACAGCAAGGCTCTATCATTCTTGCTTATACCTAGTTGGCGTCTCGCTTCTGCGATCGAAAGGCTGGTGTTCGGAACCGTGTTGTTAATGCCAAATGGAATAACGCTTAACTTGCTTTCGGGAATACGAAACTCGGATATCATCTCGCTTTTCATCCCGTTGGTGTGAACGAAAATATGGTCGCTTAAGTGATACTGAGTTTTCAGGGAGATCCGATTAAGCCATGAATCGTTCGAATCTCGTTTACCCGCGTTAACGTTGTGGGCTGTGAAAACGATCTTCTTTCCAAGCAATCTGTAGTAGAGCATCACAAGCGTGCAGTCCAGGAGCTGGAATTTATTGTTCCATAGTATGTGGAATAGCTTTGGCTTTGCCGTCGCGGTATACCCGACGAGCCTCACGTAGTATCTCACTACCCTTAGAACCTTCTCTGCCGGCTTGGCGTCGTACCGTTGATCGCCTCGCAAGTTCAGAAAATTTACTCGGGGATTGCTGAGGAGCTCCGGCACCCGCAAATCATCGCTACCGATAAAATCAACGTGCATTCCTACCGACGTCAGCGCGGCTGCCATCCCGAGCGCGTAAGGTTTGTCTCCGCCGCCAGTGAGTAAGGCAACGCTGAGCGCCGGATTACGGATGACCGATGACCGATGACCGATGACCGATGACTGAGCGATCTGACCGCTGACCGCTGACATCGGACGTCCCTCTGTCCCCCGTCCTCTGTCCTCGGTCTTCTCTTGCGCAAGCTCTGTCATTTAACCGCTACAGGGCTAACGGCTGGCGCCCTGGCCTCAAGTTGAGTCATTACTGCTTCGAATACTTCATCCATGCTTATTGCCGTGGTCGCACGCTTATCGTATCCCCGCTGGTAAAAGAATTCCTCAAGGAGAGGTGACACGATTTTCTTCTGAACCCCATAATCGTGAATTTCCCATGGGCTGGTGCAGGTGAAAAGTGTGACGCAAGGCGTTCGCGTTCCCAGCGCCAGATGCATTGGCAGGCTATCGCCGCCAACAAGACACCGATGATTGCACACATCGGCCAAGTGCTCAAGCAGGGACGACCTTTTCGGCAGAACATTTACAGTCAACCCATGATCTTCAAGGCGCTGTTTTAGTTGATCGTAATAGGCCCATTTCTTCATAGGCCAAACCGCACCGGCTTCGGCGGCGATGGCAACATCGCCTGATAGCTCGGTTTCAATCGCCCCGGGCATCACATAGGGTTCACCTGAAAAACGCAAGCCTAGGCCGGCAAAGATCAACTCTTGATATGTCCGCCGGTTTAGCAGTTTTAGTCCATCAGCCTTCTGCCGGCCATAGGAACTGATCAGACTGAGATCAAACCAGCACCTAGAGTTGTCGGTGTAACGCAAGCGCCCAGACGAGTCGGCGTAAGCGCCGAAGATCTCGGCAGGCCTGAGGTTCTTCAGAAAAAGGGCAACTTCGAGAGTGTCTTCCACGTTTATGGCCAGGTCGTAGGGAATATCTAAGGCTCTCGCGCGCGCATTCCAGGAGAAATGACGCAGATTATCAGCCAAGCCATCCAGGAACACACAGTTCTTTGCCGCTGTGATCCATGTAACCGAACCGCTCAATCGACGCAAGAGCGGCGTCGTGCGGACAACGTCTCCAGTAGCGCCAAGTTTGATGATCAAGACGTTCATAGACGATACATGCAGCTGTGCGCGTTCAGGCGGGGACACATCAATGACTGCGACCGACACGGCCGCCTCTACACTTGCGCGATCAATCTCCGCCAGTCTAGTCGAGTGTCCCCCACTGTCATGATCGCGGGGTTCTTCAGGCCAGGCTTGCCGTATAGGAGAGGCTTTCCATCCGGTGAGTAAACGCCTCCGCCTGCAGCTTCAACAATGCACTGAGCGGCCGCGGTATCCCACTCCATGGTCGGCAAGTCTCGCAAATAAATATCTGCTTTTCCTTCGGCCACCAGGCAAAATTTGAGTGAGCTTCCCATCGACTGAAGCTGCGGATTCGTCAAGCGCTCCAACATTGCGCCGACCAAAGGTCCTACATGGTCCTTACTGGCTACGACTGTTAAGTGAGAAGAAACGGCGGGCCGGGTCGAAATCCGAGTTGCAGGTAGATCGCCGGCTTGGCGCCAAGACCCGAGATTTCGTGCCCCATAATAGGTAAGACTGAGTGCTGGAGCGTAAATGACGCCCAATAGCGGTGACCCGGCCTCGATCAAGGCAATATTGACCGTAAATTCGTTTGTCCCTTTAAGAAATTCTTTAGTCCCATCCAACGGATCCACCAACCAAAAGGATCTGCCAGTATCAACGGAGCCATTAGTTACGTCGTCCGACTCCTCTGAAACTACAGCAGTCTCGGGCAGCAAGGATTTGAGGGACTGCACCAGAAAGTCATGTGACGCCTCATCCGCCGCAGTCAGAGGAGATGCATCCTCTTTCCAAGTGACGGCCGCTCCGTTATGGTAGATGTCCATGATTCTTTTACCGGCTTGGACCGCCAGTTCACACACTTGCGAAGTTAATCCAACTGCTCGTTCCATTGATTTCCGGTTGAATAGCGAAGCCTCTTGTTTAACGCCTTGGATTCCGTGCTCTTAACCGTTGAGTAAGTCCATCCGGAACGTTGCCTTATTGACGGATCAGCGACGAACAAATCAGCTCAACTGTAAGCACCTTATTTATTTCGTTCAAATAGTTGTGGGTCCCAGCGATGTGACGCGCAACCATGCGTTCAACTAATCGTCGGTCGAAAAACTGTGTGTAAGATGCTTGTGGATTCGATAGCGTTTGCCAGATGAAGTCTGAAAGCTTAGTTTTGATCCAAATACGGTATCCCTCAAATTTTTCCCTTCCAGCAAAGAGGCGTTCCAGCTTCAATTTTTCCAAGCTGCGATCAACCCGAGTCAACCAATGGGGAGCAGAAAACAAGTAGATGTATTCCGTCTTAAACAGGGCCCGGTAAAAGCCGTAACGGAGCTTCGTTACTAGGTGACTATTGTCTCCCATGAGGCCCATATTGGTCAAAATCGCACCCAGTTCGGGGGATTTTTCGCTTATGTAACGTCCTTGTACCTGTCCTGCCGCTCGGACCTCAGGTGGGGCCTGAAACATCAGCTTAACCAAGTCATTATCTAGATAAGGTGTCCGCAAAATAACCTGGGACTGCTCAACCGCAACCCGCCCGAATTCGTACCACGGAATCTCTTCAAAAACCGTGTTGAAGAGAGAATGCTTCTGACTGAATTTGTCTTTAGGTTGTAATTGATTCAAGAACGGTCTGAAATCAGGGTGAAAGAAATCCCTCTTGTAATTCAACCAAGGGATAAGTTTCCTGTTCTTTACTACTTCACTGCCAAATTTTCCTGTCAGGCGAATAGGAGCGATGTCGCGCGCGACCTGATTAAGATAGACGTCATGCGCCCCAAATGCGTCGTGCGTTCCGTCAGAAAGATAGACACTCCTTTGTGCAAAGCCTCCAAAGTCCTTAAAGAAGCCTTGATCGATTCTGATGACGTCGAAGCGGTAATTTTGGAGTTTTGCGATCTTCCGCGCGGTTCCAATGTCGAAAGTTTCTCCCCAAGCTCCACCATACGTGCAGCAGGAAAGTGATTCGTTATGATTCGGGACAGCAGCCAGAATTAATCGGCTATCAAGTCCGGCAGTTAATGCAAGAGCGGTCTTTTGAGACCCTCGAGCATATCTGGGAAAAACTCGAGTTACGGTTTCAGCAAATTTTTCATACAGCTCGTCGGGCGGAAGCGAGGACTGTTGTTCCCAATCAGTTGGATCAAAATAACGTTGCTTTTTTGGACAGAAGCTGTTTTCGAACACCCACGATGATCCGCCTGGCAATACTGAAATTCCGCCAAAGAGCGTCTTATTTGCAGTTACGCAATTGAACCGGATGTACTCTGCCACCGACTCCGGATCCAGCGTCCTCAGGGTGCTACGAACCTTCAAAAGAGATTTGGCCTCTGAGGCAAAAAGGAACTCGTCTTTCCCCTCATGGAGATAGATCCTACTCATCCCGTACCTGTCATTAAAGAGAGTGATTTTTCCACCGTGGAGATCCACGAGGAGTCCGCAAAACCAGCCGTTCAATCGACCAAGGAAGTCATCACCACTTTCTTCGTAGAGTTTCAGAAGATATCGGGCACTGGAAACATCAACCCCATTGCTCGAACGCCGCAACCCGATAAGTGTGTCCCCGTCCAGGTAGTTCTCGCCCTGAAAGATTAGGATTAGTCCTCGGCTTTCATCCACCAGAGGCATACAATCGGCAAACGACGCTTCGTGACCCATCCAGCCTATGTACAGCCCTAAGTCTTTGTTTACATATTTGCCTCCACGGTAAAATGCTTCGTGCCGCATCTCTTCGACCATGAGATCCAAATCTTTCTCGATCCCATCGTAGGACTTGTTGCTTATAATTCCCGTTATGCCAGGCATGGACGTAAAACGGTTGCTACCTCGACAGCAGAATGCGTGTGAAACGACCTACTCGCCTACTTACTGAAAATCGTCGCATGTAGGTAGCCTTAGGTGCTGCAGTCATTTCGTCTTGTTAACCCTTGCCTTAATCTTAAGCTCTGAACCGTGACGACGGATAAAGCCGCTCCTGAAAAAGGCTCGATTATGATTTCGTAGCTCCAATTCTCGGAGGAATAACATCATGCGTTTTGGCATCATTTCCATCATTAGTAAATTGAGTGAGTTATAATCGAGAATGTCGAAGCCCGAGGCTGTTAAAATGTTTATGTACCAGCGAAACGAGCGAAGATATTCGAGCTTCGTCTGTTTGTGCAGCATTAGTTTGATCCGTTTCGCTGCCCACAAAGTCAATAGGTAGACCGAAGAGATGTTCTTCACGTGAAGAACAAGGCTTCCGTTCTCTGTTAGAACCCGCTTGAACTCCTCTAGGGCTTTTCGTACCTCTCTATCATCTAGAAACTGGAGGACGCTCATGCAAAGAACTCTATCAACAGAACAATCTTGCAGCGGTATATCTGTAACAGGGCCAACTACAACCTGCACATTGGTAATCTCCTTTGAGCGAATTCGTCCTTGGAGGCGTTCAATCGCACTGTCTGAGTAATCCATCCCGATCATCCGGTTAACGGTTGAGTGCATTAAGAATACAACCCTGCCTGCTCCGCATCCCGCGTCAAGAACCACGTCCGAAGCTTTCGCGCCAATGAAATTGATTAGCTCCTCGTCGGCCAGATATTCAAGTTGCCTCTCGCGTGCACTCCTTCCTAGATCAGATTCGTAGTGCGAGATATAAGCGTCCTCGGACGCGGCCGAGATATTTTGTTGCCATCTACTTTTCCAATATGTTTCCCAATCCATATGGCTGCTTGTTAAGTTTGCGACCGACACTCGAGCGCTAATTGCGGCTCTAAAATCCTATCGAACGCGCGAATGTAAAATGCAATCCCATGTTCCATCGAGTCGATCATGGATTTCTTAGGAGGGCGCTATTCGTGACGCGGGTCACCGGGTGGATCATGTGAGCCATGTCAATTATTGGGACCTTAGAATTGCTGCAACAGTCTATTGGAATTTTAGAACCGCTAGCTTTAATCGTTAAGTTAGCGGAGAGGGGAAGGATTCGAACCTCCGATGCGGTTTCCCGCATAGCCGCCTTTTCAGGCGAGCTGCCTTAAGCCACTCAGCCACCTCTCCTAGAAAGTCCAATACTTCACTTCTCCCAGTTTTCACAATGTTTTCTTTCAAAGCCGCGTCTTTAACGCCACTGTCGCGCATAGACTGGGCGAAGATCGTCGGTCAAGTCGAAAAATCGGGTGCGTGTCAGGGTCGTACTCCATTATTTTCATGGCCCGCTTCGTCAAAGTCGTAATCAGCCACTTATCAACAGCTGGTATTACATCCCGCCACCGCACTGCTGCGCTGGGATCAAACGCCTTTTTCTGTTTACCAGTCAGGCTCGAGCGCTGATGGTGATGGACCCCCCTTTCCGGATGGAGCAAATCCTCGGTGAACTCCACTTCAATGAACTTACATAGGTCCCGTAGAGTTTTCTCTGGTTCGGCCAATAAGTCTTCGTAACCAAACAGTTTGTAATTACGAAGATGTCGAAATCGACGATGCAACCGTGCCGTCCGCCGGTATTGGACAATAACAAACCAGATGCTGAGTTTCCGTATTAGCCAGGCAAGCCTCGGGTGCTGCAGCACCTTAATGGCTGTGCCCGAGGGATCGTTGGTCTTCGACATGGCCAACGCCCGAGGGTCGCGGGTGATGTGCATGATCTTGCAATTAGGGAACCAGGCGAGCAATTCCGGTATGTGCTCGACATCAACAGGAAACTTAACACACGCTCGCTCGCAGCCGCCGAATCGCGTAATCTCCTCAATGACAATTATGGCGATCGCCCCCAAACTTCTGTCCGATCGCTTGATTCGGCGCGAGATTTCTCTCTTGATGTCAGGGTTCTTAGCTGCTTCAATATTCTCGAACCTCCAAAACGCACCTTCCAGCCCGGGCAGATTCCGTTTTGAAAAACACAGATTCACCATCTTTTCAACATTCTCATCCCTCGATAGGTCACCTACTTGGGTCTTTAGAAAGTACCTGAAATCTCTCTGCCTCGCTGGACCCAAAAAGCGTGTCTCAGTGAGTCTCATAACGCCAGGACCCATGGCAATAAGGTTGTGCCACAGAGTGCTCCCAGTGCGGTGAAGCCCGACAATAAATATCGGGTCATTCATAACAGTCGAGATCCTTTCGGACGATGCAAACTATGTCCCCCCCAATACCGAGCGCACGACTTAATATTGAATTCACTATTGAAACAAGAGGGTTAAATGCGAGTCTCCTCAAAATCAACGTATCGATCTTCAATGTGAAAAAGCATCTGACGTTTGAATAACTTGCAAAATGCTGGCGTGCCTGTTTTAGCGTGTGATAACGCCACGGGCCGTCGCAGTTCGCAAATTTAAGGTTCGTATTGTAGGCGAAAATCAACGCACCGCGAGGCTTAACGTACCGCATCAACCGATCAGTCACACTGTGGCTCCTGGAAAAGTCCTCCACATTGTACAGCGAGAACGAACGAACAAACACGCAGTCAAAGGCGTCGCCTACGGGAAAGGTATTAATGTCACCAACGATGAACCGCATATCGGATCCGCCGTAGCTTTTACATGCTGCACGGATTCCAGTCTCGCTGATATCCACCGCAGTTACCCACATCCCACACTCCCTTAGTAAGCTCGAGAAAAAGCCCTGTCCACATCCGACGTCAAGAATAGTCGAGCCCGCACTTAAGCCTGCCTTGGACAATAGGCTTTTTAAGTAACATTTGTAGATCCACTCCTTGTAGGCAAAGCGATTGTCTTTCTCATAATAGGCATCGTAATACTCTTTTGTGCGATGCATCTGATACTTACGGCGCTGCTTTCTTGCGGTTGGAGATTCCTGTGTCGCTACCGGAATTCCCCACGAGCTCTACTGGTCGACAACCATATTTCGTAGCATACCATTTGGCTCGCAACGCTAGCAGCCGCAGCATGACCTTGTCCGGGATCAGTCCCCTTACCCCTGTGTGCAATCCAAGCCGCAAGGCGATCGCGCCTTTAAAAGTCAGTGGCACGAAGTATTCCGGAATTGGGATCCTTTCAAAGCCATTGCTTTCCTGAAATTCCCCATGCCCGCCTCTGCGCCACATCATGTAAACGATATGAGGAACTTTGCGGCCAGCGCAAATTTCAACCGCCTTCGCGATCATGCCATTCATGGGGGCCTTGTCCCGATGGTCTATCTTGTCCAAAATTAGTGTCAACATGGCGTACCTGTCGGCGAACAGGAGCTTAATAAATCCGATCAATTCCTTTCCGTAATAAGCAGTAATGAAAATCGACTCATTGAGATCGAGAGACATCTCTTTCTTAACCGTCTCAAAGTCCTTCCCGTAATGCCAGAAGCGCTTACCGCGGCGCACGGGTGCCTGATTAAAGATATCCATGATTCCGCGCACCAATTCGTCAGTTAATTCGGTTTCCTCGATAACCACGCCGAATTTCGCCGATTTTTTAATTTTGTTTCGTGCCTTGGGGCTAATCTGTTTCTGCAGCCAGTGTTTATATTCCGTGACCGGAATGGCGGCAACATATCGCCATTCTTTATGATACGCATACTTAGTTTCAGTCTCTGGAATTCGCTGCCAGAACCTGAGGAAATCTATTCTCACTGGACAGGCCCTTAGCTCTCGCACTACGCGATCCGGATCGTCGACATCCTCTTGCCACTCGTACTTGAGTGCAGCTGTCTTGATAAAGCGCCCGGAGATGATAAAGGCCCTGCCCTCAGCGCGGACGGCATCGAGACGTACGGGCACGCCTTTCCAACGGATTGTCTCCTGATAAATCACTTCATCTGTGCTTGAGGACATGCTGTGAGAAATAGACTGGCCGAACCTAAACGGAATCACCACAGAGCTGGGAACGGGGCGCTGTCGCTAATCGACAATTCCCAGCCCTTAGGGGTTGTCTCGATCGAATTCCGCGCAACCATTGCTCGAACATCACCAGACTGAACAAAAGCTTATGGTTGTCTTGTCGTCCCGATCGGTGGGCCTCCAGGAGTTTTTGCACCGGCTCGGGTTTAAGTAGCTCAAACATCAGAGAGTTTCCATCCAAAAGCAGTTCCGGAAGCTTTCCCCGGATCGACGAGTGGAACCATTCATCCACCACGTTTACTGCAAAACCGCGTTTCTTGCGGTTAAGGATCCGCTGCGGCAAGTAGCTATGACAAACCTGCCGGTGCAGCCATTTGCGACTTCCATTGCGGATTTTGAAACTCGCGTTGAGCCGTTGCACGTATTCGACAATCGTACGATCCAGATAAGGCACGCGGACTTCCAAGGCATGCGCCATGGAGAGCTTGTCCGCGTACATGAGTAACTCGTCCGGAAGCGAAGAGCGGAGTTCGAGAAGCTGGAAGCCGCCCAGCTCATCGGTGTGCGCCATTTGTGGAGCCAGGCCGCGCCAGTAATTGACGAGTTGTCGATCTTGCCCATCGGGAAGCAGACCATCCTGGAAGAGTCCATCGATAGTTTCTGGGGGCGCCAGAGAAAAAACATCCTGGTAGCGCTTGAGGCGGTCCCCGGTCCCGAGCGAAAAGACGCCGCGCTTTAACATTTCATTGCGAGGCAGTCGGCTGACAGCGGAGCCCACAATTGAGCGAAAGCCAGTAGGCAACCCGCGCCACCAGTCTCCGTAATGAATTCCCAAATGCCGTTTGTATCCGCCAAACAATTCATCCGGGCCCTGACCGATGAGGGCGACTTTAACATCCTGCCGCGCTCGCTGAGAGACGAAGTACATCGGAACAATTGAAGACGCCGCGATGGGCTCCTCCAGGCACTCCACGATTTCGGACAACGACCGTTCAAACTCCGCGCGGTCCAGTTTTACGGTGATGTGTCGCGCGCCGAGAAGAGACGCGGTCTCGGCGGCGTCGGCGAGTTCGTCCTCGGCAAAACTCTCGCCGTAACCGATCGTGTAAGCGGGCCACGGGCCGCCTTGTTCGTTCATCAGCGCCAGGAGCAATCCGGAGTCGAGGCCGCCACTAAGGAGTATTCCCACCGGGACATCGCTAAGCAGATGTCGTCGAACCGCCGCCCGGTACAATTCCAGAAGTTCACGGGTGGCCTCTTTATCTTCCTTCGGACTTGAAAAAGGAACTGGCGTGTAGTTGTACCAGCGTTCTTCGCGGTAGTGGCCATCTTCAACAATCAGCATCGTTCCCGGCGCGAGTTTCTGGATGCCATCGAAAACCGTCAGAGGAGATGGCGTGTATCGGAAACGCAGGAAGAGATTGAGCGCAACTGGATCAACTTCCGGTTTGGAGTCTTCCGCGGCCAGAATCGCGCGAATTTCGGAGCCGAAAGTTAAGCTTCCGCTGTCGATCTTGTAATAGATAAGTTTGATGCCCATGGCATCCCGGGCCACAACCAGCCGCTTTTTGTTCACATCCCAAATAGCCAGACCAAACATACCATTGAGATGGTTGAAGACATCAGTGCCCCATTCTTTGTAACCGTGGATGATTACTTCCGTGTCGGAATTCGTTCTAAACTGATGGCCCTTGCTTTGCAACTCTGCTCGCAGTTCCCTGTAATTGTAAATCTCGCCATTGAAGATTATCCATACCGTTTCTTCTGCGTCCGACATCGGCTGATGTCCGCCGGCGAGGTCGATGATCGATAGGCGCCGGAATCCGAAACCTACCGGCCCGGTGATGAAGAAGCCTTCATCATCAGGCCCACGATGCGCGATCGAGCGCGCCATGCGCCGGACGACATCACTGTCCACCGGCTCACCGCTGGAATAGTTAAATTGGCCTGTGATGCCGCACATATTTCAGAAGTCAGAGATCAGAAGTCAGAAGTCAGAGGTCATCTTAGGATGAAAGAAGAAGGATCATTGATCATACTTTCCGAGCATTGCTCCAACTTCATAGCACTTTTCAGTGAAGAGCGCATGATCGCGTTTCGACAGATAGTCGCAGTCATGGGCGAAATCAAGCCAGTTTCAGTTTCGCCACTTTCACCATCTGCATCCGTCAGCTTACTTACAAAGTGAGCTTCGTACCTACGTTTTGCCCATGCTTTTCGCAGATTCGTATAAACAGACCGGGAGGAGCGTCGGATTTGATCGATAAGTGAGTACTTTTCCTCCGCAGGAGAGCGTTTACCTACCGCAAAAATCTCCATTGCAAGTGCGTACGCTTTCTGATAAACGATAAGATCTTTCGCTGACTTGATCTGCATTGTTACTTCTGAATGAATTCCGCCGTCTGATGTCTGACATCTGATCTCTGACTCTTTGCGCTTGCGCTTTTATCGACTCACGAAGACAAAAAGCGAGGCTCCTGAACATCCGCGCCTGGCCCCATCGATGCAATGGAACATTTGTCCCAACCAAAATGCAACTTACGTGAAGCAAAGGAGCCGTCAGATTTGACCCAATCTTTCAACGGAGGCGATTAAGGGTTGGCCTCGCTATAGAATTGTCTGCTCGCTCGGCTAAGGTCCCTCGTTCCTCCAACATGAAGCACCACTGGTTGTTCGGATTGCGACTCTCCTGTCAAAACCTTAATGGTTCGTACAGCTTTATTACCAAGAACATCCCTTACATTAAAACGTGCTTCTGTTTCGCCTTCCAAACCGGCTTTAGGGGCCTCCACAAAGACCCACCCCCTAACCGTATGACCAGGTTCAATGTCTTTGTTTGCGATCATACAATCAAATGTGTCTTGTTCTATGTTAGATCGACGTGCTTGCTTCATATCGGTGGTGCGACCACGGTTATAAACTTCGCCGCTATGCGCGTTGATGGTGACAAGCCTCACCCACCCTTGTTTGCCGTTCAGTACCTCGATCGAATAGGAGTCAATCATTCTAGGTGCGTCGCTCAAATTAGTGAATCGAATGTATAATAAACCGTTAATTGGCGATGCAATTATCGTTCCCTTTTTGTCACCGCGGATCAGCCAAAAGTTTTCATCCATAGATTTGGGATGTAGCCATCCAGCTTCAACAGCGACTACAAAGTCAAGTTTAGGTCGTGCAGCACTAGGGGGTGATTGCGTTGAGATTTCGGACGGCTTATGTGCCGGAGCGATTTGTCTTATGAGCACAAGCAATACAATCCAGAAGAGAATGGTTGTTCCGGCGCCGAACCCAAGCGACATGCCTCGTAGGTCTTTCATGAAGTAATAGCCAATCGCCAGAGCCAGTAATAATAGGGCCGCGCTGACGACTATGTTTTGTCTCCAAGAGTGAGCAAAAAGATCGTAAAAAACGCCCCTTGAAAATATTCGCCCAATTACGGGATGGTTGATGGGATTGGTGTTGGGCATTTTATCCTGTCTGCCACGCCTCGGGCTGGGGGCCAGTAGCGCCCTCAGCCGCGATGAGCTTTGCGTATTTCAATGTTTTCCGACGATGCCGCTAAGGCTTTCGTGAATCGTCCGGAGTCATTGTCTTTAGGTTCGTTGAACCGAAACGCTTGTTCGTCGAGGTACCGGAACAAACCGTTACAACAGGAAAATAGGACAGGAGTCAGAGATCGGAGGTCAGAAGTCAGAGATCAGAGCTCGGCCTAAGGATGAATGAGGAAGGATCACTGATCATGCTTCCGAGCATCGCTCCGACTTCATGACACTTTTCAATGAAGACTGCATGATCGCCTTTCGACAAATAGCTACAGTCATGGGCGAAGTCGAGCCAGGTTTCAGTCTCACCGTTTTCGCCATCCGCGTCGGTCAGTTTACTTACAAAGTGAGCTTCGTACCTGCGTTTTGCCCATGCCTCTCGCAGATTTCCACAAACAGACCGAGAGGAACGCCGAATTTGATCGATAAGTGAGTGCTTTTCCTCTGCGGGAAAGCCTTTGCTTACACCGAAAATTTCCATCCCGAGTGCATACGCTTTTTGATAAACAATAAGATCTTTCGCTGACTTGATTTGCATTGCTATTTTCCGATGAATTCCGCCGTCTGATTTCCGAGAGCTGCCGTCTGACCTCTGACATCTGATCTCTGATCTCTTTGCGCTCGCGCCTTTATCGACTCACGAAGATAAAAAGCGAGGCTTCTGAACATCTGCGACTGGGCCCAGCGATGCATCGGAACATTGTCCCAACCCAAGTGCAGCCGGCGCGAGCGAAAGGAACCGTCCGGCTTGATCCAGTCTTTCAGAATTCCTCCAACCACACTTTCCAGCGTTGTTTCCACTTGTGGGAACCGGTCCCGAAGCAACAAACATAGATTGATGCACTCTGCGCAGTCGTAGAGCTCGCGTTTGTAAACGGTCAGACGGGGAGCTCGTGAGAATGGCTTCGGCAGACCGTCCGTGCCGAAGAGGTTATTCTGGTAATAACTCACCCCTTTTCCCAATGCCTCAAGCGTTGCCGCATGGCCCGTGAAAGCGTGCACCTTGGCCAATGCTTTCATGACAAAACAGGTGTGATAGTGATCAACGAAATCGCGCACTCCATCGACGGCATAGAACCATGAGCCATCTAGATTCTGCGCTTCCAAAACAAAGTTCAGATTCCGCTCCGCAGTCAGCCAGTACTCTTTCCTGGAGAAGATTTGTGACGCGCTCGTCAGCAGAAAAGAGCGATAAGCTGCGGCATTGATGACTCCGCCCTTGTCGAAAGGTGTGTAGGAACAGCTGCTGGCATTTTCCGAGATCGTAAAGTCCTTGATGTCTGTGAAGGCATGGCGCGCGATGGAAGCCATGACATCCTTCCACTCCTCACGTCCATCAAGCTCGTGAACATGCAAAAAGGCCTCGTAAGCGTATGGAGTCGAGGTGATCAGCGGTGTTTGTTCTTTAATCGTCCCGTTACGGGTGACCCAATCGTAGGGATAACCCCAGCAGTATTCCGCGAATCCCGGGGACCGGCTCTTCTTCAGTTCTTCGAGAAAGTGGACCGCTCTTCGCAAATGCGTCTCATCGTTCGTGACTTGAAAAAGGAAAGCGAAACCCATCGCGTAGTGAGCATCAGCGATCGGAAATCTTGTCGGTTGATGGAAAAACCGTCTCGCCGACGGCAGGAAAGCCTCACAGAAAATCATTGGCGCGACCGCCGCCGTCCCTAGAAGCTTGTGGCGATAGTAAAGCGCCTTCGCGGCTCGCCCGGTTGCTCCTGCGAAAAACGTCTGGTGGTCACGCGACGTTTCTCCGTGGCGGGTGAGCCATTCCGTGAAATCGTTCAGAACATCGGCGACCCTGCCGTCCAGTAGAGTTGTTTGACCAGTTACCATCAAATTGCAGGAGAGCGCGGTTGGCAAAGCGACGGGACTCGTGTCAGACTCGCCTTCTTGTTAGGAGCGAGACAAGGCGACCATTCGCTCTTTTGCGGGTGCCAGGTAGTTATCACGCGCCTCTGAAAGGTAACGGCGCAGCATCGTCTTCACAGCGTAGATGAGATTCTGACTGCTGTAGGCTGCGTCTTCACCAGCTTTGAAACGTAGTGTCAGTAACGTGCTCTCACCCGAGCCTAACTCCACTTTGAATTCGATGTAATCTCCAGCAGAATCCCAGGACACCCGGCTCGATCCGGCATGAAGACTTTCAATGCTATTGGGCTTACGCTCGCGCCGGCGGACGAAGTAACTCTTCGCCCGATCCGAGCGATTCTCGATCAGTAGTTCGCTTCCGTACATCTCAACCTCAACCGAATCCGGAGAGACTTCCTTCTGCCGATAACTTCGCCTGATAACGTCGCCAAGGCGGCGCCAGGCGAGGGGAACTTTGAGGGCATTGAGCTGATCGATGAATTGCACCAGCCGTGCACATCCGTCGCTGCAGAAATCGTGATGGATCACAACGAGGCAAGGTTTCCCCAGAAGGAGATCGAAGGCGAGATTCTCGACGCCTTGAGCAGGGTAGCGCCGAGTGTAGATAGGAAAATCGCCATAGCTCATCACGGCAACATCCCAAACGTCACAGATCCTGAGCTTGCGCACTGCCGGCGGATTGCTGTGCACCTCTGTGTTTACCACGGCCTGGAAGCTTGCGCGCTTCAATTCGGGAATTGCCTGCTCAGAAAAGACTCCCTGCGGGAAGACCATCACGCGATCGTGCCCCAGCCCCGTTCGCTTTTCGTGCAGAGACATACGCCTGACCGCTTCCGTGGCGACCGCACGAAGTCGCTGCCGATCCGAAGTGCCAAACTCGCTATCCATGTGATCGCAGCCATGGATACAGAGAGAGTAACTCTCGGGATTGTCCTTGAAGAGTTTAACCACCTTCCGATCGCTTCTCCGCCAGTTCCAGGGGATGAAGGCTATGCTGGTGGAGAACCGATGCTGCTTCATTAGAGCGAGTAACTGGCGGAAGCGAACGAAGCCGTATCTCGCTTTCAGCAGAGGGTCGTCGATAACCAGGCAGGCACTCGCCTCGGGTGCTCTCCATGCGCTGTGGGCGAATGCCCACCTGATATAGGAAACGGCTGGCACGGCAGAGAAAAGGTGATCACGAACGTCAAAATTAGGAGTTGCGAGGCCGGCATCAATGTCGATCAGCCGCTCTGATGAAACAAAAACCGGCACGCCGTTGCAAGTTAACTTCAGGAACGCGGCTTTGTTGCCTGCGGCAATCAGCGAAGTCACCGAGCTTCCATCAGTATGGAAGAAGTCGCCGCTGCCCAGTGTAGTGGCCGAGGGGTGTATGCGGAGATCGCGCATGGCGCCGCACATGCCGTCCGGATCGTTCGCGATACCCCACTGGATATCAGTTCCCGCTCCCCTGCGAATCGAGATCGTCGTTCCGTAGAGTTGGCGTACCACGTTCGCCAGCGCGACGGGATCCCCGTTGGAATACAGGAAGACAGAATGGATTTGCCGCGTAAAGCCGTTCAAATGGTGTGAAGCGTCCTGCAGGTCTCCCATGACGCGCGCAAAGGTTTGTGCTGCGCAAACCAATCTGTAACTCGTCTTCTTTCCCGCCGGGCCACTCTCGGGAAGCCGAAAATCTGTTGCGCTTTGTCTTTGATAGGGAACACCAAAAAACTCGAGCAACCTTCCTGCCCTACGGTCGTCCGCTAATGAGTGGTCGCCGGTTAAGAGTAGCGCCTTTTCGAGCATGGATTCTGTCTAATTCTACATCCGCAAGCGAGCGGCCGAAGAGCTAGGATTGTAACGGCTTCCCTGCGACGACTAACGACCTCATTGCCCTGGAGCGCGCGACCATATTCAAGACGGGGGACAACGAGCGAAGGAGCCCAGTCAGAAATTGACCCGCGGAATGAGGAATCCAGCAGAAGTGTTCACTGCGCAAAACTTCAAAGCCCACCTGGTGAAACGGTGCCGTGTATTCCTTGAGTGACGGCAGGTAGCACTCTTCCTCCTGCTTTTTCTGGCCACGAAGCTTGTTCTTCAAGGCGCTGCGGAAAGCGGGAAAGCGGTCGTTCATATCGATTACCACACAAACTCCTCCCGGAGCGAGCAAGCGGAAAATGTCGCGGGCGCAATCGAACTGTTTTCCGGCGCGATGGCAGTAGCGGATTGTGTTAACTCCGATAATGAAGTGAAAGGAGTTCTCAAGTTTCGATAGCTCCTGGCCCAAACGCGCCGACATGTCCTCGATCAATGTCTCGTTCTTGGCCACGCAAAATTGAACGCGACTTAGTTCCCACTGGGTAAGGTAGCCTTGTGCTTCCTTATTCGCGGCCTGAATCAGCACAGGAGAAAAATCCGTGCCGATAGCGCTCGCGACGTTGAAGCCATCATGGCTCAAAACCGAGACCAGGTGCAATAGGTTCATCCCGCCGCCACAACCAAATTCCAGCATCCGAATTCCATCTTGTCCGACCTGTTGAGGCAGACGTTTAATCGCTTCGAGATAAACCGTCTTGTAGTCGTGATCGAGAAGATAACTAATCCCAAAGCCGGCAGTAGCCGTGGTATATTTCAAGATCGCTTCCTGCGATGTGTACTCGCGGAAGAAAGGGTCGGCTTCCTTGAGTGAATTGAGTTCCATTGTTTGCGCCATATCTGCGTTCTTTGCGATTTCTGACTGCTGATTGCTGAGATTTACTACCGCTCCATTGCAACTCGGAAGCTGTTCACCTTCTTGAATCTTAGAAGAGTGCGAAAAATAGTTTTCAGCTTTTTCATCTGCTCCCGTCGATGAAAATGCATCAACTGCGGGGTTACAGCGCGCTTGGTGCGCCGCATGGCGGACCAGCCGTAGCCAGCAAGCAAGGCCACGCCGTCAACCGGGTGCTTTGTCGCGCGGTAGGCGACGCGAAAGAGCTGCCACAAAGGTGAACCGCCTAAATAATAATCCTTTTCGCCGTAGGAAAAGCTGGCTGCCACACTGCTCCTTCCTGCCGTGCCGAGCGTCCGGTAGTGATGAAACCGTTTCTCAAGAAAGGATCGTGTTCTCCATCCTTTCATCCGCGCTGTCGTGACGGCAATCCAGTCAATCCCGCCGGCGTGGTTGGGGATATAGCCACCAATTTCTTGAAAGCACTCCCTCCGGAAGAGCTGGCATCCGCCAGCAACATGATTCCCACCCTCAAAGCTGTCCCGCGCTGAGTCATAACCATCATCTTCGACAAATGGAGTCCCAGCTACACCAAGCTTGGGATCTTCCGAGAATTTCCGCATCAAAAACTCCAGATACTCAGGATCGAACGAAAGGTCCGCGTCCAGATTGCCGATCACATCAAAGGAAAGCGAGGTAACCCGTTCGAATCCGGCATTGAATGCCTGCACTTTCCCAGCAAAACTCCGGTCCTGGCGCTGTGGACGCTGGAGAAGCTCGATCCAGAGAAATTGCTTGGCATAACCCCGGACAATCTCCGCGGTGCCATCCGTCGAGCCATCGTCCACAATTACCCAGCGCTCAGGCAACCGCGTCTGCGCGACCATAGAGGCAAGAGTCTTTTCAATGAAAGCAGCCTCATTGTGCGCGGGCGTTATGAGAACGTAATTCATTGGCGCAGACTCAGAAGTTAGAAGTTGTGCCGCTTACTGAATCGCGGACCACAGTCGGATATCCGCCGAGGCCCGATTCACCTGAGTTAGCGGCTTTCTCGCTTCGCTGGGATAGATTTGGGCAAAGATCTCATCCATCACCCGGGCCGTTAAGATAATTTCTCGGTACGGAATCGGCGGTTCGCTTCCCAGACGGATACTGTTGTAGAAGCGTTCAATCAGTTCCTTCATTCCAAAGTCCTGATAGAGGCGTCTGCGCGCAAAATTGATGACGTTGCGGCTTGCGTTCCTAAAATGTTCCCTAGCATTCCTTAATGGTGGGATAAAATAAGTCAGATAGCTCTTGTACGAGCGGTTTATATTTCGAACGAAACTTCCGGTGATAATATCCGCAGTAACCGAACCGGCCGGCCCGTAAACGCGGAGTTGGTTAAGTCCTCTAACCTGAGTAGAGAAGCAGAAAAATGCCGTCGTGCCACTCGTGTCTCGCATCAGGACCCTCAATTCATCCAGGACTTCTTGTGCGCCAAGGCTTCGGAGTTGCTCGCTTTGATGAGCTGTGGCAACAATTTCTGTCACCTCATCATTAAGAAATTCAGCCAGTTTAGCAATTCCGTGGCTGATAATGTTATGAAGTAGCTGCCCCGGCAGCTGGCGCACCCAATGGTTGCGATTCCCGAGCATTGGCGCCACGTAACTCGTGTCTCCGAGGTCGTATGACCAATAGCTCTCGAGATGGATCGGCCGTCCGCCCAGAAATCCGTCGCTCACGAGCCGGCGCATCTCGAGCATTTCAAGAGTGAATAGGTAATTATGACCGACGGTTATTTTTAAGCCGCAACTTTCAGCCAATTGAATTAACGACTCTGTCTCGCTGGCCGTAACAGTGAAAGGTTTTTCAAGATAGACATGGCAGCCCGACTCGAGGCATTGTTTGGCAAGCGAATAATGGCTCCGTGGCGGGGTGGTAATGTGAACGACATCGGGAGAAGCGGTCCGCAGCATTTCTTTCAGATCGGAAAAACATGCGATAATTCCGAAGCGTTCACCTAGTTGTTTGGCCATGAGCAATTCCCGATCGCAAAGGGTCACGATCTTGCAATCCTGAATGCGATGGATGGCTTGCACATGTTGGTCGGCGACCTTGCCGCAACCGGCTATAGCAATGCGAAGCATCTTGTAAGGCGTTACAACGTTGAATCGTTAAATCGTTACAACGACAAAACCGACTTCTGACCGCTGACATCCGGCGTCTGAGTTGCGTCCTCTGACATCTGACCTCTGACATCTGACTTCTGGTCCCTGTCCTCGCCGCCGCGATCGAACTGGCCCAGAAACGCCTCCATCGCCTTTTCCATTGGCACCCTTGGTTTCCAGCACAACTGCTCTCGAAGCTTCCGATTTGAGTAGCGGTTTCCCTTCCACTCCGCAGCACATCGGCGGCGGTTGAACGCGGGGGGGAGTTGACCCTTTGACCATTTCGAATATTTCTCCCATAGCAGACACATGGCGTAGCCAACAGAGTAAGGGAGCCTGATTGAGGCAAAGCGTTTCACCTTCCCCTTATACGCTCTCAGGAATTGGTGACTGGTCAGTAGCTCGTTATCCACGACGTTAAAAATTTCACCTTCCACGCCGGGTTTGAGGCCAGCCAGAACGATCGCTTCCGCGCAGTTATCGACAAAACTCAGTGGCAACACATTGGAGCCATTAACCTGAATGAAAAGCCCAAACGTACTAATTCCAACGCGACCGCTTAGCTCTCGCTTGCCCGGTCCAAAGACGTATCCGGGCCTGACAATCACATAAGGCAGTTGACATTTGCCACCGTATTCTTTGACCAATTCTTCCTGCCTAAGCTTTCCGAATCCATAAGCATCAAATCGTTGCTGCGGCGCATCTTCCAATGGGCAAGTCTCATCCAGGAGTGCGCCGCGTTTCAAACTTAAGTTGGAATAGACCGCAAAGGAGCTGACATTAACAAAGCGCTTCGGCTTTCCAACCTCGAGAAATGCATCCATCAGATTGCGAGTGGCCAGTGCCGAATTCATGAAGGCGCCAGCAAAGGACTTATCAAACCCGGCAGCAAGGTGGTAAATGATGGAAACACCTTCGGCAGCTTTCGCGCAATCCTGCCTCGAAAGAAGGTCGCCTGCAAAAAGCTTTACATTCATCCCGGCATCGAACCTGCCAATCGTGTTTTCAAGTCGGCCAAGTTGGCTGGAGGGCCGAACGAAACAACGAAGGTTGGAATAGCCGTATTCGAGAAGGATTTCGACAACCTTTGCGCCAATAAAGCCGTTCGACCCTGTGACGAGAATGCAATCATTCGGCGAAGCCATGTATTCCAAGTCAATTGCTTGAGCGCGCCTGACCTCTGTTCTCTTTCCGGTCCGGAGGCTCCACGGGGCCAGAGGCTACCTTCTCATTTCTGGCGCCGGTTGTGGTCAAAGGGTGGGGTACGTATAAGGCTTGAATCCGGGGCTGGGAGTATTCCCGTAGAAGTCGCGATTTTCCGGAATCTACGCAATAGGGCTCTTTAGCGGTGCGAAGGTCGGTGCTCCGTTTACAGTGTTGTTCCACGCAAAGATCGGCTCCGACGCTTCGTGCGACCAGCCAATTGCGTTCGTAGTTGTCGTGTCGCCTTCGCGGGCTGAACGGATGGCGGAACCAACGTCTACTTCGGTTATGAGGACAGCTGCTAGTGATTGTCAACTGTATGTGGAAAATAGGCCAACTCCATCTCCTCGTCAGGACCAGTGATCTCGGAAAACTCAACCCGGGACTCGGATTCAAACCAAGGATACTCCATAGCAATGATGTAAAAAACAAACCAGGACAGACTCAATCCTCTAAAGGAGACCTCCGTCCAGTTATAAAACACTATTGCTACAAGAAAGCTCAACCGGAACCGGGCCCATTCGAAATCCCGCAAGAGCGCCAAACGTATCTTGCAAAACGTTGCAGTGATTAGCCCTGCCAGGATTAGCAGTCCTACGAGGCCTAAGTTCAAATAGACCTCAAGATAGCCATTATGCGCTTCATTGGGCTGCCAGGGGCGTCCTTCGTGAAGCAGGTTGAGCCGGTCTCCTAACCAAAAGCTTTCAAAACCGACTCCAAAGATTGGGTTCGTGTGGAGCGCCAGGCACTGGCGCCAGATCTCCGCTCTTCCCATTATGGTAGATTCATGGCCTGTAAGGTCCACTATGCGCTCAAAAATCCCGAACGCGAATTCCGCTGCCACCAATACAACCAAGGCTAGCAGCACATACGTGCCAATTAACTTCTTGTTCACCCATGGCCGACCAACCAGCAGCATCACCACGACCGCGATCAGCAACGACAAAGAAGAGGTAGCACTATGTGCTTTCAAGAGAAGCCACCAAATCATGAACAGTAAACCCCCGATTAACCAAAGCTCGTCTCGCCGGGCTTTGTTCTTCTCAGCGCGCCAGGTTTTTAGGAAATACCAGATGAAAAAGATGCCCAATACTAGGCATATACAGCCGAGCGTGTTCTTGCTTTGGGCGATGCCGTTGTTCACAGGCAGACCGCTCCACTCATCGAACTGGCGGCCTATCCCCGGATAATACTTGATGGCCAGAATGGAAAAAGTCAGCAGAATGTAAGCACTTCTTTTCATCAATCTGGCCAGCGCTTCGTCGGAATTCGGTTCCGTAAAGAGAATAAGCACCATGATAGGATGGCCGAGCACCTTGATCCACCGCTTAAATGCCACGAACGGAAACTCCGACCAAAGGATAGCAACAAAACAGTAAACAAGGAATGCCATAAGCCATCCGTTGTTGCGGATAACCTCTGAAAGCTCGACCTGCCTTTTGTTAAGCACGCACAGGCCCGCGAAAATCAACGCGAAGTAAACAAGAGCGTCGATCGGATTCCCCTCTTCGGGTGAGCCGAGGGGAATGGGGACATGCAGAATATAAAGCCATTGCACAAGGGACCTTGATCCCATAAGCAGCACCCACACGAGGGGGAGCCAGAGCGCACCGCTTACATTGGGTTTGGCCCGAATGTCCCGCCGGAAAAGAAAAACGATGAATGCAATCGTAAGAAAGAGCGCAATTGTCGGTGGCACGATTTGCGTGCCGAAGAGCGCAATAGGCATTTGGATTCGATTCACGTATCTATAAGTTCTTGAATTACTTCAGCCGAGTCAGGTCGACCTGGCAGGCGGATATCAGATGGTACATGTCAAAGGACGGAGGGTAGCCGGCGTAGTTCGACAGCTGCCGAACTACAGCGAGCCGGGGAAGACGGAGGACAGACATTAAACAAGCGCATAACTGCCGATATTGAGGCTCTGCAGCATTGCTTGGAATTGGTTGTCCATCAAATATTCCGATTCCAACTCGAGTATCGGATGCGTCATCACTTCAACGTTACTTGATCGCGCTAATGCCGCCACTCGGTCTAATTTCTTCTCCTTGATGCATTGCGTCAGATCGAAGAAATAATCGGTAAGCCGATACCTTCGGGCGAGCCAGCGATCGACAAGTGCCCGGTAGGCTCGGTTGAACCGACTCTTTTCGCCAGGCCAGAAAGAGAAGTTGCGGCGGATTTTCATACCGGCGGGAATCAGGTCGCTCAGAAGCATGTTGGCACACAAATGCATGTGATGGTGCCCATCGATGTGTGATGGCGGTTTGCCAAATAGACGCGCGAACTCCTCTGCCTGCGCCTGGTAGGAATAAGAAAACGCGTTTCGCAGAAAGGGATTATAAAAAAGCTGAGAGTACTTGTTTCGCCTAAGGTAGCCTACTAACCGGCTATGGCACTCGCCAAGTCTTCCGGAGTTGTTCTTTCCTGTGAATCTCTCGGTAAAGTTGAGATGTAATCCCACGTCCAATTCGTTTTCTTGTGCCAGCTCGGCGGCCCGCTCAGAATCCGCCATGAAAACCATCGCGCTGACCGACGTGATCCTACCCGCTTTGTAACACCTGAAGGCGGCATCGGTTTCCGCCAGGGAGCGGCCCCAGTCATCAGCATTGATGATCAACATCCGATTTCAGCCACCCATCTGGGCCAAGGTTTCTTTGCTTCAAGCTGTCCGACTTCACGATAGCCTCTAAAAGGCCGGAAGGAAACTGTTGGCGCAAGATGGCGATATTCGGCATGACGCAATGGCCGCCAATTACACCGGGGAAATATTTCACTGGCGGGAAGAATTTAATCTCGTCATAGAAGGACACGACTTCGTCGTAATTGGCGCCAAACTTTATGCAATAGCGTTCGACCTCCTGTGCCCATGCAATCATCAAGCCGAAATATGTCGTTTCCGTGAGCTTGGCAATTTCGCTTGCCTCTGGAGATGTGAGCAACATGGTTTTCATTCCGACTTCCTCAAAGTGTTCGACGGCGCGCTGGCCTGACCGCAGGTGGAGCGCTCCAATAAACTTGGCATAGTGCAACATCTCCTCCTGCATCCGGACATGCTTGCCGCGAACCGGGCTGTTTACGACTGCGGTTCCGGATTCAGCCGCAATGCTGCGGGTAGTTCCAGGAGCAACCGTGCTATTGATTACTGTGAGAGCAGGCCGGTACTGATGAATGTATTCTACTACTTGTCCAATGAACTTGCCGCTCTCGAATGGGAAACAAATATGCATAACATCGCACTGGGAAATGGGTGCGGGCTGATTGATATCTACCCCAAATGTTTGATGCCTGCTCTTCATAATTTCCAGCAAAGGTTTACCGACCTCGCCGAGGCCAACGATGATGACAGTTTGGTTCACAGCCGAAATTATGATCTTTCTGGCGCTCTAGCTTGTCGCAGTTGGCGTTAGAGCCGGCTGCACTACGTGGTGGCTTGGCCCACGTCCACGACCGAGCTTGAAAGCGTTCTTGATCTGACACGTGACCTCTTCAATCGCTTCCTCAGTAATTTCTGGGTATATGGGCAGGGAAAGAATGCGAGACTGGTTGGCGTAAGCAGCCGGAAAATCTTTTGGACCGTGACCGAGATAAGCGTAGGCAGGATAAAATGGGAGCGCTTTTGGATAATTCAAGGCCGTGTAGATACCCTTCTGGGTGAGGTGCTTTCTCAAAGCATCCCGGTTCTCTGTGCGAATGACGTAGAGGTGATAGACATGGTCGCGGTCGGACCTGACCTTTGGCGTGGTAACGTCATCTACGTCTTCCAGAAGCCTGTTGTAAAGCTCAGCGACACGACGGCGCGCCTCCGTCCAGGCGGGTAAATGGGGCAGTTTCGTGTTCAGAATTGCCGCCTGCAGACCATCCATGCGGCTATTGATGCCTTCCATGACGTGATCGCCCTTGCCACCGTGACGCGCGAACGTTGCCATCCAGTCGGCGAGGCGGTCATCATTGGTAACCACACATCCGGCATCGCCATAAGCGCCCAGGTTTTTGCCGGGGTAAAAAGAAAACGTCGCGGCATTACCAAAGGTTCCGACGAACTGGCCTTTGTATCTAGCGAGATGTGCCTGGGCGCAATCTTCTATGACCCAAAGATTGTGCTTTTTTGCAATCGCCATGATCGCGCCCATGTCCGCTGGCTGTCCATAGAGATGCACTAGAATGATTCCGACCGTGGCAGGTGTGATTTTTCTTTCGATATCGGGCGGATCAATCGCGAAGGTTTCCTCATCCGTGTCGCAGAACACGACCCGGCCGCCGGCCTGCGTGATCGTCTCGGATGTTGAGATCCAGGAATGTGCCGACGTGATGACTTCATCGCCGGGTTTTAGACCAAATCCTCGCAGGGCAATGTAAATCGCGTCCGTCCCGTTCGCGCACGAAACGCAACGTTTCACGCCAAGCGCTCTCGCCCATGCCTCCTCGAAAGCGTCCACGTGCGGCCCGCGAATGTAAGCTGACTCGGCGATCACTTCGGCAATGGCCCTGTCAATCTCTTGTTTGATCGTCAGGTATTGTGCGTGCAGGTCAACAAAGGGAATTTTCATTGCGACAGAGCAGAAATCAGAGGTCAGACGTCAGGAGCAGGTTAGAGGCGACGAAGGAGGCGGGCTGGATTGCCCGCGTAAATGCCGGAAACAGTAATATCTTTGGTAACAACTGCGCCGGCTCCGATGACCACTTGATCACAGATCGCAACCGGCAGGATAGTGGCATTTGTTCCGATGCTCACACGATTGCCAAGTTTGGTTGGTCGCCAGAGCTGCGGTTTTCCCGCAGGACCACCGGTGACGAACAGATCATTAATAAACATCGCTCCATGAGAAATGAAGCAGTCGTCCCCGATTGTGACCAAGTCGCAGATGAACGAGTGGGATTGAATCCGGCACCGCTTTCCGATGGTTGCTCCCTTTTGTATCTCAACGAAAGGTCCGATGAAAGTTTCATCGCCGATTTCACAACCATATAAGTTTGTCGGTTCTATGACGGTCACATTTGCACCGAACTTCACATCGACGAAGCCGACCGTACTTTGCTTGACTGGATTCATACCTCGAAATTCTGACGGATGACCTCGCCGTTGAGGGGTCGCGCGCGCTCGAGAATCGAAACGACAGTTCGCGCGTGACTGAGTCCAGTGAGCGGTTCCTGTGAGTTACGGATGCAGTCGGCGAAGTGTTCCGCCTCGACGCGGAGCGGTTCCGCAAACTTGACCTCCGGCATCAGAATATCGCCGCTCCGATAGTTGAACTGTGCAACCCGCGGGTTATCGAAGTCCATGTTCTCACCCAGGATGGCGCGGCGATCGATTCCCTTGTCGTAGATGACGATTTTGTTCTCCGCGATGTCGTCGTAAACGACCATCTTGCGCGAGCCGACAATAATCATCTTCCGCACCTTCTGCGGATCCAACCAGCTAACGTGAATGTTTGCGATGACTTTTCCGGGATATTTAAGACTAAGAAAGACAACGTCATCGATCCCTTCCTGCATGTAGGCCATGCCCTGACGGCCGATGGAAATCGGCTCCGGGTTGCCAAGCCAATATTGAATGATGCTGATATCGTGGGGCGCGAAGTTCCAGAGGGCATCGATATCAGAGCGGATGCGCCCTAGGTTCAGCCGTTGGCTGTAGATGTAGCGGAGTTCGCCGAGCTCGCCGGAATCAATCAATCTCTTCACGTAACGGACGGCTGAGTTGTAGACGAAAGTGTGGCCCGTCATCACAACGAGATTTCGCACGGCAGCGCGTCTCGAGAGTTCATCGACCTCGACAACCTTCGTCGCGAGCGGCTTCTCTACGAAAACGTGTTTGCCGGCGTCGAGGACTTCATTAGCGAGAGAGAAGTGACTTGCGGCGGGTGTCGCAATCACCACGCCATCAATGGCGGGATCGTCCAGAACAGTCTGATGCGTCGCGATCGCGCGGCTGCGAGGGAAATTTGACTCCACAAAGCCGCGACGTTCCGCGCTCGAATCTACAACGTACTTGACCGTGCATCCCGGCAAGGCCGAGAAGTTGCGCAGAAGATTCGGGCCCCAGTAACCACATCCGAACTGTGCAAGGACTAAATTTGGTGGCATGGCAGAAAGGAGTCGAAGGGGAAACGAGAAGGACTAGGCAGCGATCAGAATCTGGTCTGAATCGTCGATTGTGAACTCCTCGAAAGGTGCGCTACCCGAGTGACGGAGGTTGTGCTTTGAAGCGCTGCTGTTATATACCCTCACAGTTAATGGCGGAAGATCAGCGGCGGTTGGATCAGTGGCTGGCTGCACCCGGATGCTTGCGCTGTCCTGCGTGACACGGGCGAACGATGTCGTCCGCCGCTTGCGAAACCACGAGACGGCTTGCGCCGCTGTAGCAAACCATGGTGTTCTGGCGCGCAAGTCGCGGAGCAGGGTCACATAGGCGTCGCCCCATAACCTTTCGGGCCCGAGGCTTCGGTCGTGCCAGTTGATGGTGAGGGCACCGCCGAACCTTGTTGCATTCTCGATCAACGGCAGCATTGCAGCGCCAGCCTGCTCGTCGGACAAATTCATGTACGACGGATAAAAGAGCGCCGTGTCCATGATGTGCAATGGGAGTTCGAGCAAATGATCGACATTGGGTTGCTTGAAGACTTGAGCGGTTCCCGCGCGGTACCCGATCGTTTCGTTGTAGCCAGCAGTTGAGTCGTAGGAAAAGCCGGCTTTCTCGAGCGTTAATGACGCTTGCGAATTGAAGTAAAGCCAGTGCATCCGAACACCGACCTCGACCGTTCCCGTGATTTCCTGAATGCGCGCACGCTCATCACGACCTTTTGCGCTGTCGCGCCACGCATCGATGCCGTGGACAGCGATTTCGCTATTTGTGGAAAGCAGCTTTTTTAAGGCATCCACAATATCGGCCGAAGCGTAGCGCGAGGCGCGCTTTGCTCTTGTTCGACCGTTAGAATCAACGCCCGCGTCGCCCTTTGTCGGAATGACAAAGAAAGTTGAGGCGAGATCCCTTTCCAGCTCCAAGTACCGATCGAGCTGGTTCCAGAAGTCTTTGGCAAGTCCAACGAAGACCAGGGGCAGGGAAAGCGCTGCCTTCCAATTGATAGCTACCTGCCGAAGAGACCTTCTTCCTCGACAGAAGTTGATGACTGAGCCAACCAGCGCCCGGTAAAGAAAACCAAACATCGTGTGGTCGCAGATATGATAACGCACGCGCGGGTGGTCCACGTCATGAGTGAGGCACACTATAAAGCGATTTCCTGCGGGGACAGGAAGGATCTCGACCAGGCTCACTCTCTGGCTAACGATCAGCTCGCGAAGCAGCGAGACGTGGAGATCCAGCGTGGGTATGTTCGCGAATTCTGCTGGCTGTCCTTGCGTCAAGAGGTAGCGGACTTCTTCGAACAGATTGAACCCGAAGCGAATCACTACTTGAGCGTCAGAAGCTACCGAGACAGCAGCAGCCGAGTTTGTTCCTTCGTGAACGAGAACTGTGTTGCATGGGCTGTCGAAGAGAAGGCAGTTTCCGTAAATCGGCATTCGTTCGCCGCGAAAAGAAACGAAATGGTCTCTGGGACCAGACCGTGTCTTTATGTTTCGGCACTCCTCGAATGCTTGCCGCTGCGCACTATAAAGCAAAAGCAGCTTGGCGCTGTTCTCTGGAACCAGGCTATTTGAGCAGAGCAGGACATCGTAATGCGCGCCGGGCCGATGGAATTCCCAAGGCGTTTTAAACAGCTCAAAGAATTCGGCGACGGCTGGATGTTCTGCCTCACTGGCGACGACACCAATCATTTCGAACGAGCGGAGAAGGTGACGCGATCCGCCTGGAGAAGTTCGCTGATGGAATTCAACAAACTAAGTCGCTCGCGGCTCCATGTGTGTGACAGGTAGATTTCCTGGCCACGCTTCACCGTTTCCGCCACTTCAGCTGGATGAGAAAAGGCGAACTCAATTTTTCGCGCGAGATCGTCCGCATCCCCAAGCTCGAAAAAGATGAGATCATTGTCGCCGAAATAGTCTTGAATACCCTTTGTTTTCGGGGCAATCACCGGTTTCGCGAGCGCCAGGTATTCGAAGATGCGAGTAGGCGTGTTGATTTCAGTGAAGATGTTGCGGTGGTTGGGGATAATCCCCAGATCGCAATCCTCAATTGCCTCGACGATCTCTTTGAGATTGCGAACGCCGAGATAATCGACATTTCGATCGAGTCCCCGTTGCTGAGCCGATTCCATCACTTTCTCGAAGAAGTTTGTTCGCTTACCGCAAACACTCAGCCGGGCAGACGGAATTGTTTTCCTCACCTTCTCCAAGGCGTCTACAGCCAGGTCGAAACCGTTGCGGTGGACCAACGAGCCGTGATAAAGAATCACAAATGGCTTGGCCTCATTGCCGTTTCCATTCACACCGCGAACGTCACCCCACTGGAAGCGGAACACCTCGTCATCAGGGGAATTGATTACGACTTTAATTTTATGCGGCTGACAACTGCGCGAAGAGTAGATCTTTTTGCACGCGAGATTCACGGTCAGCACGAGATCGGCAAAGCGGATACTCCACTTCTCCAGTCGCTTCAAAACGACTACGCTGAAGCTGTGCTCGGGCAGCGTGAAGATCGTCTGCATGAGCTCAGGCATGGGATCGTGCAGGTCCAAAATGACCTTTGCACCGAGGAGTTTCGGCACGATCGCGGCGAAAACGAGGATGTCCGGCATGTTATGCACATGGACGAGGTCGTACCTGCGCGTGAGTGATCTCGAGGCGAGATAGAAAAATGAGGTCAGGATAAATGCAGCATACCGGCCAACATAGTCCAGCTTGCTGCCACGATAACGCTTCAGCCGGACACGTGTGACGTTGATACTGCCATAAGTCTCATGGGCCGGCTCACCATCTCCATCCCGCAGGCAGATGAGGTCTATGTTAGCACCCTGGGCTGCTAATGCCTCGGCCGCTCTTCTGGGCCGAGGATCCGCAGGATAGTGCGAGAAGAGCAGAACAGCGGCGCGTCTGCCGCACAGCCGGCGAATTTTCGCAGAGGCAAGCTCGTCGTCTCTGCGGAAGCTCGTTCTGGAGGAACGAATTTGGATGACGTGCCCGGCCACTTCCTTCGGGAGGGCGTGCCAGTACTCGCCCGCATACTTGGTTCTGATGTAAGTGAGGAATTGGCGGTATAACGCCGCGGGATACTCCGTTGCCCTCTGCCGCGACCCGCCGAACGACATGTAATCTGGGTGCGCATCGAGGAGCACCATCCCTCCATGCTCTGCAATCCAATCAAGCTTTCGCATCCAGATCTCCGGAGTGGTTTCGCGCAATAACAGGAACAGGGTTGAATCCTGCGGCAGAGTGTACGGAAGTTCGACGTAGCCGGTCCGGGCACTCGCGGAGGGATTCGTGACTGGTGATTCGCCATTCGTACCTGCCTGAGGAACCCAGAAGGGAAAGATCGTGTGACGGCCCTCGGGCTGAGGCTCGAATGGATCCGTATCGAATGTCGATGCATCGTATGCAATCTTTAACTGGTGCAACCAGTCCAGCTTGTGTAACATGAACGCCGATCTAAATCCTACCGCTCCCCAGTCAGCGAGGTAACGGTTAATGCTAACGGCTTTCCGCCCGAACTCCCTTTCGGATTGATAAAGCCGCCCGTCGTGTCGAAGATCGTGGATCCCTACCTCAAAGCCATTTTGCCCCAGTTCCTCTCTTAGTCCACGAGGATCCCGGTAGTCCCCTTCGGGAACAAAGTTGAATGAGGAGCGGAACCCCAACTCCAGTTCGAGCTGCATCAGCTCCCGGCACTTCCGCAAACCAACTCCACTTTCGACATCGTGCGTCAGCACAAAAGCGAATTTCTTGCCGTTGGGCCAGCCCGGCCAGTTTTCCGGTGCACGTTGTGAGCCTGGCATGATCGGCCAGATGTCCGTGACGCGCTGGCGGGTACGCTCCGCGATGCGGCGCCGAACCTCCATTCGGATGGACCGCGGGATGAGCGGCTTTAGACCGTAATAAATTCTATTGCGTAACACGAGGTTATCACCAGCTCTGTGGTCGCGCTAATCGTCCACTGCAAGCACCCAAGCAATCGGGCGCGACCGCTTGCAAGAATTGGAACCGCAGTGCAGTCGTTACGAAAGCAGCCGATCAAGAGTCGCCATGGAGCCACTTCGGAACGTAGGAACGCGCTTTGTTAACTACCACACCCACGTTGTCTCGCTCCGCGACCAACTTCCCGTAGCCCCGCTTTATAACCTCGCGGTTGTCCTTTTCCGCCTCGACCACGAGCAAAAGCTTGTCCATGAAAGCGGCCATGCCCCACGTGGGACTTGTCTGGCTTAACTGAGGCATGTCAAAAATGATGTAGTCGAAGTCGCTCGCTTTTAGATTTGGCATCATGTCGAAGAATTTTTTCAAGCCGAGCTGCGCCGGCCCAGCATTGGGGGATCCCACGGTAGCCAGATAGAGATTGTCCGCAGCTGAGGCGATCGTACCCTTTGGCTTAAGAGCCGCGCTAAGCGAATACGCAGGCTTACCTTTGAAGAACTGATGAACGTCCTCGGGACCCAGATTTACATCGACAAGAAGGACCTTGCCGTCATTGGTTTCCGAAAGTGAAGCAGCCAGCCCGGCGGCGAGGGTAGAAGCTCCCGCGTCTTCCGAAAAACCGGCAATACCCACAAGCTTCGGTTTATGGGTCAAATGATTCAGCTCAAAATAAAGACCGAGGCGATCCCGAATTGCGTCACAATACGGCCGGATGAAATGGCCGGCCTCCCAGGGCGCCAACTTGGAGTGGTGCGGCCTTGTTGCGAGTGCTCCTGGATTCGCCGGCGAACCATTTGGAGGCAGGGCCAAATGGCCGTTCCGAGCATTGGAATACGGTATCGAGAGCATGAGCGGAATGTGCAACTGCGTCTCCAGCGAGAGTGGCCTCCCAACCGTCCGATTCAAGACCAATCCTTTTATCAACGCGAGCGCTATACCCAAGGCTATCCCTCCGCCGGCCAGTCCCAGGGCAATCTTATTGCGCGTTTTGGTCTCAAGCATTGGAGGGGAGGGCCGCTGGACGGCGCTAATGTTGGGCATTTTGGAGGGGTCCAAAGCCTCGTCGACGCGCGCCTTTTCGAGCGTCGCCGCGAAATACTTGTAATTCGTCTCGTCCAGCTCCCGCTTCCGCTCCAGGTCTTCCATTTGCGGCCCCAGCTCCGAAAGCTGCTTCATTCTCTGCTGAACATTGCGAAGCCGGGCCTTAAGTGTCTCGACTTTTGCCTCGATGCCGGCAACCTGAGCTTTTTCAGATTGCGGCGTTTTTTCAGATGTCGAGCTTTTTGCTTTCCATTTCTTTGACTTGCTCTCCCCCGTCTGTTTAACAACGGCTTTGTATTGCGCCAGGTCCGCCTCGGCGGTATTAAGCTGGTCCTGGGTTTTCGCCGCCTCGGCAGTAAGGGCTTCTGAGCCATCCTTAAGCGACACAATCCCCGTCTTGTCCCTCAGCGACTTTAGGGCGTCCGCCGTTTGGTTTAAGCGCGCTCGAACCTGATCGGTTTGTTGGGTTACAAAATCGAAGGCGCCAGCGGAGCGGTGCACTTCAAGATGCTTAACGAAATAACGACTCAACAGTTCCTGCAAGACGAGCGTCGCGATCTGCGGGTCGCTATTTCTGTAGGATACGAAAATGATGTTGCTTCCCTTGTTAGAAATCGCCTTCAGGCCCGAGCTAATCGCGCCGGCCGCGTCCCCTTCTGTTGCAGCGTGCAATCGTTTGGGACCGATCGCCTGGGCGACTTGCACTGCCAGGTCCCAACTGGTCAGAATCTCGATTTCAGCGCCGATCACTCTATCGTTGCTGCTCAACGCGGCCGCGGGCGCGACGTTCGTACTGTCGATGGAGTCAACGGCGCTCCTTTCCAGGACATAGCGCACCAGCAACTTGGCCTGGGACTCGTACACAGGCGGAAAGAAGAAATAAAACGCCGCCGCTGCGATGATGCTCACCGCCGCGCAAAGCAAGATCGTTAGCTTGCGCTTGAACAGAGCGAATAGGATGCCGCTCAAGTTCAGCCCGGAGTGATGTTGTGTTTCCCGTCGGATTTCAGCCATAGTCTAACCTCTAGTCGAGATGCGGGTAGATCATCGAGCCCGCCAGTCGGTTGAGGACCAATGGCAACCTGCCAAAGATCCTTGTGTGGAAGCCGGAGTCATGGGGGGCCGCAATTAAGCACTGCCGGCCCGATGGATCAACCCGAAAGTAATCAATTGTGTCTTCCTCCGTGTCCCACGAAAGTTTGAATCGTCGCAAACCGTCATTTTCGCAGGCGGTGCGCCCGAAATGCAATTTTTCCGCGCCGTTGCGCGCCAAAAACTGGATGCCCCGCCACATGACAAGATTATTCGCGCGGAATTCCTGAAACCTTTTGTCAGAAGCGCCGTATTTATAAAGAGCGTTCTTTCCGAAGCGGAAGAAGATCGCGGCGGCAATTGGGCGCGACCCGCGGTGGGCGAGGACAATGAAACCGAGACCGGGTTTGATGATGTGATCGTAGACGTTCAGGAAAAACGAGGCCGGTTGCGGCGGGAGACCGTGGCGCCGGCGCGTTTGAACATGAAGCCGGTAAAAATCGCGAATGGCCGGGCGATTGCGGACGACGACCGCGCTCAAATCACTGCGTTCTGCTTTGCGAATGGCCCGGCGGACTGGATTGGCGAAGCGACTGGTCAACTCTTCGGCGCCGCTGCGCAAATCGAGTGTATGCCCGTAAAATTTCGTGGCTGAACTCGTGGCGAGTTGAAAGAATTTTCCCCCGCGTATTTCAAGGTGTTTCCAGCGGCGTTCTTGCGCGAAACGAACGAGCCGATCTCTTACCAAGCCCACCGCTTCCGGATCAAAGACGAGCGGTTCGCACGCATCGCTAAATGGAAGGCAGACGCCGCGGCGGCCCGTAAACGGACTGCGCACTTCCATCAGCGGAATCAACGCCGCCAATCTGCGCCCGCGGGAAAACTGAAGATAGAAAGGTCGATGGTTATAAGTTTGGTGAAGCACCTTCGCCCAGGCACTGCTGTGGAAACAACTGGCATCGCGATGCAAAGCAACAACGGCGTCCCAACGCTGATCGTGGATAGGATCGAGAATCCGCATTTGCAGCGATTTGCTGGTTGCCTTCGGCTCGACGAAAGAATAATCACCCGAGACGGACGCCGCTTCTTTCGTTCCTGATTCAGCTTGCTGAAACGTCTTCAAAATTCTCAGTAGATGAGCGCTATCGCCCCAACGGTTTCGCTGACGCAGTGAGCGAACATATTCGATTTGCCCTCAGGCGTTATGTCCGACGTGACGAGCTGGTTCGCCACTCATCTGGTGAATGCTTCAGTCTGCACAAGCTCTTCCGCTTTGGCGGCTCCGAGAGCCGGCGCTGCACCATGCGGACTAGAAAATGTCACCGGTGCGCCCTGCATCTTGATGGAAGCGGAAGCCGCTTCGAGGATCCTGATCATCTCCAGTCCCTGACGGCCACCCGTTATCGGTTGAGAAAGCGTTTCGATGCAATCAATAAAATGCTGGCAGGCCACCTTTAGCGGTTCCTCCTGCTGGATGTACGGGATGTAGCTGTCCCCGTAATGGTATGAGTATTGAAATTCAGCGAATGTGTCGTAGTGCGGCGGCCGTTCTACCCGCACATCGTAGATCCGGATTTTTTCGAGCGTGGGCAAATCGTCATATACGATCATGCGCCGGGTGCCGACGATGGTCATTTCGCGAATTTTCCTCGGCTCGAGCCAACTGCTCTGGATGGTGGCGAAGCGCTTGTGCGGGAAGGAGAGTGACATATTAGTCACGTCCTCCACCTGCGGCGTGACATGCGCGTTTCCCTGGCAGTTAATCGCAGTGGGGAATTCGCCGAGAATATGGAGAATGATCGAAATGTCATGCGGCGCCAGATCCCAGGCGACATTGATGTCCTTTTGGAACAAACCCAGGTTCAAACGCCGTGAATTGATGTAGCGGATGTCACCCAGGTCTCCGGCTTGAACAATTTCAGCGATCTTCCGCACGGGAGCGGAATAAAGAAACGTGTGGTCGACCATCAAAACGAGTCCGTTACGCTCAGCGATGTCGATCAATTCCTCACACTCCTCGGAAGAAGCCGCCATCGGCTTTTCGATGAACGTGTGCTTGCCTGCGAGCAAGCTCGCCTTGGCCAGTGAATAATGATGCTTCACCGGAGTAGCAATCACGACGGCGTCCAGCCCGCAGCCGTTGATAAATTGCTGCGGATCGGTCATTCCTTCGATATCTGGGTAGAGCGTGGCCAGATGTGTTAGACGTGCCTCGCTCATGTCGCACACCGCTTTGACCTGGCAGTCCGGAAGACCTTTGAAATTGCGAACCAGAAGCGGTCCCCAATAACCGCACCCCAGCACGCCGATCGCGATTTGTCGTTTCATATTTTTCGGACCGATTCTCTCACGTTATTAAAATCTGGGTGGTCGGTGAGCGACGCCTTCCATTCTTCCGACTGGGTTGCGCCGCCAACCGGGATTCAACGAGTTGCCCAGCAATAGCGGCACCGGTCTTGAGCATGATTTTCAGATCGAGTAAGATCGACATGTTCTTGAGATAGAACAGATCCATCGCGATCATCTCTTTGAACGTCGTTTTGTTTTTGCCGTTCACCTGCCAGTATCCGGTCAGGCCCGGCAGACCGTTCACCCGTTCTCGTTGCCACGACTCATATTGGGCAAATTCATTTGGCAGGCACGGCCGCGGACCAA
>Ga0193729_1000117_pt1 | contig 36480 bp, 39 predicted proteins | sample U1c2metaG_FD_143036 | JGI IMG/M metagenome (GOLD analysis project Ga0193729, IMG submission 143036) | Soil microbial communities from a riparian zone of the East river system, Colorado, United States - U1c2 | ecosystem: Environmental > Terrestrial > Soil > Riparian zone | place: USA: East River...
CGTTCCGTATGCCACGCATCTCGTCTCGGCAAACCGCTTCGGCCTGAAGGGTCACGATATTTGGAGCGAAGCAGTTGACCATGACCAGCTCGCGGCCGAGTTATCGAAAGAGTTTGAGTTTTGCGATGAAAATTGTGCGGAAATTCTCCGAATCGAACAAGGAATTCCACGCTGGGGTCGCGAATTGACCGCCGAGATTATTCCGGTCGAAGCCAACCTCGAACAGCGCTCCATCGATTATGAGAAAGGTTGTTACATCGGTCAGGAAACCATTTCTCGCATGAAAATGTCGGGACAACGAAATAAGCAATTGTGTGGATTGGTTTCGGTAAAAAACATTCCGCTGGTTCCTGGGATGCGATTGGCTGGGCCTGAGGGAAAAGAAATCGGCTGGATCACAAGTGCGGCCTACAGCAATCGGCGAGAAATCGCGCTCGCTTACGTGAAGCGCGGGTTTAATTCGGTCGGATCCAGACTCGAAGCGATATCTGACGGGAATGCTGCCATTCCAGCAGAAGTTGTCGATCTTCCAGTGCAATCGTCATAATCTCTTTTGCCAAGGGAATTTGCGGTATTTAGATGTTGCCTTTTAAAGATCGAGGCGTGTAAAGTCGGCGCAAATCTATGATATCGCCCATGAACCAACGTCTGCTTGCCGAGATCGGCCGCACCCAGCGGCTCGAGATTCTCAACTCGCTCAAACGGACTAAGGGAATGTCGGTTAACGAGCTCGTCGAAAGAATGGGAATGAGTTACATGGGGATCAAGCAACATTGCCTCACCCTTCAGCGCGACGGCTATCTCGATACCTGGCGGCGTCCGCAAAAAATGGGGCGACCGGAAATGGTTTATCGGCTGACCCGACGAAGCCACGATCTTTTCCCGGCCGATAGCAATGAGTTTACGCTCGAGCTGCTCAGGTCCATTTGCGACATTTACGGAGCGAACGCGCCGGAAAAGCTCCTTTATAATGTTTTTGAGAAGCGCACCGCGGCATTGAAAGCAAAGGCCAAAGGCGAGAACGTTGTCGAACGCGCGAAGTGGCTGGCCAAAGCGCGCGACAGTGAAGGTTACATGGCGCAGTTTCTTCCCTCGGAAAAAGACGGTCCGCAAATTTTGGAATGTCATTCCCCGATTTTTAATCTGCTCGAAAAATACCCAATCATTGGCCGGCTCGAGCAGGACATGTTTGACGGCGTTCTCGGAACGAGCGTCCGGCGCGAGGAAACGCGCACAAGCGGACTCTACGAGTGCGCGTTTTATTTCGCCGCCTGATCCGTTAATTCGCCACGGTAAATCCGTCTTCTGCGGATCGATCTTGTCCGCCAGTAGGACGAACTCGTCCTGTGGCGAGCGCGGCGCGATTTCTTCTTTCGCATCGGACTAATTTCAGTTGATTGAAGGCCCATGGCTCGGGCCTTTCCCAGCGCGGTTATCGAGAATCTTCGGCCGTTGATTGACGGCGGACGTTACCCGGTTAAACGGATCGTCGAAGACGATCTTGCCGTCGAAGCCGACGTTTTTAAAGACGGTCACGACGTCGTGGCCGCCGCTTTGAAATGGCGGCTGGTTGGTGAACCTCGCTGGCACGAGACAGCGATGTCGTTTGTCGACAACGATCGCTGGCGCGGGATTTGTTCGCTGAACGAGATCGGCGTTTATGAATACACGGTTGAAGCGTGGACCGACACCTTTCGGAGTTGGCGGGATGAGTTCACGAAAAAATTCGAAGCCGGCATTTCCGATCTGACCGCTGAAACGCTGGAAGGCGTGGCCCTGATCGAAGCGGCCGGGAAGCGCGCTCACGTCGCGGACGATTCAGCGCGACTTTGCGAACTGTCGGAATGTATTCGCACCGCCGATCACGCGCAGATTAATAACATTCTTCGCTCGGGCGAGCTCGAAGTGTTGATGGCGACCTATCCCGACCGTTCGTGGGCGACGCAATATGCGCCAGCGCCACGCGTGATCGTGGAACGGAAAGAGGCGCAAATCGCCGCCTGGTATGAATTTTTTCCACGCTCGGCCGAAGGTCGCGGCGATGGCGGATCAACATTTCGTGATTGTTTGCCCCGAGTTGATGACGCGCGAGCGATGGGCTTCAACGTAATTTATTTCCCGCCGATTCATCCGATCGGACATACTAATCGCAAAGGCCGAAATAATTCCGTGACGGCAAAACCAGGCGATCCCGGCGTGCCCTGGGCGATCGGAAGCAAAGCTGGCGGTCACAAAGCGGTGGAGCCCGCGCTGGGTACGCTCGAAGATTTCGATTGGCTCCAGCGCGAAGTGCGAAAACGCGGAATGGAGATCGCGCTCGATTTCGCGATCAATTGTTCCCCGGACCATCCTTACGTCCGCGAACATCCGGATTGGTTTTACCAGCGGCCGGACGGCTCGATCAAATTCGCGGAGAATCCGCCGAAAAAATACGAGGACATTTTCCCACTGAATTTTCGCTGTAAAAATTGGGCCCAACTTTGGGCGGAGATGGTAAGCATCGTTCTTTTCTGGGCCGGCCGCGGTGTGCGCACGTTTCGGGTCGATAACCCGCACACCAAACCAGTTGCGTTTTGGGAATATTTGATTGCGCGCGTTCGCGAAAAATATCCGGACACCGTCTTTCTTTCTGAAGCGTTCACCCGGCCCAAAATGATGAAAGAACTGGCCAAAGCCGGGTTCAGTCAAAGTTACACTTACTTCACCTGGCGAAATGCAAAGCAGGAACTGACCGAGTATTTGACCGAACTGACGCAAACAGAAATGCGCCAATATTTTCGGGGCAACTTGTGGCCGAACACGCCCGACATTTTGCCGCCATATCTTCAAGACGGGGGACGACCCGCCTTTATCATTCGCGCTGTGCTCGCCGCGACCCTCTCATCGCTTTGGGGCATCTACAGCGGATACGAGCTTTGCGAGAACGAAGCGTTGCCCGGGCGCGAGGAGTATCTCGATTCGGAAAAATACCAATTCAAAGAGCGTGACTGGAATGCGCCAGGCAACATCAAAGATTGGATCACGCGTTTAAATCAAATCCGGCGGACGAACCGTGCGCTCCGTTTTTACGATAACTTGCGTTTTTATCACGCCGACAATGATTCGGTTCTCTTTTACGGGAAAATGACCGTCGCGCGCGACAACATCATTTTGGTAGTGCTGAATCTCGATCCACATCGAAAACAACATTCGTTCATCGACGTTCCGGTTGATCAATTTGGTTCGATCGAGGGCGACAACTATCAGATGCACGATCTTTTGAGCGGGGAGCGTTACATCTGGCACGGCCGCCGCAATTATGTAGAGCTGGACCCTGAAATTCAGCCGGCCCACATTTTCCGCGTCCGCCGTTGGATCGAGGGAGATCGATTTGCCTGAGCAACTCCCGTGTTTGAACGCGGTTTAACCCGTGCCCGTCTTATTTGCATACCGCGCCGTGGCGTCTATGATTAGAACACTTTTGGCATGAAGATTTTGCTCCCGCTGATCGCTGCCGCGATCGGAACTCCATTGTTTGCGCAAACTATAACTACGAGCGCCACGCCGTCACCGGCGGCGGCCGCAGCAACGCCGTCTTTGGTCCCCGACATCCATTCCAAGACAATCTTGGAAACGTTGATCGCGGCTGGACCGGTGATGCTCGTCCTTTTCGCGCTCTCGGTTTTCTTTGTCATGCTGGTGATCGTTTACCTGATGACGATCCGCCGCGGGGCGGTAGTTTCGAGTGGCTACATGGCAACAGCCGACGCGCTCCTACGGAAACGCGATTATCTTGGATTGCTCGCGGTTTCGAATCGCCACGGCGAAGCGATTGCCCGCGTCGTGCAAAAGATGCTCGATTTTACCACCAAAAATCCGAATACGGATTTACAGCAAGTTCGCGAGATTGCCGAAACCGAAGGCACGCGGGTGGCCGCGAGTCTGAACAACCGCGTTACTTATCTGGCCGACATCGGAATGATTGCGCCATTACTCGGGTTGCTCGGCACTGTTCTCGGAATCATTCGCTCATTCGGCGCGCTCGGCGCGGATCTCGGGACGGCTCGTTATGTTTTGTTGTCGAAAGGAATCAGCGAAGCATTGGTCAATACCTGCGCCGGACTTGCGATCGGAATTCCGGCGATGATGGCTTACGCGTTCTTTCGCGGCAAAGCACAAAAACTTATTTCCGAGTTGGAATCTGCCACCACCCACGTGCTCGCTTTGCTCTCGCTTCAATTTAGCGGCCGGAGCGAGCGTACGCCCGTGCTCATTGAAGACGAATTATAGCCGCCGCACTCTTCGCAAGGTCGACATCTTCCTTTCATGAATCTGCGTAGTCACGCGCCGCTCCAGCACCCGGGGATCCAACTCGCGCCGCTGGTCGATGTGCTCCTGCTCCTTCTGATTTTCTTTTTGCTGACGTGGAATGCGGCTCGAAATGAAAACGAGCTGGATGTGAAAGTGCCCAAGGCGTCGGCCGCGAAAGAGAAAAGCGCTCCCGTCGGTGATGTGGTCGTGAACGTGAAAGCGGACGGTAACGTGGTCGTCAATCGCAGAACACTGACCGGGGCCGAGCTAACCGACTTGCTCAAGAGCCTCGTCCAGCTCAACTCCGAGCAGGCGGTGATCATTCGTGGCGATGAAGCGGGCGCTTACAAGAATATCATCGGTGTCCTCAACATTTGCAACGAAGCCGGGATAACGAACGTCGCTTTCGCGACCGCAAAATGAAAAATGCGCGCAGCGCGACCGGTCTTCTCGGACTGGCGATGCTGTTTTGGTTTGCCGACTTAGCTCTGGCCCAGCCGCCTCCCGGTTTCCCGCGACCGCTGCCGCCTCAGCCCCCGGTGTCGCGCGCTTTGCCGGCGGAACAAGCGCCGGAGCCACCGCCCGCAGCTGAGACGGAACAGCCTGAAAAACGCCAACTCGAGTACGCCAATGCGCTCTTCACCCGAAAACTCTACGATCTCGCCATTCCCGAATATCAAAAATATCTGGACGAATATCCGGGAGCGTCCGGCCGGCCGAATGCCTATTTCTCGTTAGGCGAGTGCTTTCGCAATCTGAATAAGCCATCCAGCGCGCGCACGAATTTTCAGAGAGTCCTGAACGATTACGGCGAAAGCGAGTTCGCCGGACCGGCGGCCTACGCCTTGGCCGAAATGGCGTTTACCCAAAAAGATTATGCCGCCGCGCTTCCGCTCTTCCATCGCTCCGCCACGAAATCAAAAGATGCCGCAGTTGCGCTTTCCGCCCGTTATTTCGAAGCGCGTTGCCTCGAAGCGCTCGATCGTAAAGATGAAGCCTGCGACATTTATCAACAGGTCGCGGAGGCGAAAAATCCGAATCCATACCGCGAGGATTCGCGCGAAACCGCCGCGCGGATTGCGGTGGCGCGTGGACGAAAAGCAGACGCACTGAAACAGTACGAGGCGCTCTCTAACGAAACACAGAAACCGGCGTTGAAAACCGAGGCGACCGTCCGGGCCGGACTGATCGCGCTGGATCTTCTGCAGTCTGACAAGGGCAAGATCGACAAAGGCATGTCGGACAAGGCGATGACATTACTGCAGAAAGGCCGTTCGCTACCTGAAGCCGGGCGCTGGCGCTCCCTGGCCCAACTCGGCATTTTGCGGCTGCAATTTCAGACCGGCCAATTCGCGCAACTTCTGAACGATTACAAGAAAACGCAGCAACAGCTTCCGGAGGAGATGCGCGCGGAGGTCATATTGCTCGCCGCGAACAGCCAGCGGCAGGTCGGGCATGCCAAGGAAGCGGAGGCGCTTTATCGCGAAATCATCGACAAATATCCGGGTCGCGAAGAAGCAAAAGAGGCGGCGTTCGAGCGCCTTATTAATATTTACAATTCGGATCCCTCGGCCCTTCCGCCCGAGGTGGACGAATTCTTGGCGACAAATCCTTCGGCCGAACGCGCCGACCAGGCGAAATTGTTCAAAGCCGAAGCGCTTTACAAACAGCAAAATTATCCGCGTGCGGCGCCGATTTTTTCGGAACTTCGCGCTTCCAAGCTCTCACCCAAACTTCGCGCGGAAGCGGCCTATCAACTCGGTTCCTGTTATCTGCAAATGAAGGACGTAGCTGGGATCGTTGAGGCGTTTGGATTCTTCGTTCAGGCTTTCCCGGACAATCCGCTCGCGTCTTCGGCTTACGCCGGTCGCGCCGAAACATACGAGAGCGACAAAAACTACGACGCTGCGCTTTCGGATTGGAACGCGATCCTGGCGAAATATCCCCAAGCGCGCGAGCGCGAGGAAGCGCTCCAGCGCAAGGCGCTCATTCTTGGTCAGCAACAAAACCCGAAGGGAATGAGCGATACGTTTCGTCAGCTCTTAAAAGAATTTCCGAAAAGCCCGGCCGCGTCGATGGCGCATTACTACATCGGCAAAGCCGCGTTTGAGATGAAGGATTACAAGACCGCGCTGGCTTCCCTCAACACGGCGCGTCAGCTGGATAAGGATCGCTATTACGTTCAGGCGACAATCCGCATCATTTCGTCGTATTTCGGTCTCCATGATCGCGGCGCCGTCACGCGAGAAGTCGATGGCTTTCTCGCGGCCAATGCCGCTGGCACGATCCCGGCCGAAATCCTGGAGTGGTTGGGAATTGGTTATTACAACGAGAAAAATTATGCCGCCGCCGAGAAATATCTCGGCGTGCTTGGAAAGATCGACAATCCCCCGGTCAAACCGGATTTTTGGTTTTATCTTGGCGACGCTGCCGCCAAACAACAGAAGTTCGACGAATCGGAAACCGCGCTCGGCAAATATCTGCAGGTCGCGACCGATCCTGCGGGAAAAGCCAAAGTGCTGCTAAGGCTTGGTGAGGTGAAGATCGCTGCTCATAAACCAGACGACGCGCAGAAGATCGCCGAGCAAATCATGGTGCTTCAACCGGAGGGACAGGTGAACGCTCAGGCGCGTCTCCTGGCGGGCGATGTTCAATTCGAGCGCGGTAATTTTGATGAAGCGAGCAAGGCATTCATGGGTGTCGCTTTGCTCTATGACGACCCGGCGATCACGCCGCGGGCTTTGCACAAGGCTGCGACCGCTTATCAGCGTGCTGGCAATACGGCAGAGGCCGATAAAGTCGCGCGACAGCTGCGCGAGAAATATCCCAATTACGCGGGCGGATAAGAAGAGTGACGAGTGACCGGTGACAGGTGACGAGTCACCCGTGGCCTAATTTTGGGTCTGGTCCCTAGTCACGCGCCCCTTGTCACTCTCTTTGCAATTTGATCTCATTGCGCCATGGAAAAATTTCGTCCCTGGCTTGCGGAATTTGTCGGAACATTTGCTCTCATTTTCGTCGGCATCGGGGCGATTAAAACGGCCGGACACGACGTTCTTGGTATTGCGCTGGCGCACGGTTTGACCATCGCGGTTTTTGCTTCAGCCACGATGCACATTTCGGGCGGCAACTTGAATCCGGCGGTCACGTTCGGTCTGCTTTGCGGCGGTCACATGACGCTTGCGAGGGCAATTCGTTATTGGAGCGCACAACTGCTGGGCGGCTTCACGGCTGCTTTGATTTGCCTGGGCCTGTTTGGTCGCGAGGTGGTGGTGATGGGAACGCCCCAGCTCGCTATTAATTTGACCGGGATGCAGGGAATCTTGGTCGAGGCCATCCTCACCTTCTTTCTGGTCTTCGTCGTTTATGGGACGGCAGTCGACGAACGCGGCCGCGGACTCGCTGGATTTGCAATTGGGGCAACGGTCACGCTCGATATTTTGTTCGGCGGCCCCTTGACCGGCGCGGCGATGAATCCCGCCCGCGTTTTTGGACCAGCTCTGGCATCATGGTTTTGGCATGATCATTATGTCTACTGGCTCGGGCCATTGATCGGTGCGGCGCTCGGCGGTTTCGTTTACGGATTATTTATCGAACGCAAACCGGCCGCGGCTTGAGGCGGATCGCCCGCGGAGCCCGATCGATCAGTTCTCACGCGATCGCAAGCGTTTCGATTGGCAGCGGCGCGAGAAATTCCTTCGCTTGGTCGATTTGCAACACCGGTCGGGCCAAATGCGCCGCCAGATAACTGGTGTCAGGCGATGATGCGATTCCGGCTTGGGCATGAATTTCGCATTTCTCGAGTTTCGCAATAACACGGGAGAGTTTCGCGGTCAGATCTCGGCTCTCGGTAAATTGGACAGTGCAAACTCCGGAGGCGGTTGCTTCGACAAATGGCGAAAGCATAAACGCATGCTGCAATAAAATTTCGGCGATCACATTTTCCTGCGCGCGCTCGCGTGCTCGAATGACGACGTGCAAGCACCGGGCCAGGGCCTGACTCGGCGTCATGCCTTTAGTGATGCCGGCTTTTTCGGCGGCGTCATTCAGCTCAATAATCGCAACTTTCTTTTGACTGGCGTCGATCAGGGCCACGGGTTGAGCGCGCAATTTGGGATGATGCCGTATTGCGGCCTGCAAATAAAAATTGGGTAAATAAATCGTCGCGAACATCAATAACTGACCCCTGCTCTCTGACTACTGCTTGCCACGCCGTAGTATGGCGAAGGCGGGAGCTCTGATTTGCGATGCGAGCGTTGAAGACGAAATCGCAGATGCGAAATCGCATTTTCTTTTTCCAAAGTTTGCAGTGTCCAGGAATTCTCGAGAACGATTTTTAATTGGGCGCTGCCGACTATCCCTTGTCGATTGATGATGAGACATGCCGTCGGCACAGCTTCCGCCAATCGTTGCAAACGGTACCAGCTTGTCTGCGGAATTTTTCGCAACTCCTCCGGCGTGTTCAGAACAAGATCGACAATTACCAGCGGGAAATTGCCGTCGCGCAAAAGGAAATCAGCGGCTTTGATGGCGTCGAACGCTTTCCGGCAACGAACCCAAAGCAAATGCCGCAACGCAGAATTGTCCGAAGAACCGGGGTCAAACGAATCAGAGCCATCAATCAATGCGACGAAATGGCGGTCTCGTTGCGCCGCTCTCAGAAGCGCGTGAAGGAGCGAAGCACTTCCGCCGCTGGGTCGCGGTGTAATTAATTCGGTGATCGCGCTTTTCGGCAGGCCGCCGGCGCTTACCCGGTCTAAGAAGGGCAAGCCAGTGGTTAAAACCGAGGCGGCCGGCGCTGAGCGCGCTGGAAATCGTTCAGAGAGCGCTTTCCGGAGATCGATAATGACCGCAGGCGTCGCCATGACCAACCATGGCACAAAGGAGGAATATGTTCAAGCGAACATTTATGTCTGGAGGGAGACGCGCCGTCGTGGTCCCCCAAATAAAAAAGCGCCGACGCGCGGCGCCCTCCAGCGAAAATTGACTTCGTCTTAGTATTATTTCTTCCGCCGCTCGTGCTTGCGCACCAGCGAGACCATCACGCCTTGAATTTTTAGTTCGCGCGCGGGAATCAAATTTGGATAACGCGGGTTCTCCGCTTTCAGATAAGGCCGGCCATGATCGACCACGTATCGCTTCAACGTTGTCTCACCGTCAATCAGGGCGGCCACGATGTCACCGTTATGGACGTCCTTGTTCTGTTCCAAAATCACGATGTCGCCATCCAAAATGTGGGCCCCGATCATCGAATCGCCCCGAACTCGCAGCGCGAAGGTGCCGTGATTCCTGGAAACATTCGCCGAACGCGCATCCATCGAGACGTGGCCTTCGATGTCCTGTTCGGTCAATGCCGCCATGCCCGCCGGGATTTGGCCATAAATCGGCACATCGGTGATGCGGACTTTTTGAACCGGCGTGATCAATGCGCGCGCTTTGCCGGCGTGGCGTTGGAGAAATCCTTTTCGCTCGAGCGCGGCGATGTACTGCATCACCGAAGTTTGGCTGGCAAAATGAAAATGACTTTGGATCTCGCGCGTGCTCGGCGTGAGTCCTTTGTCGCGCTGCTCGCGTTGAATGAAATCGAGAACGCTTTTCTGGCGATGAGTCAGCATAAATCCAGCATCGGCGCACCGGCTCGCCGATGCAAGTTCAAATGAACATTCCCGTCATCTCGATCGCAAGCGAGGGATTTTGGTGTAGCTGCCGCCGTCTCCGGCGGCAGATTCTTTACAATCTGCCGATGAGGACATCGGCAGCTACAACGCTCGCAGAGCGAAGCGGCTACGGCGTCGCGCGATTCGGATAAGGCGGGGGCGACGGCAATTGATAGCCTTTCGTCTTCATCTCTTGCTGGATCTCCTGGATCGCGCGATCGAGTTGCTGGTCTTCGCCGCGGAATTCTTTCGCGGGATCGTTATCAACCACGATATCGGGATCAACGCCGCGACCTTCGATGATCCATTCTTTTCCGTCCTTGGAATAAAGCCCGAATTCCGGTTTGAAGAACTGGCCGCCGTCCACCAGCGGAAGCGAATCGCGAATTCCGACAACGCCGCCCCAGGTGCGCTTGCCGATTAATTTGCCGAGGCCAAGCGTTTTGAAGCGGAATGGGAAAATATCCCCGTCCGATGCCGAGAATTCGTTGATCAAGGTGACCATCGGACCCATGAAGGCGTGCGCTGGATCGGGCTGCGGCATTCCGTTACGTGCGATCCCTACCATCACGAACGCGCGCCGCAACCTTTCGATCACCAACGGCGAAACAAAACCGCCACCGTTTCCGCGAACATCGACAATCAACCCGTTTTTGCGGATCTGCGGGAAATAAAGCTTGGTAAATTCGTTTAATCCGGGACGCCCCATATCCGGAATGTGCAGATAACCGACTTCGCCGCCGGTTTTTTTGGTCACGTAATCGATGTTCTTTTGCACCCAATCTAAATAGTAGAGCGGTCCTTCGTTTGCCGTCGGCACAACGGTCACATCGTGCGCGCCGGCGTCCGAAGGCTTCGAGTTCACGCGCAAAATCACCTGTTTGTCAGCCGTGCCGATCAGGGCCTGATAAATATTTGGGAGGGACGAGACCAGCGTCCCATTGACGGCGAGAATGTAATCGCCGCCTTTAACGTTCACGCCTACGGCGGTGAGCGGCGAACGCGTGTGCTTGTCCCAGTTTTCGCCCGGCAAAATGTGGTCGATCCGGTAAGCGCGCGTGGCCGAATCGCGCGACAGTTCCGCGCCCAATAAACCGAGCTTGACCCGGGGAGTGTCGGGCCGCTCCCCGCCGCCGACATAAGTGTGACCGCTGTTCAATTCACCGATCAATTCGCCGAGCAAATAGGTGAGATCGTTGCGGTGGTTCACGAATGGAAGGAGCGCGGCGTATTTATCGCGCATTGCTTTCCAGTCGACGCCGTTCATCGTCGGCGAAAAGAAGAAATCCCGCATGTGCCGCCAGCATTCGAAATAGATCTGGTTCCACTCCGCGTGCCGGTCGAGCTGCATGTCGAGGCCTTCGATCTTGTGCTCGTGGTCTTTGGTCTCGATCTTGTCCTTCGGCAAATCGATGATCGCGTAATCTTTTTTGATTTTAACGAGCATCTTTTTCCCATCGAATGTGATCTCGTAATCGTTCACATCGCCAATCACCGTTTCTTTACGGTCCTCCACGCTGTAAGAGCAGAGATGTGATTTCCGGTCGCGGCCATCGCCATCGCCATTGTCGTCGTCTTCGCCGACGTCGTCGCCGGCGGTCCGGCGAAGATAAAAGATGCGATCGTCCACCATCCGGATGTTTCGGTAGTTACCAGGCGTGATCTCCAATCCAAGGATGCGATTTTGAATTCCGTCGGTGTCTACTTTAACTACCACCGGTTTTTTCGGGGCTTCCGGTTTCTTTTCGTCCGCTTTTTTCTCGCCGGCTGCTTTCTCTTCCGGCTTTTTTGTCTCCGCTTCCTTGGCCTTCTCCTTCTCGCGTTTTTGTTCGGCCTTGCCCACTTCGTCGCTCTTTGGCCCGAGCGGGTTCTCGGTTTCCTTCGAGAGCGTCACTAAATAAACGCGCTCCATGTCGCGATAAACGTTGGCGAACTCCTCGTCGCCCAAGGTTGCTTTGAAATCGCGCGCCGAGCCGAGCAATAAATATTTGCCGTCGTCGCTGAAGACAGGCTCGCCCGACCCGTACCAATTGTCCGTCACCGCCGTCTGCTGTTTACTCCCGAGCGAGTAAAGATACACCCGCGACATTCCGTTTTCTTCCGGCCGTCCCCACGCGATCCATTGGCTGTCCGGCGACCAGTTGAAAATTTCGATCTCACCGTATTTGTCCTGATCGACTTGCGTCACCGTCTTGCTCGCAACATCGACATAACGCAGCCGCTGCAACCGATCGGCCCAGAGCAGCTTCTTGCTGTCGGGCGACCATTTCGGCGCATAAAAATAGGTATCCGCTCCGCTGGTCACTTGAACGGCATCGCCTTTTCCGTCCTGCGCACGGACATACAATTCGTTTTCGCCGGTTACGTCCGAGTTGTAGGCAATCCATTTTCCGTCGGGCGACCAAACCCCGTCGCGCTCGTGCGCGTTTGATGTCTTGGTCAAATTGCGCGGCGTTCCATTCCTTGCCGGCACCGAGAAAAGGTCGCCGCGCGCGACCACGATCGTGCGCTCCCCATCCGGCGCGAGGTTGACCGACTCAACATGTTTGGATGCATCCACCAGCGCCGAGCGTCCGATCGCCAAATCTTCCTTGATCTCGATCGGCAGCGGCGTGGCCTGGCCGCCCTTCAAATCGTAGCGCCAGATGTAGCCGGCTTGTTCGAAAACGATCGATTCTTTCCCGATCGACGGAAATTTGATGTCGAAATCTTTGAAGTTGGTGAGCTGTTTCGACTCCTTCGAGGTGAGATCGACCACGAACAGATTCATCCGGCCGTCGCGATCGGAAATGAAATAGATCTTGTTGTCCGGTCCCCACATCGGGCAAATGTCCTGGGCCGGATTGTTGGTCAGGTTTTCAGTCGCGCCGGTTTTGAAATCGTGGATCCAAATGTCGTCGGCCATTCCGCCGCGATAATGTTTCCAGGTCCGGAACTCGCGGAAAACGCGGTTGAACGCCATTTTCGAATCGTCCGGTGAAAACGAAGTGAACCCGCCGCGCGGCACCGGCACCTGCTGCGGAAGTTCGGCGTCGAGGCCGACGGTGAAAAGCGAGCCGATGAAATCGTTGAACGATTTCATCCGTGAACGGAAGACGATCAGCGGTTTCGTGTTCTCCCACGCCATCACGATGTTATTTGGGCCCATTCGATCCGAGACATCGTCGCGGCCGAGCGTGGCCGAGATCGTAAGGCGTTTTGGCGCGCCGCCTTCCGCCGGCATCGCGTAAACTTCGCGATTACCATCGTATTCCGAGGTGAACGCGACTTGTTTCCCGTCCGGGGAAAAACGCGGGAACGAAGTATATCCGGGACCGCTGGTCAGACGTCGCGCGATTCCGCCATCTTTGCCGACCGTGTAAAGTTCGCCCGCGTAACAAAAAACGATCTCGCGATCGTTCGTCGTTGGAAAACGAACAAGACGGGTGGTATTCGGCAACGATTGCGCCGAAGCCGCGAAGATCGAGAACAAAGAGGAAATTGAGACAAGAAGAAGAATTCGAGAGCGCATAAATGCAGGGTTGAAAAACGGAAGTCAGAAAGCTGGTTGTCACTGCGCGAAAGTGCAAGACCGAATTCCTTTCCCTTTTCTACGTCCTACTTCTTACCTCTTGCTCTCTTTAAGACGCGGCCGCACTTGCCGGAATAAAGTCCGTGCCCTGGTCGAACCGCAGCTTTTTGTCGAGTTCCGCTCTAGAATTTTCCGACTTCCCGGAACCAATGCAGAGCCCGTTGAATCTCTTCGCCCTTGAGTTCATGACCGCCGGAGAAATGTTCCAGGCGGACTTGCTGAAACCCGGTGCGTTTCAAAGAATAAAATACTCCTTCCTCCGCTCCCGGCCGCGCAATTTGATCTGCCGTGCCGCTGCTGAGCCAGACGGGTATGCTGAGGAAAGCGGCTGGAGGTTGGTAGTCATGATAGGCGGCGCTTAGCCGATCGGCGTTCATTCCGGCCAGGAAAAATCCACAGATTTTAAACCCACGGTTTTTTGCCAGCATCGCGCCGAGAAATCCGCTGCTCTTCGCACCACCGGAAAATCCGGCAAACGCTGCCGGCCAACGGGCCGATTGCGGCCAATTGTCGCGGATCATTTGCAATCCCGCCGTTAACATTGCCAATCGCCATAAGACCGAATCGGTGCGCGGACGAATGGTCGCGTCCGTCGCAAGAACGACCCAGCCCTCTACCATGGCTGCGTCTCGGTACCACGGCGCGTCCATTATGCTCGTGCGGTCGAGATCGGTTGTCGATGTCACAATCAGAATTGGCCACGAACGCGCGGGATCGAAATTCTTTGGAAACATCAAAAGTGCGCGGCCGGTGGTTGGTCGCGGATTGCCGCCCTGCGCTGCGGATTCCTGGAAGTAACTGCTGATCGGAAATTGAAAGTCGAGCGTGGCTCCGCCTTGAACCTGGTGACCCTCGAGCGTCGCGGCTACCGCACTTCGCAGAAGCAATCGATTAACTGCCAGCAAAGCGATAGCAATCGCGCAGAGAACAGACTTGCGGTTCATTATCCTTCAAGACGCGGCCGCACTTGCCGGAATGAAGTCCGGGCCGTGGTCGTCGAACCGCAACTTTTTGTGCAGCTCGCGCCGCAGCAACAACAGATTGATGCAGGCCTGGAGAAGCTGCGATCCGACCGACAGATACCAGACAAGTTTAATGTCGAATCCCGGTTTCTGTGACAACAACAGCGCCGGCAACGCAAAGAGAACGAGGCGTGAGGCCGAGCTCAGTAATGGCGGCACCGTGTTGCCCAGTCCTTGGAACATGCTCGAGCTGGTGAAGACAATGCCGGCCGCAACGAAGTTGAAAGCGACGATGCGGAGATAATCGCTTCCAAAGTTAATCACATTCGGATCTTTGGAGAAAAAACGGATCATCGGTCCGGGCACGATCTCCGTGATCACGGCGAGTACGAGCATCACGGCAGTGGCCAGCACAAGCCCCGATTTAACCGAATGCCGAACGCGATCGGCGCGACGGCCGCCGAAATTTTGTCCAACCAGAGGCGACACTGCAAAACTCAGTGCGACCACAGGCAAAAAGAGCGCTTGCATCACCCTCGCGCCGACCCCGAATCCTGCCTGCGCCGCCGGACCGAAATTTCGGATGATCCAGTAGACGATGACGATGTAGACAAAGAGAAGAACAAACTCAGCGCCGGCCGGGACGCCGATGCGCAGCATCGCGCTCCAGATTTTCATTTGCGCGCGCCACAGCGGAAACCGGAAGCGCAGGTAACGATATTTTTTCTCGAAGTACCAAATGATGAGCAGGTCGGCGACGAGAATGGAAATGAAGGTCGCGAGTGCCGCACCCGTGACACCAAGTTTCGGCCACGGTCCGATCCCGAAAATCAAAAATGGAGCGAGCACGATATTCAGAATCACGCTGACCACCTGGAAGATGACTGGCGCCTGAAAAATTCCGGTCGCGCGTAAGGCCGAGCCCATCGAGACGAGCGGGAACTGCAGCAACATCGCTGGAAGAAACCAGACTAGATATGCTTTGGCCAATCCCGCGGTCGCGGAATCTGCGCTCAGCGAATTGGCGTAAGCGTCCATTGAAACAAAGCCGACTGCACCTAGCGCGAGCGCAATCCAGATCGACATCGCGCATGATTGATTGAAGACGAGCTCCGCGTGCGGCTGATCTTTTCTTCCCGCGGCTTGCGAGATTAGCGCAGTTGTTCCGACGCCGAGCATTTGGGTCAACGCCAGGACGATCATAGTCAGATTTCCGGCGACACCGACCGCAGCGATGGCTTCCTTGCCGAGACGCCCAACCCAAAAAAGATCGGCCAGCAAATAAAGCGTCTGCACGACCATGCTCACGGCCATGAAAGCCGACATGTGCAACAAATGTTTGGTAACCGAGCCTTCGGTCAGGTCTTTCATGCGATGTTTCGAATCCTGTCGCGCCGAGGCGATTGGTGGCAACCGAAATCGAAAGGGACCTTCTAAACCGCCAGTCCAACGCCGGTGTGGCCCGCACCTCGGACCTACACTTTTTCCGCCACGATCTCAAGCACGAGCGGAGTCAGCATGAATGAAGGTTTTTCTTTCTCCGCCGCAGTCAGGTCGGCCCGGACCTTGTCCGCAAATGCGGCGTCGATTCGGCCGAGCTCTTGTAAGCGCAACAGATGGACATGAATGAATTGGGCCGGCCACTGCCACATGTAATCATTCGACTGAAGACAGAAAATTCGCGGCGCCACCGTCCGCACGATGAATCCGTTCTTCGTTAACCATGACGGCAGTTGCCGGCCGGTGTCCGGCTCGCCCCCGGCTTCGCGCCAGGTCGCGATCACGTGGCCTCTGAATTCTTCCAAACTCGCCCGCTGCGGAAAAAAACGCCATGTCGTGTAATGACCGTACTCATGAAAAATTGCCCGGCCGCCACGACGCGTGACGCGCGAGATTTTCTTAACCAGCAGCTCTGGATCGGAAACGAAGCAAAGCACCCAGCGGCACCAGCTGAAATCAAAAGGACCGTCCGGCAAATCGTCATTCATCAAGTCGAGCTCGTGAACATCGACATTTGAAAGCGATTGGGTTTCGATGGCGCTCTTGATCGCGTTTACAAAATTACTCGACCGTTCGACTGCGACTACCCGTCCGCCGGGTCCGACAATTTTAGCAAGATCGACCGTCGCATAGCCCGGTCCCGCGCCGACATCGAGGACGCGACTTCCATTGGTAATGCCCGCCTGTTTCCAGCAATCCAAAACGACCGGACGCCAGGCGCGATGTTGTACTCCCAATCGCGCCAGTTCCTCGTCGTGTGTGCCGAGAACGTAATCGCGCTCTTTTGACTGACTCATCGAATCAGCTTACATCGCGGGGGAATTCGTCCCACCCGATTCTTGCTGGCTACGAGTCTAAAATCTCAACGGAGAGGCCTGCCGACACAAAGGAAAGGCCATCACCTCAATCCTCTCCCTCAGGGAGAAGAAGACGCGAAGCGGCAGGTGAGGGTGCAGACCCGGTCGACTGTTAACCAATAACCAAGCGCGCAGCGCTTATTTCTTCACTTCCGCTTTTCCGGTCTTGTCCTGGATCGTGACGCTTAATCTCTTGGCCGCTTTACCGGCGTCGCGCGCGACGTACGCGACCGACCAGGTGTCGCTGGCTGCGTTGTATTCTGCTTTCGGCAATTGATACTCACCCAGATCGTAGCCTTTCGTGCGCGCCTCAATATCGGCAATGTCCATTGCCTGCACCGCCGTTAATTTCGCACCAGCAGTCGGCGACGAAACGGCGGCGATTGGAGGCGTCGAGATTTGCGGCGGCGGATTTGTTTCCGGCGGCGTCCTGACGTGAAGCGATGACGGCGGCCCGGTCAATGTTCGGAGCGAATTGTCCACCGGAGTTTCGTTCGAAGCAGGTTGAGCGTTGAGAGTTGAGGGTTGAGAGGATTCGGCTATTGCGGATGTGGAACTTGGGCTTTTGGCTTTCTCGGCTTCAGCCGAAAGCGGCCCTTCCGCTGGAATATCTTCACTTAATTGTGTCTCCGTTTTGGATGGCTGAGAGGAGGCGGCTTTCGCGATCTTCGATGGCTTTTCGGTTTGTTCGGGCTTCGCGCGGTCAGAGCGCCTGGCCGGTTCGGCTTCCGATTTTTTGGCAACGGTGTGAGTCGGATGTTCAATCGCGCGGACGGCGCCAGGCGCAAGTGCGGCTTTCCTGGTCACGGGTGCTCGCGGCGTAGCCGATTGCTCCGGCTCTTCACTGGCAGTTTGAGCGATCGCCGGTCTGACTTCTGATTCTTTTGGTCCTTCGTTCGGAATGTCCGCGCTCGTTTCTTCTGCAACTCGCGGTTGCGTTTTTTCTTCCGAGATCTTTCTCGTCTTTGACGATTCGCTGGCGACTTCTGTTGATGTTGCGGCTGCGGTGCGCTCTGGCTTCTCCGCCGCGGTCGCGGGCTCTGCGCTTTCTGCTTTCGTAGTTACTGGGCCGGCGGTCCAGCGTCCCTTCTTTTGACCATCGACAAACGTCGCCTGATACGTTTTTCCATGATCGACCGTCATGACACCGCCGCTGAATTTCCCGTGCACCATCGTCCCCGAATAACTGCTGATGAGTGTTTTTTTGGGAACGAAAATATTCGAACCGGTGGTGAAACTTCGGTCCGTTCGAAACCACTGAAGCGTGCCCGGTCCGGTGGCATACCCCTCCGCGTCACGACCGCCAGACCAGGTTGCGGTGTCATCGGGCTTGGGATTGTTGTTCCAAACCAAAGTTTTTTTGCGGTCCTCGGTCCGCTGGTAAGCACCGTCGGCCAGCGCGCCGTTGGCCAGAATCAGGAGCAATAGCAACGCTCCAAAAACGATAAAACCGGGCGCCTTCACAAAGACGCCGATTGTAGTTCATTCAGTCTGCGCTTCACAACAGGAAAGTCCGCACTGTTAATAAAAAGCCTTGGTGCCGAGAGTTTTCCGCTTTGTAGAGGCAATGCTGCAAAAAAGCCGGTGAAGGCCAGTCGAGTGCCAGACCGGCTCGACCGCCAGTCCGGCCCGGACCCTATTTTCGAATTTCTACCTTCTTCGTTTGGTCTTCGATGGTGACGGTGAACGCGCTCGGGTTTCCCTGCGCGTCGGCGTCTTGCTTCAAACTGTAAAAGAGGGCCCACTTCCCTTTGACCGCGGAGTGATCGACTTTCGGACGCTGATATTCGTCGACATGGTATCCCTGAATGCGCGCTTCGGCGTCCGCCAGACTGATCGCTTCGGCTTCGGTCAGTTTGTCCGCGCTCGACGCCGACGATGTCGACCTTTCCGTTTTTTCCGTGGCGGTCTCAGGGATTGAAGTTGCGCGCAGAAAAGACGGCGGGTCGACCAGCGTGCTTAACGAAACGTCGCCATCAGACTTTGCTGCGGAAGGCTGATTGCCGGGAGGAAGGCTGCTGACTTCTTCATTTTGGGCAGGTCCTTCCGCGACAGGTGGCGCCTCTTGAGTCGAGGGTTGGGTGGTGGTTTCCGTGACCGGCCGGTCCAATGCCGGCACCGAACTCTCGGTCGAGCCGCTGATTTCTGACTTCTGAGTGCCGGTCTCTGATTTTGTCGGAATCGGCGTTGGTTCAAATACTGACGCTGCGTTTTCTGTTTTCTCCCGTGCGAGCGCAATCTTTTCCTTGGCCGCCGTCGGCGGCGTTGGCGCTGGCGCCACCGGAGCCGGAGTTGCGCCCGACTTGCTCGCGATGGAACGGACCTTTTCCGGTTCCGCCTTCGGCTTTGTGGCTGTTTCCGGCGCCACTGCAGCCAAATGCTTTTCCGGTTCGGATTTCAGTTTTTCCGCGGCCGCTATTTTTTCCGCGGCTGCTTTACGTTTTTCAATGATTGCTTCTTCCGGCAGATTCATTCTCGATGGCGCCCGACCACGCGCCCAGCCGGTCACTCGTCCGCCGTCGACGAAATAAGCGTGCACGGTTCGGCCGTTGGTATGGGCATTGACCGCTCCTTCAAACTTTCCGTGGACCATGTTGCCGTAATAACGGACGTATACTTTCCCGTTCGCGGTGTACCAGGTGAGATCACCAAACCCGCTCGCATAATTTTCTTTGTCCCGCCCGCCCGCCCAGCTCGACATCTCGCCCGGCTTTGGAGTGCCGTTCCAGACCATGGTTTTACTGTCCCTGGTTTGTTGGTACTCGCCCTGGGCCAAGGCCGCGCTCGCGAACACGAGCAGCAAACCGCCGCAAAGCGGAACGAGTTGAAGCCTTAAAGTCATTGTCACAAAACGGAGAAAGACGTTACCGCGTGGCGCACAATCAGCAATCAGCAATCAGATGTCTTTTCCCATCGCGATTGCGCCATCAATTTCTTCCCAGCCGCAACGCTTCCAAAACTCGCGGCCACGCGGATTATCGTCCGCGACCATGATGGTCGCGCGCTCGAGACCGGCACGACGCAAACCTTCCAGGCATTCAGCCACCAGCCGTTTTCCGAGCGCGCCCCCCTGGTATTTCGGATCAACCGCCAAATGATAAATGTATCCGCGGCGTCCATCATGACCGCATAATGCCACGCCGACCATTCTTAATCCATCCGCTGCAACCCGACTCAATCCCGGATTTTGTCCGAGGAACCGGCGAATGCTTTCGCGATCGTCGCCTTCCGCGATGTCGAGGCCCTCGACCCGTTGCCACAAATCAATCGCCGCCTCGTAGTCATCAATTGAAAACTCGCGTGTCCTGATCTCGCCCTTCATTTGTGGCCGCCAATTTAACATGAATTCGCTCGCTGACTTCTGGTTGTCGAGCGACATCGTTTCTATTTTTGAGGGCAAAGACTGGTGCCATCATTCTATTCCAGGGAAGGGGATCCCTTAATGGACGAGTCAGATCCTGAAGAGAAAACGTTTCCGCCGGCTGAAGATTCCGGCGACATCTCCTCATCGGAACGGCAACAGCAAAAGTTTCAACTGACTCCGGAGCAGCGCCGCTTTCTTGGAACACGATCGTTCCAAAATGGTGTTGCCGCCACAGGGCATGGCACCGGCAAAGCTCGGAATGATGTCACCGCCCACCGCTGCGGTCGCCGTCGCCGCCGGTAGTCAACCACTAACTTTCTTTCGAGACACCCGTCCACAAGCGCGGTGGGATTCGATTCAGACCTGGATCATCGTTAGGGGGCGGTATGAAGATATTAGTCGTGGAAGATCATCAGGACACTCGGGAAGTCCTTGCCGGGTTGCTCAAACGTTGGGGTCACGACGTTTCCCCGGCCGACAGCCTCAAAAGCGGTATGGATCGCCTCGAGAACGAGCCCCCGGTTGACGTCATCCTGAGCGACATCGCGCTGCCTGACGGGACCGGCTACGCCCTCGTGAGCGAAGCGCGCCGGCGCGGGAAACGCGTGTTAGCCATCGCCTTGTCCGGCTACGCCTATCCGAGCGACGTCCAGATCGCCAAGCTCACCGGCTTCGATCACCACTTAACCAAGCCGTGCGATAGCGCCTATCTTCGGACCATCCTTGACGACCGGGCAAAATGGGACCGGACGCCCGGGGGCGAGGACTAACGCGCTTCAGTTATCTCGTTCTCAGTTATCCAATAACCGATAAGCAATAACGGTTAACCCGGCGTCTTCGCCGCCTGCGTTCTTTGGCGAGCCGTAGCCTCGCGCGAAGGCTGCTTCCGCTTCGCGTCGGCCAGGCGCTCGGTTTTTTTCCGGCGCCGTGCCCGTTTCCTCACGTTATCTCGGCCATGACTGTGTCCCATAATTCCAAACCCTCGCCCGCTTGTCGCGCCGTAGCAATGGAGCGACTGGGGCGAGCGACATGGCCGGTAAAGCCGCCGAGGGTAGCGGTCGAGCGTGACGGGAGCAACCGAGATACAACGCGCAGGCGGATGCTCCGCTCAACTCCTCAACCGCAACAACTCAACGTCCGGTTCACGCCGCTTTTTTCGTTTTCTTGCTGACGATGATTCCCGGAAACTGGACCACTTCCTTCGGCGTATTACCGTTCTGGCCCAGGGTGGATTCGAACGTCAATTTACCATTGGCGATCTCACTCAGGGCGACATCGGCATGACCCATCCCGGGAACGAATTCGACCAGCGGACGGTGTCCAATGGTGAGTTGTCGAACACGGCGGGAAACCATGTTTACGAGAATTTGCTGATTTTGGATTACTTCGCTGGCGGCTTTAACAAGTTCGGGCTTCATAATTGATTACTGAGTCCAGCGGCTGACGAGGATTAATTCCGGGGCGAGATAGCCCCTTCAGGAAATCGCAGCAGAAAAACTTGTCCTATTATCGCCTAAACCGGCGAAAACACCACACATTTCGGAGGCTCGCCACGCCGCCTGCTCGCGAAAACTTTCGGAGTAGCCCTGCGCGGAGGCGGGTCAGTGGTCGGTCGCCACGGCGACTTCATCCGTTGGCGAAGAGGTCAGCCGCCTTCATTAAAATTACGGCGTGCCAAGGAGGTCGGAGGTCAGCGGTCGGTAACGGATTGTCTCCGGGGAAATGCGCGCCGCGGCCTGCGTTGTTGCTGATTCGGCGGTCGTTGTGGTTGAGATCGCCCTTGCTGCTGGTTCTGACGCGGCGGCATAGCTCGAGCCGATGCCGGTTCCTGGATCATTTCAAACGTCCGAAACAACGGCGCCAGATCGATCACTTCATTCGCGGCTGAGCGCAAGATGTTCCCAAGATTTTGCGAAACGGATGCCACTTCCACCCGGATACCGCGTCGCCTCAATTTGATGGCGAGATAGGCGAAATCGGTGTCACCGGTTACGAGAATGACGACATCGGGCTGCATCTCGACCGAAAGCTCGAGCGCGTCGATCGCCATCATTACGTCCACGTTCGCCTTATAACGTCCTTCCTCAGCGGGCGACCCATCTTTGGTCACAACCATGAATCCGTTGGAGCGCAGCCACTGCATAAACTTATTTTTCTTGTCGCGTTCTTCCTGCCAGATCGGCATCGCGGGCGGAAGTCCGGCATAAACAACCATCTCAATCAGTTCACGTCCGGTGTTTGGACCGGCCAGAAAATCGCGCAGTTTAATCCAATCCAAACCGCGCCCGACGGTGCGGACTGAGCTTCCAACATTGGACTCATCGACCAGCACCAATACTCTCGAGTGTGCCGATGTATTTGAATTTTTCTTCTGCATGTTGGGCTACGGTTTCAGATCGAGCATGGCTTTTCCTGATTCCATATCAGCCGGCACCGAAATGTGATCATGAAAATCGAGCCAGTGACCATTCGTTTTCCGGTAGAGCGAAGTAAAACGGATCCAGATATCGGATTTTTGACCGCTCTTAAGCACACCGCTGATCAACTCCAGCCCGGTGGCAAAACCCAGATCGCCGCTCGTGCCAATGTGCAAATCGCGAATTTCGACATGCAGGTTGCCCTCGTACAGCCCCAGGAATTGTTCGTAATCCTTCCGATACGCATCTTTGCCTACGTATTGAAGCGGCGGCACCACATCGTAAGCGACGACGTCATCGGCATAGAGCGCCATGATCGCTTCGAGATTTTTCTCGCTGAACGCTTTCGTAAAGCGATCGAGCCAATCGCGAATACCTGTCTCCGCTGCATTTTTACTCTTCGCTGACGGAGAACTCTTGGTCTCCGCCTGAGCGGTTACTAATGCGAACGACATCAAGATTAAACTGAGCAATGTGAAATGTTTCATACGTTTTCTGTTTTTAGATTTTGAGTCTCAGCGTTTCGAGAAGTCTTGCGACTTCTGAGCGACTAACCAATAACCAATAACTGACGAAGTCAGTGTGACCCAACCGAACCGACACAAGGACCAACAGATTTACCGCGAATCAGAAGATTATAGCCGGCCGAGATTATCCGCCGCGCTGCCTCGCCAGTTTCCGGATCACTCTCGAGCGGATCGTCGTGGACGCTTTGCTTAACTTCGAAGTTTCGGATCGGCTTGGTCGGATCGGTGGTCTCGTAAATATAAGTCGGCACCCGCCAATCTACTCGGAAACGGCCTGGGCGCACCCTAAATAACCCTAGGTTACCCTCGTTTCTGATGTAGACTGATTGCGTCCGATCGATCTGCCATCGGCCACTCTCCCCCGGGACCGGAGACATACATGAAATTAACACGCACACTGTCTCAAAACAGCGCACTTTATTTCGCTCACTGTGACACGGCCCAGCGCCGGGCCGCGCTTTTTCGGCGATTCGCTGCCGCGGCCAGAATACAGCCACCTGATATCCACCGACGAACTTTCGCCGACTCGCACGTTTCGCGACGGTTTCATCCCGACAACGGACGGTAACTTCCGCCGCTCTCAACTCTCAACCATCAACTAATAACTGGTAACTAATGTTACAGCGCCATCGCAGCAAAGTGATCGGATTCATCATCGCGGAGGCTTCGGCGATTGGGCTTCTGCTCCTCGCCGGATCATTTGCCGTGTCGTTCCGATTAACAGACGCCACCCTGGCCTTGTTGGTTAACGGTGTAACAATCATCGCCGCGGCGGCTGTGGCCATTATCCCGATTGTCTTTTTCGCCGTCGCGCCCATCCTTCCCGGACGCCGCTGACCATTGACCACTGACTTCAATCGTCCGCCGGCTGATTTATTCAGCCAACTTGTCGCTCGTCACTTTTGATTCTTCTTTTTCTTCGCGTCGGCCAGACGCTCGGTTTTTTCCGGCGCCGTGCCCTTCCTCACGTTATCTCTGCCGTAACTGTGTCCCATATCTATTTCAGCTTTCCGCGTTTCAGTCTTCCAATTCTCTGCTCAAACTTCTCAACAATGGCAGGGCGCCACCTCACAAGTTAATTCGGCGGCGTCTGCTTCGATCACCGGTACGGACGTTGCTGCTTTTAGACGGAGTTCATGGGCGCCCCCGTCAGAATCCTGGCTATCGACGACGAGCCGTCGGTTACGCTTTCCCTCAGGTATGTCTTTTCCGGGCCGCGCTATGAAATGCTCTGCGTAGAAAATGGCAACCTTGCTCTGGCCAAACTCGATGTCACTTCGGATCCTTATGATGTGATTATTGTCGATCAGAAAATGCCGGATCTCACCGGGATAGAGTTAGTCGAAGCGATCAGGAAACGCGGTATCAGCGGCAAAATTATCGTGGTATCAGCGTATCTTTCGGACGAAGTGCGCGAAGCTTACGAGCGATTGGGCGTGCATGTCATGTTCCCGAAACCTTTTAACATCGATCAACTTCGCTCGGCCGTCGATCGTATCACCGCCTGACTGATCGATCTTAGCTGTAGGAGCCTCGCGAGGGCTGCTCAGCGGCAAGGTTCTTTTCGGCGGCGAGGCGCTCACGCCTTTTTCCGGCGGCGCCACGGCTCACTGCGGTTTTTACTTCTTACTTTTGAGCCCGTGCTTTGATATGTCGATCTTGGACCGCGCAGGCGAATGATGAGCATCACGAATCTTGTTGCCGTTTTAGGTGTGGCAATCGCTGCCACATCCATTGCGATTGCCGTCTACCAATATCGTCGCACTGTTCACCGGGATATATTTAGAGTGTACGCAGACAAGTACGACTCCATTCTACAGCCGGAAATTTATCCGCTGTGGCAGGAGGCCTTGGCCGGCGACGATAAGCATTGGGAAAGACTAACGCCGGTGATGATCGCCTATCTAAATTTGATATGGGAAGAATGCTATCTCGTCAGCGACGGTGTGATCCCTCAAAAGTTATGGGAGCTTTGGCGTCCGGAGCTTCAAAAAGTTTTATGTTCTGATTTTGCCAGGCAGGTAATAAAGAATTGCGATTTTCACTTTCCGGAAGATCTGACGAGCGGTTCACCACTTGGGATCGCCCAGATTACCGGAGAAGACTGGTTGCGCCATCCCTCAGTTGCTGCGAAGCGATTTCTAAAATTCCTCAACCGCTAAGCTGTCCTCCGTCCTCTGTCTTCTGTATTTCCGCTTTTGAGCTCCCAGCTCCCATCTCCCAGCTCCGAACTGACCTCTGATCAGTCGCCCGCCACTCGCTGTTGCATGCCTAACGATCGCAGTGTGTCGGGCGTCAAATTTCCACTCGGCTCCAGCCCCTTGGCGCTCTGATAACGGACCAGCGCATGACGTGTCTCCGGCCCCAGGACGCCGTCGATTCGTCCATGGTAATAACCTGCTGTCGCCAATTTGTCCTGGAGGTCGGCAACCTCTGCGGCGACGGTGGACCGATCGTTAGAACCGTAGCCGTTCCGATTATAATTAGAAGAACCGTAGCCGCCCTGATCGTAGTTAGAAGGATCGTAGCCGTTTTGACCGTCGTAATATGAGCCGCCGTAAGCGCCGGAATCATATCCATATCCGTTGCCATATGGATACCCATAGCCGTAGCCGTAACCGTAACCAGAGTACGGATAACCGTAACCGTAACCGTAGTACGGGTACCCGTAATCGTAGAAGGGCCACCCGAACCACGGGAAGAACCCGAAATCGAAGATGAACCAGGAGCCATTCACGAAACGGCAACGGTGCCCGTTCCAAAAATGATCGCGATTGCGGTCCCAATTGCGATTCCAATTGGCCGAGCGCTGGGCGAAAACGTGATTATGTCCAGGACTGATGTTGCCAATTGTCCGGTTCCCGCCGCCGGTCCCGAGTTGCGCAGTCCGATTGCCACGCTGGACCTGCATTTCTCCGAACCGATTGGTTTGGATCGATCGGTTGTTCCGGAATTGTGTAAGATCATTGCCAGTACGCCCGGTGAACGTTCGAGGCGTAAACTGTCGTGGAGCGAACGATGTATTTCCGCCACCAATCATGCGACGTTGAGAAAACTGCGGCATTGAGCGCATCGTCATGCCCGACGGCCGCGCAAACGCGCGATTGCCGCCAGAGCTGAATCCGGAACTGGAATGCATCATGGGCGCCGAACCGCGCCCGCGGACAGCGGCCCTCTGCGAATTGCCATTGTTTCCGTGGCGATCTCCGGCCTGGGCGGAAAGGGCGAATGCTGCGGTGACGATCAAAGCGAGGAAAAGAACTTTATGGGATTTCATAATATAGGGCTCCAGTGATTGGACATGGTCATTTATTGAACCATTCAATCAATCGGTTGTTGCGGCCTAGTTTAACGCCCTTCCCAACGAAAAAGAAGGCCAAAGAACCGGCGCGAATAACCAATAACCGATAACCGCGGCGCAGCCGCTCCCCTACTGACCGCGTGGCTCTTAAGAAAATACGCTGGGATCAAATTTCCGGGCTGGGCCCGGTTCGCCGGCGCACTTCTGATTATTGTGATCGGCCGCCTGGTCTTGAAAATAGAACGGCGCGGTACATTCCTGATTGACCCGACACGATGTTGGAAGGAAGGCTGCTTTTAATTTTATCAATTCACAATCCGTGTTTTCGGTTTTTTAATTTTTACTTCCTAATTCCTAATTTGCCCTCCTACCCTTTGGCCCTCAATATCATCAGCGCTTGCTGGACACTATTTGCTGTCATCTGGTTGCTGGCCGCGTTCGCGACAAAGAAGTCGATCTATCGGGAAAGCAGAGCGCAACGACTGCGTTACGTGATACCAATAGTTTTGGGCGGTTTTTTGCTGGCGAAAGGCCATCGGCTGTCCGATCCGCTCAACCATCGCGTCATTCCACACGTTGACGCGCTGGCGTGGATCGGCGTCGCCTTATGCGTCGCCGGTTTGGCGTTTTGTATCTGGGCGCGGTTCACGCTCGGACGCAATTGGAGCGGCGTGGTCACATTAAAAGGAGGGCACGAACTGATTACCTCTGGGCCCTACGCGTTGGTGCGTCATCCAATTTATACCGGATTATTGACGATGTTCGTTGCGACCGTGATCGTGCTCGGCCACGTCGCCGGAATTATCGCGATGCCGTTCGTGTTCGCGAGCCTCTGGATAAAATTGCGCTACGAAGAAAAGCTCATGCTCAAGCAGTTCCCCGAGCAGTATGCGGCTTATCAGAAACGCGTGAAGCGCATCATTCCGTTCATTCTTTAAACTGCTTCAACCGCAATTTCGGCGGGTAACAACCACTGCCGATCCTGTCAGTCACGGCTCATTTGCTTTTGGGTATGACGCTTATCGAACCATCGTTCTCAAGCAGCGCGGCTCGCACTTCTTCAATGCTGCTGCATCCGGCTTCGCGCAGAGCAGTCATTACTTCATGGCGAGTGAGTTTGGCACGCTCCAAAGTTTGTTGGAAAAGCTTGCCGTCGCGGATGAGCACGTCCGGCCTTCCTTCGATCAAAGCTTCCAGCCTTTTGCTTCGATAAGTGAGGAGCCCAACGATCCAGTTGACTCCGACCAGGGTCACGGCTGAAATCATCCCTCCGATCACGGAGTTGTCGCCGCCGTTCATGGCGTTTTGAACAGCGTTGCTCAAGACCAGGAGCAGAACCAGGTCGAACGGCGCCAATTGGCCGACCTGCCGTTTCCCGGTTAATCGCAGCAGACCAATCAGGAAAACATAAATGATGATCCCGCGCAGAACGAATTCCCACCAGACCAGCGACATGTTCCACATAACCTAACGATAGAGAACAGGCTCAGCCCCCGCTGATGGGAGCGAACTTTCTCGGGTCCTTTCTCCTTCCTACTTCCTAATTTTTACTTCTCTTCAGAGCCCTCGTCTGCCTTGGATCAGGTTAATGATCACGATGATGACCGCAATCACGATCAGGAGATGGATGAGCCCGCCGCCAATGTGGCCGATGAAGCCGAGAAGCCAGAGCACGACCAGAATAACAACTATAGTCCAGAGCATGGTGTTCCTTTCGATTGAGTTAGACTTTCGTCGGCCTATTTATCCACCGTTTTATTCACCTGCCAAGACTTTTCAGACACTCAGCAATAATTCAGTGCGTTCGGGCCGACCAATCGCGTGAGATCCTTCTACGCTGCAACAAGAAACCCAAGTTCCAATGGTCCCGGGCAACCGTGGTTCTGGGGTAAGAGCTTCTGGGCTTTAGGCTTTACGCGTGTCTTGCCCACAGCATGCCGGACGCGCCTCCGCTTTGCGCGTTGGGGGCTGGTTCGTCCGAATCGCTTAACGAACGACCAATGCGACGCTAACCTGCGGCGTTCTCAGGAGAATGAGCGGTCCCCGATTATCCTCTCACAACGTAGTGGCCATGGATCCAGACTCTTTGACCGTTGCGCCGTGCCCAATGTCCCGGCCTCCAGACGTAATAGCTCCGGCCCACATAATAACCAGGGCCGCGATTATAATAGGGCCGATCACCAATCTCGACCGTGACAGCGCCTGGGTAAGGGCCATAGCCAGGGCGACCAGCGTACCCGGGTCCGTATGGGCCATTACCCGCATAACCGGGTCCGTATGGGCCATTACCCGCATAACCGGGTCCGTACCCCGGATACCCTCCGTAATGCTCCTCTTCGCATCCGACTATACCGAACGTAACAGGAAGCAGAAGCAAGAGGAGGAGCACCGGCCATTTCCGTGTCGTTTTCGTTCCATTTCTGGCGGAGACCGCCTTCTTCTCCGCGTAATCAACAATGTTCATTTTCATATAATCATAATCGCCTCCGACCGACTTGGCGGTCGTCTCGCTTACGACAATCCCAGAGATGCGAGCGTTGGCTCATCAATCGCCTCGGTCGTGTAGAGACTGTGGTCGCGTTGATAGTTGGCCAGCGCCTCGCGGGTAACCGGTCCGAGCGTGCCGTCTATCTCACCGTGATAATAGCCCCGCGCTTGCAGCGTGGACTGAACATTTGCGATCACCTGATCGGGCGGCAGATTGTTGTAGGCGTAAATAGGGCCATTATATGGGTAGTAAGAAGAGGCCGAATCGTAACCCCAGGCCGGACTCCAATAGCCGGCATTCCAAAAATACCAGCCACCGCCGATCAGAACGAAGCGGTCGTAATTGCTGTTCCACCAACCTTGATCGTGCCATTGGCCTCTGTAGTTCTGGAAAGCGGCGTAGTTCTGACCTTGCCAGTTCTGACTGCCCTGAATGCGATAGTTTTGTTGGAACTGCGTGCTCTGGATCTTCGGATTAGGCGTATTCGCAAGGTTAAAGTGCTTGGCTTCCACTTTCCCCTGGGTGTTCGACTTCACGGCCGGCACGTTATTGTTCTGAGCGTTCAACCCCTTCTGCTGGCCTTTCAACTTCGACGAGTTCTTTAGTTGCGAAGCCGTGTTTGCGCCATTGTGCTTGGCTTCCACTTTCCCTTTGGTGCTCGACTGCACGGCCGACACGTTGCTGTTCTGAGCGTTCAACCCCTTATGCTGGCCTTTCAAGTGCGAAGGGTTGCGCGAAGCCGTGTTTGCGCCATTGTGCTTGGCTTCCACTTTCCCTTTGGTGCTCGACTGCACGGCCGGCACGTTGCTGTTCTGAGCGTTCAACCCGTGATGCTGGCCTTGGCCGTTCAAGTGCGAAGGCTTGTGCGAAGCCGTGGTCGCGCCACTGTGCGTGCCCTGACTGACTGCCTGCGGCTGCTGACCTTGCGTCGTCTGCTTTTTGTTGCTCTTGTTGTTGTTACCCTGATCTGCTGCGCGGGCGACCAATGGGATCGCTAAGCAGCAAACCAATACAAAAAATAGTTTCATCATTTTATGCCTTCCTGGTTGGTTAGATTGTGGAATTGGATACGCGTCCCGTCTTTATCTAGCCAATACTTCGTAAGGAAGGCGTCATACTTTTTAGGTATGGGCGGCTCGCGTATCCATTGATCAAGCAAAAGCTTTGATTGCCGGGGTTCGCGTTGCGCTTCGCGAATGGAGCGACCGGGATGAGCGACATGGCCGGTAAAGCCGCGGAAGGTAGCGGTCGAGCGCAGCGGGGGCTGCCGAGATACAATGGAGCGACTGGGGCGAGGTGCGAACCGCACTTGTGGTTCATGGCCGGTAAAGCCGCGGAAGGTAGCGGTCGAGCGCAGCGGGGGCTGCCGAGATACAAGGAGGATCAACTGCCTTGGGACGTGGACGAAGCTTTTACATCCTCAACTGCCTCGGGACGTGGACGAAGTCTTTACGTCCTCAACTTCCTCGGGACGTGGACGAAGTCTTTACGTCCTCAACGGAATTTTACTTCGGACTTGGCTTCCATCGATTAGGCGCGGTCGCGGTTGAATCGGTCTGAGCATTTGGCCCTTTTGCCCATCGAGTCGCCAGTGAGCCATCCGTGTTTGGCGCCGCCCCTGGGTTGCTCGCGCTGGGCGTCGGATTGTTTGTCGGAGTTGCGGTAGTTGCAGTCGCCGGCCGATGGCGCTCTCGAAGTTCGGGGGGAGGCTGAGAAGGCGCGTTGAACCAACAATAGGCTACGATTCCGATTAGCACAGCAGCAGCGATGAACTCTTTCATTTTGTGGCTGGCTTAATGGCAGCAGTAAACAGGCCGCCCCGGTCGGGATCAGTCCGCAAATTTTGCGATCTTCCCTCACTTGTCGCGCCGTAGTCCCGCGACCGCGGGACGGAGGCCGAACTGCCTTGGGACGTGGGTAAAGCCTTTACGTCCTCAACTATTCAACACCTCAACCGGATTTGTGCCTTTAACGATTAACGAATAACTCGCGCGCGCTTCGCTCGCGTCGTTTAGATCTGACCCCGTTTCTTGCCTCTCTAATCTGTCGCCGCCGGAGAATTATCGACTGTTACTTTGTTCCGCGGATCGGGCACATGAATCGTTGTTTCGATCACATTCGGGTACCGGTTCGCGCCTTCGTCGAAAGTGTGCGCCGCGTTGATCTCCACGTGCACGATGTAGTCGCCTTCGGGGACGCCGGTGATGTCGATCCATTGGCCGCTCAGTTGTTTGAAATACCAATCCGCCCAGCCGGTCGTGATACCCTGGAAGGCACAGACGTAACCGCTGCTCTTGTTGTCATTCGTGTATTTGAGCAGGTCCTCCAGACAGAACGCTTGTTTATGTCCCACCGCCGCGACCGTGCGATCAATGTTCAGCAACTTGTAATCGGAAAAACCGATGATGTGATAATGCATGTGGCACGGCGAATAGATGAACACCGAATGATACGGATTGTTCGGATCAGTCGGACTGCCGACCACGAGATCGCCGTCGCCGCCGTTGATCAGCACGGTGTCGAACCGGAGCAACCGACGGTATCCCGTTCCTCCGACCGAGCCCTCGGCTATTTCGCAGCTCGATGCATCGAACAAGCGATCGATGATTTCCATTTGGGAAACGAACCGCTTCGGATCGACGGTTAAATCTGGTTTGCCGTGATTATTGTAAACGGGAAAATCGCGCGAGACATCGGTTCTGACTGCTTTCGCCACGAACGGAATTGAGGCGAGGAACAAAATCGAACCGAGGACCCAGTATTTTTTCTTCAGTTCGCACATAAATTTCCTTTCGATGATGGGTTTTGTCTGCTTTTTCGGGATCGGCAGTATAGCAATTTCTACTCTCTAGTTGCTACCTTTTACTTTCGTTCTTTTCGTTCCGCTTTTCAGCTTTCCGTTTTCCGCTTTTCAGAATTTTCCGCGCTTTCTCACGGCCCCACAATGTGAAAATCTAAGCTTGCTCCCCAGAACTAGCGAAGCAAAGGATTGCGTCGCACAAAATGTTGCAACCGAGCAGCAGTTGGTGATGTTTAATGGTCGAGGCAAGTTGATGAAACCATTCAGGATTCCGGCGCTCTGCTTGATTTCAGCGGTGGCAATCGCCGCCCCTCGAGTCGATGCACAAACGAATGCGGTGATGGTGCAAAACAGTCCGCACGTCGCAGCGAGCGGCGGTATCGCTCGCGGGCCGACAAATTTTCGAACGATCAACACCCATCCGGCCCGGATGATTGCTCAGCCGCGCACAAATTTCCGGTCGGGTTACGTGCCGTCGATGCGGCCATCGAATGTCACTCTGGGAGCAATGAGCGCTCGACAAACTGCACGAACTTACAATGCGCGACCATACAACGGTCTGGCAGTGAGAAGCGACGTCGCATCGAACATGTCTTCGATCGCGGCGGCGCAGCGTCTGATCAAAACCGACGATACAGAGGCAATCGCAGGTATCTTAGCGAGACGCGAACCGGCACAGAGCGACCCGGCAACAGCGAACGCTCAAAACGGCGTCCGAGCCTCGCAACCAACGAGCGGCAATTTCGCGCCGCATCAGACGCCACAGAGCGGAGTGAAGCCCGATCCGCAGGGCAAAAACAATCATCTTAGCTTCTCCGATGCGTTGCGCTGCCATCGGCAAGAGTGGCACGACTGCAACTGGTGGAGGCAACATTTCACCACCATCGTTTTTGTGAGCGGCGGATATTTCTTTTTGGACGGAAGCTATTGGTATCCGGCGTTGGGTTACGATCCGCTCTCTAACAACTACGATTATGATGGCCCCATTTACACTTACGGTAATCTGCTACCCGATGAGACGATCGCGAATGTTCAAGTGGCCCTGCAACAGGCAGGTTATTACACCGAGCCAATAACGGGTTCGCTGGACGTCCAAACGCGTGCGGCTCTGGCGAATTACCAGCGCGACCAGGGCTTGCCTGTTACCGGAGCAATCGACCAGCCGACAGTCCAAGCGCTTGGATTGGAATAGCGCTCGCTTGGAGGAGCGCGTCCCACGCGCTCCATTGTATCTCGGCAGCTCCCGCTGCGCTCGACCGCTACCTCGCGGCTGTACCGGCCATGTCGCTCATCCCGTTCGCTCCATTGTATCTCGGCAGCTCCCGCTGCGCTCGACCGCTACCTCGCGGCTGTACCGGCCATGTCGCTCATCCCGTTCGCTCCATTCTACTTTTTCCTGAGTCTTTTGAGCAATTTGCGCAAGCGCGCGGTCGTTTGATCGCGATCCAGCCGGCTTGCGGCGATATCGAGCACGAACGTTTCCCAATCTTCGATTGGCAATTTCTTCGCCGGGAGGAGCTCGTTCGTTTCGAGAAAGACCAGGCACGACGCCAAAGCGGTCCGTTTATTGCCGTCGATGAACGGGTGATTACGACAAAGATAAAAAAGATAAGCCGCGGCGATCTCGATTGGGTCGGAAATCAACGGACGGCCCGTCATTGTCGCTTGGGGCGCGGCGATCGCAGACTCGAGCAGATTTTCGTCGCGGAGGCCCGGCGAACCGGCGTGTGCGGCGAGAACTTCCGCATGGATCGCCTTTACCGCCGAGACCTTGAGATGCGTGAGCGATTTGCTCACGAGAGGCGCTTAAACAAAGCCGCGTTCTTCCGAATCAAGCGTTTTGCAGTGGTGCCAGCTTTGGCCGGGTCGAGAGTTGGGTGGACGGGAGTGAGAACGATAGATCCGCCTTCATGCAGGGTTACGGTGAGTTTATCGCCGACTTTTACGCGAGCGAGGTCCATTAGGGCGGCGTCAAAAATGATCCCCTGGGAATTTCCGATCTTGGAAACGGTCTTAGTCATGGCGTAATACTATGTTTTACCTGCGGCTTTGCAACTGATTTCTGATGGCGTTTCTGATTTCAGCTTTCCGTTTTCAGCGTTTCAGCCTTTGCTGTTAACCATGGACCGGTTCATCGATACTGAAGTCGAGCAATTCGCTCGCGATCACACCGAGCCCGAAACCGATTTGTACACTCGTCTTCGGGAAGAAACTTACCGGGCCATGAAGTCCCCTCAGATGCAGGTCGACCTTATCGAGGGTCGTTTTCTCAAAATGCTGGTCCGTCTGACCGGCGCCCGAGTCGTTCTCGAGCTCGGAATGTTCACCGGCTACAGCGCGCTTATGATGGCTGAGGGTTTACCTGAAGGCGGTCGTCTGATCACGTGTGAGATCGACCCAAAAGCCGAGGCGATAGCGCGCCGCTATTTCGGGGAGAGCCCGCACGGAAACAAAATCACGATCCGATTGGGACCTGCTTTGGAGACGATCAAGACGTTAACCGACCCGCTCGATTTGGTTTTTATCGACGCCGACAAGCCTAACTACGCAAATTATTATGAGGCGTGCCTCCCGTTGCTCAAGCCGGGCGGACTGATCGTGGCCGACAACGTCCTGTGGAGTGGCAAAGTCCTGCATCCCGACGACGCTAATGACCACGCCATCGTTGCCTTTAACCGTTTGGTCCAATCCGACCGGCGAGTTGAAAATGTCTGCCTGACCGTGCGAGACGGTATGATGCTGGCGTGGAAACGGCGGTTCGCAGGGCGCGAACTTTACGGCGGGAGTGCGCGAGCGCGAAGACGCGAGTCGCACTAGGGAAGCCGGCGACTCGGTTTTGGTGAAAACCGAGGGTTAGCAGGGCGCGAGCGATGCCGCTCTGCGGCAGTTCTGCTGCTGTGCAGCAATCTATCGGCGGGTTTCACTATGAACGCTCTAGCAGGGTGCGTAATCTAATATTAAGGGAACATTCTGCGCGGTTCGCAGGGCGCGAACTTTACGGCGGGAGTGCGCGAGCGCGAAGACGCGAGTCGCACTAGGGAAGCCGGCGACTCGGTTTTGGTGAAAACCGAGGGTTAGCAGGCTGCTAACTTTGCGGCTGGAGGTCGCGAGCTTTGAGGCCAGTGCGGGTCGCACCGCAATCAGCTGGCGAATCCCGTTATTCTTGCTTGGTCCGGCTGCCCTTCGGTACGCGGGGTGCTCGATAAAATGCAGTTACCGTGGGAAAGCTGTTGAATATTCTTAGCGTTGACGACGAATTTCGCGTCGGGCACGCGTTGGCGTTCGCGCTCAGCCATCCTGACCGAAAACTTACCCTCGCGTTTAGTGCCGATGAAGCACTGGCCAAAGTGACCGATCATTCCGAGTCTTTTGATGTGGCGATTATCGATCACAAGATGCCGGAAGTGTCGGGGATCGAGTTAGTTCAACGTCTGCGCGCCGCGAACTTTGACGGCAAGATAATTGTTTTGTCCGCGCATCTGACCCACGAAAACCGGCGCGCCTACGCGGAACTCAATGTCGACACGATGCTAACCAAACCTTTCGACGTCCACGAGCTCCGCCAAGTGGTCGACTCTTTAGCGCGCGTCGCTTAAGGAAGCTGGGAGCTAGGAGATCGGAGCTGGGAGGGTTGGTCTTGGAAGAGTTTCTGCCGCGTCTCCCGGACTTCAGGACCGGAACAACCAGGGCCCTAAGACGATCGAAATCGTACTCGGTTTCAGCCGGAACCCGGAGAAGAGGGAAACTAACTGCTTCGAACAGACGATCGACATCGTGGTCTCGAGCAACTCGATCGGGCCGCTCATGGGAGTTGCCGTCGAGTTCGACGGCCAGGAGAGGTCTTGAATCATCGTCGCAAATAACAAAATCGATATGCTTTGAGCAAACGCGATTGAAGTTCGCTTGCCAGGAGCGATGCCGCGCGTTGGCGTCAATCAAGTCAGCCACCCGGACCTTGGCGAAAACGACATAATCGTAAACAACCCGACGCAGGACTTCATAGAACGATAGCTCCGTCGGAGTTAGCAGATGTTTGTGTCGAAAATATGGCCGGAGTGATGATTCCACATCGGGCAAATTGAGCAGGGGATATGCCGTCGACTCAACAACTCAACTTCTCAGCCTTCAGCTTTTCAGTTCTCAGCGTGTCAGCTTTTTATCGGCGGCGGCTTCTATCGCTTGGTCTCGGGGTGATTCAGTCCGCGCGGAAATGATTTCTCCCGTTTTCGCGTCGACCAGGATTTCGGTGATGTCGTGTGTGCCGGGCTGTGCGATATCGAACGACCAAACAATGCGACCTTTTTCTTTCTCGATCTCCGCGCTTTTCACAATCCCGCGAGAAACTTTCGCGAGCGCGATCTGTTCGGCTTCCGCCTTTGTAATCTTTGCCCGTTTCATTAACTCGGCCTCGCTTGGCTGCGCAGCGAAAGCGGCAGCAGCTGCAAACCCAAGAACCATTCCGAGAGCGAGACCGAACATTCGTATTCTTTTCATACGACCTTCGACCCGTTCGACAGCGAAGCGTTCAACTGAGCGATTGCTGACCTCTGATCTCTCGGTTTTCACCAAAACCGAGTCGCCGCCTTCCCTAGACCGATTCGCAAAAGCTCACGGCCTCCCGCCGTAGAGTTCGCGCCCGCGAACCGCTGACCTCTGACCTCTGACTCGGACTGCCGGCACGTTGCTTTTGCAAACACGCAAGCTCGGCCATAGTCTTTCAGGCGAAACCCTCAGGAAAGGAGAGAA
>Ga0193729_1000118_pt1 | contig 36376 bp, 19 predicted proteins | sample U1c2metaG_FD_143036 | JGI IMG/M metagenome (GOLD analysis project Ga0193729, IMG submission 143036) | Soil microbial communities from a riparian zone of the East river system, Colorado, United States - U1c2 | ecosystem: Environmental > Terrestrial > Soil > Riparian zone | place: USA: East River...
TACCATACGTTCCATTCGTCAAAAGATAACCACAATTGTTTTGGTGACCGCTTATGTCCACGCACAAGGTCACAAACTGCGACGGTCTCTGCGATTTGCTGTTCCATGCTGAGGTTCATCGCGAGGAACTTTGAACTATCGCCGCCGGTGTCCGCGGGAGCATTGGTGAAATAGCGATGCAGGGAAAGACCGTCGACGTAATCGTAGCATTGCTCCAAAACTTCGCGGTCCCACTCAAGATAGGTGGGCATGAACGGGCCGCTTGATCCGCAAGCAATTAATTGAAGGGAAGGATCAACGTAGCGCATCTGCCGGGCGGCGTCCTGAGCCTTCAAACCATACTCCGTCGCCGTCATGTGGCCTATTTGCCAAGGGCCGTCCATCTCGTTACCCAGACACCAGCGCTTCACCTTATAAGGTTCGGCGAAGCCGTGCTTGCGGCGGAGATCGCTCCATTTTGTTCCCTGATCCAGGTTGCAATATTCGACCAGAGCGGCTGCCTCTTCAGGAGTTCCCGTCCCAAGATTGAGGCCCATCAAGGGCTCAGTGCCGGCAGCCTTGCACCACGCCATGAATTCATTGGTGCCGAACAGATTGGTGTTGATCGCATTCCAGGCCTTGTCAAGCACACGGGGACGGCTCTCCTTGGGACCCACACCGTCGAGCCAATTGTAGCCCGAGACAAAATTGCCCCCGGGATATCGAACGATGGGAACTCCCATCTGGCGGATTTCACCGATGACATCTTTGCGAAACCCATTGGTGTCCGATAGCTTCGAACCGGGATCGTAAACGCCCTCGTAGATGGCACGGCCCAAGTGCTCGAGAAAGGAGCCAAAAAGATTGCGGTCGAGCGGGGCTGTAACGCGACGCGAGTCCACGTAAACGCGGGCGACGTCGTTAGCGCTCAGCGGCGAAGTTTGAGCCCGAAGAAGAGCGCCACCAAGTAGAGAACTCGCACCCCAGGCAACGCCTGCATTCGCAGCTTGATGCAAGAAACTGCGTCGGTCGACGGAAAACATGTAGGTATTCTCCTCAGAATTGAAACGGTGGCCCGAATGCATTTTTTGGTGGGTAAACGTTTACCACACGACCGGCGACGATGGCAAGGCAGATATCGCGAACCAGCTAAATAACCGCGAGCAGCTATCGAAACTTCTGTTTACCTATAGTTCCCGCGCCCTCTTGAATGGTGACGAGTTGGTCCGCGCCAACGTTTGGAAGCTTTTCCGCAGCGCCATCTCCCCAGCAGATTGTCAGGTTCGCAGCGTTTTCAGCGCGGATTTAACTAACTATTGCGGTGCCAGCTGCGCCCTCGATAGTGGTGATTATTGCGTCGGCTGATCACTGGGCTGGCTCAATGGCGTTCAACATCTGGCCTGCCTTGACGTTCTCAAATCTCTGGACAACTCCGGACGGCCAACGGATCTCAACCAACTTCGCAGTGGAATCGCCGCCCAGGCCTACTATCAACCGCTTGTCACTGGCCGAAAGGTAACCGACGGCCGTGTTGACGGTGAAATATTGTGCTAGTCCTGACGCGGACACCACTTTAACGCGACTGCCAATATCGTCACGGTTTGATTTCCTGCCGACGGTCTGAATCCCCAGCCAGGTTCTGCGATTCCCACCATCATTTCGGAGCACGTAGGCCCGTTGGCCCACGTTACTGACCACGATGTCGACGTCACCGTCGTTATCGATATCCCCGAACGCCGTGCCCCGGCCCGCCCATTCTTTTTGAAAAACTCCGCCTGGAGCTGCTCTCACGAAATGGCCCGACTCATTCTTCAACAGTAGCGGCGGTTCAAGGTATTTCAAATTGGGTGAGGTCTGCTCGATGGTGTCCATCACGTGCCCCTGCGCAACGAAGAGGTCCTTCCAACCATCATTGTCGTAGTCGAACAAGCGCGTGCTCCAACCGGAAAAAGCGAAAGTCGCGCCGCCCACGCCAGATTGCTTGGTCACATCTTGAAAGGTGCCGTCGCCATTGTTCTGAAAGAGGTGATAGCGCTCGTTGGAAAGATCGGTGACAACGATATCTGGATAGCCGTCGTTATTGAAGTCGCTGAAGTCCGCGCCCATCCCGGCAAACGTCTTGCCGTCTTCATTGTAGGCAACACCTGCGAGCAGGCCGACTTCGGTGAACGTGCCATTTCCGTTGTTGTGGTACAAAAAGCTAGGCACCGAATCGTTGGCGACAAAGATGTCCGTGAAGCCATCGCCGTCATAATCGGCAAAAGATACGCCTAGTCCTTTGCCTTCAGGGTTAGCAATGCCAGCCTTCGCGGAAACGTCGGTAAATGTTCCGTCCCCATTATTGTGATAGAGGAAGTTCGTGACGCCCTTAAAATTGTTGGGGTGACAGTAGGCCCGCAAGCCGGGTTTCTGTTCTCCACAATAGCGGTTGTTCCGGAAGCTCCAATCCACATAACGGGTCACGAAGAGGTCGAGGTTGCCGTCATTGTCGTAATCGAAAAACCCGGCGCTCGCACTCCATCCGCCAGCGACAACTCCGGCGCGTTTCGTTACGTCGGTGAACGTGCCGTCCCCATTGTTATGGTAGAGCGTGTTCCCTCCACAGCCTGTCACGTAGATGTCTTCGAAACCATCATTGTCGTAGTCACCCACCGCCTCACCCATCGGATAGTAGTTCTGCGCCATCCCAGTGAGGCCGGCTTTTTCCGTCACATCCGTGAATGTGCCGTCGGGGTTTTGATGATAAAGCCGGTTCCAAAACCTGCGATCGGACTTGTCCGGAAGCTTGCCGTCCGGCATCGGATCGTCGATCTTCGCGCCGTTGGTGAAGAAGATGTCCAGCCGCCCATCGTTGTCATAGTCCAGGAGGACCACGCCTCCTCCCATAGTTTCCACCAAGTACTTGCTGGAAGTTGCGGAGTTTTCGTGCTTGAAATCGATGTTCGTGGACTGAGTGATATCGGTGAACTGCACCTCCGGACCGGCTGTGGCCGCGGTCACACAGAAGAAAAGCCCAAATGACACGACCCAGCGGCGAGCATTTGAATATCTCCCCATGGCATGCCTATCGAATCTTCTGGTTGCCAGCAATTCCTTCGGTTTCCTGCAGAACAAAAAGGTGATTGGCGTGCGAGTTCAGAAAGCTCTCCTTCAAGCCAGCAGGCCACGCGAGATCTACGCTTCCCACCTTCGCGGCGCGGCCCAGACCGACTCCTGATTCAGGCTGACCGCTTTCTTAAGGCTATTTTCAGTTCCGAAATACACAGGGAGCATTTCATGGTCAGGCTGCCAACGGCCAGTATGATAACGCAGCGTCGGGATGGCACCGAAGCTAATCCTCCAAGGTTCGGAACCGCCTCATTAATAATTGGCAGGATGGATCGTCCGGCCGGAGCTTTGCGGGTTGGTAGGAGTTGGCTTGTCGTCTTTCGAGGACTCGCCGGGATTAGTCGTGCCGGGCTGATAGATCGCGGTATTTTGATGAGACTCTGTGGAAATCCCGTTCGCGAGGGGAACCGCCGTTTGCCAACCGGTCCCAGTGCTGGCCTGAGTTGCCCACTCAGCTTTCTTTCCAGGCAGCCTTTTTCCAGGCGTGCAAGAAATTTCTTTGATCGTTCAAAAAATCTTCTTGACATCAGTTCTCAGGAGGAGTAACAGTGCTCATAATACTTTTGGGAAAACGTTTACCAGAAGATCGCAGTTGTATGGGGTGAGCCTAAATCCCGCGTGAAGAACGATCGAAATGGAGCTGGAACAGACCAAATGGAAAGGTTCGAGGTGGGAGCTTGGTTTCAAACCTCGCACTTAGCGGCGAGAGTTCCAGGGCTCAGAATCGCTTTCGAAGCCAACATTTACAGGTGTACCAGGGACACCCATTGGGGTTTCACGCCGGAATGAGGTTAGGCGCGTAAGTTTGGGGGAGGTGTAAAGATGAAGCGGCCATCTACTCTCGTGGTCCTGTTGTTGTGTGTTTTTGTTGTGTTCAGCGGGCAGAGCCTGTACGCCCAGTTGGCCGACCGGGCTGAAATTACAGGTATCGTCACCGACGCAAGCGGGGCGGCGGTTCCTGATGCCAAAGTGTCGATCATCAACCAAGATACGGGTGCGAAAATAGTTGTGGGCACGAACAGTGCCGGCAACTACAGTACGCCGCCGCTCCAGCTAGGTTCGTACACCATCGAGGTCGAAAAAGAAGGCTTTAAGCACGCCACCCACCCTGGCATTGTATTGAGCGGCGCGCAGAGTTTCCGCCAGGATGTAAAGCTCGAGCTGGGTTCGGTGACCCAGTCCGTCGAAGTCGAGGGCGGCTCAGAACTGATTAACACTGAGAATTCCACGGTATCTCATACGATTGGTTCCACCTACTATCGCGATCTACCGGGGGTGATGGGGGCTGACATTCGTCTTGCCGAGTCCCTGCTGCAACTGCAGCCGGGCTTTGTGCCCATGCAGCCGAACGGCGACGCGATTTTCCGCGGCAGCCAATTTACGTCCCGAATCAACGGCGGCCAGACGATGGCCACGGAAAATTGGTTTGACGGCGCGGCTTTCGGCTATGCGGAAGGTCACCAGGGGACGCAGGAGAGCGCGGTACCCTACCCCTCCGTGCAGGAAATGACGGTCGTCGAGAATACCTTTTCCGCACAGTACGGACACACCAGCGGTGGTTTTATCACCTACGCCACGAAATCCGGTACCGACAAGCTGCACGGCAACGTATACAATTTCTTCACCAGCGATAAGCTGGACGCGGGGAACTTCTTTTTTGCCGGCATACCGACGATTCCGAATAAGAAACTGCCTTTGACCCAGGATAACTGGGGGGCTGCCGTGGGTGGGCCCGTTCCCAAGATTACATGGGGGGGCAAAAAATTCTGGTTCGTCAATGTGGATGGTCTCGACTACCACAGCACAGTCAACACCGGCTTCGCCAACACTCTTCCGGACGCGGCCCAGAGGTCGGGCGACTTCAGCGGGGCTGGGATTCTGGACACGACGAGCATCGTAGGGCATGATGAGCTTGGCCGGCCTATCTACCAGGGCGAGATCTTTAACCCTGCCACAACGCGGCTGGTCAATGGCGTACCCGTTCGCGATGGCTATGGATTCGACCCCGTCACGGGTCTTCCAATTGTCGGCCAGGCGAACATCATTCCCGCCAATGACCCCCTGCGAAGCCCGTTAGCAGCCTTTGTGATTCCCAACATCCCGGCGCTCGACCGCAACCAGCTGCGGGCCAACGGCTTCGGCGGGAGTTCGGACGACAATAACAAGATCAACGTCAGAACGTGGCTTTTCCGAGTCGATCACACGTTCAACAGTAAGTTCTCCGTCAGCAACACGTACTACCAGAACAACCGGCCGCGCACCGCTCACTGCGGCGGGCCGCAGGGTTGCACTACGGTGCACAACGGACAGACGGATTCCGCAGCGAACGATACTTACATCGGCCAGGGATTCTTCCAGCGCATTACGAACCATTTCGAGCACCTGCAGATGAACTGGGTGATCAAGCCGAACCTCTTCAATCACACCACACTGGCCTACGATCGCTGGCATATGCAAGGCAACCAATTGTCCGGTGGCGTGGGCTGGAACCAGAAGCTCGGGCTTGGCTTGCCCAACCAGCCGGTATTCAACAGCGCCGGCTTTCCTCAACTCAATTTTAATGGCACGATTGGCTACACACACTTCGGCACGCCCTGGGCGAGCGGCGGGAGTGACATCAACAATCGCTATCAATTCCTCGACGACATCACTTGGATTACCGGCAAGCATACGATCAAGGCCGGGCTCGAATTCCGCTACATGACTTTCCCGCAAACGGGCTGGGCCGTGAACACCGGCGGCAACTTCAATTTCAATCAGAACGAAACTGCTGGTTATGATGTGACTGCCGCAAAATGTGCGGGGGGTTGCGTTGTGGCCGGTAAGACCGGGAACGAGTTCGCCTCCTTCATTTTGGGCCAGGTGGACAGCGCCAATTTCACTGCACCTTTTAGCTACATGCCCAAGATGAAGTATGGCTCTCCTTGGATCAACGACGACTTCAAGTTGACACCCAAGCTCACGCTAACCCTGGGTCTGCGATTTGACTGGCAGTCAGGGCTGTCGGAGCAACACGGAAAGTTTTCCACATTCGATCCCACCGCTGCCAACCCTGTCGGCCATCTTGGCGCGACGGTATTTGGCGGCAGCAAGCCCATCGGCAACAGCAGTTGGAGCGTCGGTCCGCGCTTCGGCTTTGCCTATCAGATCCGGAATAAAACCGTGATTCGCGGCGGCTATGGGATGTACTACGCCGGCGCACAGGCGGACTCGTGGGATCCTTACCCGGTAGACGGTTACCAAACCAACCCGGTGGCTCTGAATAACACCAACGGGCGATTCCCCGCGTTCTACTTCAATGGGACCGGCGCATGTCCTGCCCAAGTCACTGCGCTCGCTGTTTCCTGCGGATGGCCGGCAGGCCTCATCGCCTCCCAATTGCCACCCCAAGTGCGGGCCGACGTAGCGAATAACGGAAACCCCGTGGGCGTGGATCCCAGAACGTACACAATGCCTCGGTACCAGAACTGGTCGATTTCGTTTCAGCGCCAACTGGGCCAAAACATGGCGATCGATATCGCCTACGTGGGCAATCATGGGACGCGACTGATCGATGGCCGCAGCTCCGCCGGAGTCTATGACAACATGAACCCCGGCAGCGTGCTCGCCCTAGGACAGGGCGTTCTCGGGGCTCTCTTCACCAACGGCGTGCCTGACGCGACGGCAGCGGCGGCGGGATTTAACACGCCCCCTTACCCCGGGTTTAGCGGAACAGTGGCCCAGTCCTTGAGAACGTGGCCGCAGTACCACCAGATTAACTGGCGCTATTTTCCAAACGGCAATAGCCACTACAACGCCTTGCAGGCTAGCTTTGAGCGGCGCATGAGCCTCGGCCTGCAGCTCCGTGTTGCTTATACCTATTCCAGACTGATGAACAACGGCTCGGAAACTGGGTTGGGATCCGGGGGACCTCCCGTGCAGAATCCCAGCGATATGCGCAACCTTTACTCGGTGAGTTCCGACGACGTGCCGCACATTTTCACTTTCGGCTGGGTCTACCAGTTGCCGTTCGGCAAGGGCAAGCCGGTCGGAAGGAACGCGTCGGGGGTTTTGGACAAGATCATTGGCGATTGGCAAATCTCGGCAACGCAGACCTACCAGTCAGGGAGGCCGCTGTCCATCACCACTGATAACGGCGCACTTGGCGGGGTTCTCTTTAACTATGCAACGTTCCCCGATAAGGTCGGCAACGGACTAACGGGAACATTCAAAGACCCCAAGACGGACAGTTATCTCAACCAGGCTGGATGGACCAGTCTCGGTCCGCTTGCTTTCGGTAATGCTCCCCGAGAGGATGCGAGCGTCCGTGGTTTTCGGTACTTCAACGAGGACTTCTCCGTCTTCAAGGACACACACTTTGGCGAGGGCCGATACGTTAGGGTCCAAGCCGATGCAGGCAATGTCCTCAACCGCGTTTTCTTCTGTCCCGTGGACACGTTCTGGTTGCCCAATAACGGCAACGGGAACTTCGGACATACCGGCAGCCAGTGCAACATTCCGAGGCGAGTCCAGCTCGGGCTGCAAATCTTCTTCTAGGCTTGCAGCATGACTAACCGCCAGTGGTGGTCCGCAAAGTGCGGGCCACCCACCGGGCTGGATAACTCTTTCGGTAAGCGGGAAGCGCCGCGCGGCGGAAGTTTCTATCGCTTGCCAAATTGATCGCGCCGAATTATGCCGTGACCCTCTTGAACTACCAGCAGTTGATTCGCGCTAACGCTCTTAAACGATTCCACCAAACCCAACGGCCAGCGGACTTCAACCAAGTCTGCCTGCCCGGCCCGGCCAAGCCCAAAGTGCAGGCGAAAGTCGTTTTGCGACATGTAACTGGAACCGCTCATTACCTCATTGATTTGAGAATGCTGGCCGGTAACCACGCGCACGCGAGTGCCGACGGCGCTGCGATTGGACTTGGTACCGATGCACTTGACCTTTAGCCAGTTGTTCCGGGAGCGGCAATCATTGCGGAGCAGCGAAGGCGCCTCGTTCATGTTAATCACTGCGACGTCGACGTCTCCGTCGTTGTCGAAGTCGCCGAATGCAGTCCCCCGGCTGCTGTGCGGCTGAGTGATGCCCGGTCCGGCGCTCGAGGTAACATCCTTAAAGCTCCCGTTGCCGAGGTTCTTGTAGACAGTCTTTGCCTGCTTAAACGTGACGTGTAGTCTCTTCGTGTCGACCGTGGGGAAGACGTGGCCGTTCGACATGAAGATATCCGGCCACCCGTCGTTGTCGAAATCGAAAAGGCCTACTCCCCATCCCAGATACTTCGTATTGACGCCTAGCCCGGCCTGGAAGACAGCGTCATAGAATGTGCCGTCGCCGTTGTTATGGTATAGATTCGCGGTCTGGTCGGAGTAGTTTGTCTTGACGATATCGAGCCAGCCGTCGCAGTCGTAGTCGCCAATTCCCACACCCATGCCGCCCTGGGCCGTCCCATTCTCATTCAGCGCGCAGCCGATCTCGGCGCCAAGCTCTTCGAATGTCCCATCTTGATTGTTGTGGTAGAAACGGCTTGGGACGGAATCGCACGCTACGTAGATGTCGGGCCAGCCGTCGTTGTCAAAGTCCGCCGCACTTACGCCAAGTCCGAAAGAGCCCACCGGATTCCATTGCTCGCTGACAGATGTCGATGCCGCCGGGCCGCGCGGGACCGCCACACCCGAGCGCTCGGAGACGTCCTCAAACGTTCCGTCGCCGCGATTGTGGTACAAGATGTTCGTCCCGCCGCTCATCCCTTGCGGCCCGCACGCGACGGAGAGGCCATAATACCTGCAGTACTGGTTCTCGCCGGGTTGAGGCGCCACTCGAGGATCGAAATTCACATAATTTGCAACAAACAGGTCGAGGTGGCCGTCACGGTCGTAGTCCACAAAAGAGCAACCGGTATTCCATCGCGGCGCTGGACCGTTCTGCCCTAGGCCGGCCTTTTGGGTGGTATCAGTGAAGGTCCCATCTCCATTGTTATGGTAAAGAACGATCCCACCCCAATAGGTCACGACCAGATCGTCGTATCCGTCGTTGTCGTAGTCTCCGACGCAGCACCCCTGGCCCCACCCCGATCGAAGCAGTCCAGCCTTCTCCGTTACGTCGGTAAAGGACCCGTCGCGGTTATTGTGAAACAAGAAGTTGGCAGGCTGATGTTGCGGCGAGATGCCTTCAAATCTCGTCCCATTGACCATAAAGATGTCCAGCCAGCCGTCGTTGTCGTAGTCGAAAAGAGCGACCCCGCATCCGGTTTCCTCGAGGAGCCAGCGTTTATGCGTGACGCCGCCAAAAACGTTGATTGCTCCGCCCAAACCAGCCTGAGCGGTAACGTCTGTGAAATAAAATCCCGCCGCATGGTCAGGACTGCTCTGGGGTTTCCGGCTGGCGGGTGATGCCTGCGATCTTTGAAGTGCCGCCGCGTCACGCAGCCCTGTAAGCAGTAGAGACGCGGGCACCACGGAGCCCAAACGGCCAAGTTGGCGGAGAAAGTCACGCCGTGATCCTGAGAGATTGCCGCGTAGGCGAAAGCTCATCTGATCAGTCGGGTAACAGCAATCGGAGTTTCAAGTCGGTCTGCGAACTCCGTTCTGCTTCAAGCTTGCGTGACTCGGCAAACTGACTATCGGACTCGGCGGTTCTGCCAAGGCGGCGAAACAACAGGCCGAGCTGATAGTGGGCTTGCACGGACCCGGGATCGAGCAAAACCGCGCGTTCGAGGTCTTGTTGGGCTTCGTCATAGTGGTGCTGTCTCAAGAGGATGCTCCCCAGTTTGACATACGAAGGCGCATGCTCGGCGTGACTCCTGAGCAGGTCGCGGAACACCGTGACAGCCAGTTCGTCCTGGCCACGGGCATCATAGGTAAGGCCCAGGTAGTAGGAAGCCGCAACCTGTTCGGGCTGTGCTCGCAGGCTTTGTTTGAGCAAGGACTCGGCCTCGGGGTACTTGCCCTGAAGGTAGTTCACCGCCCCGATCGAATACTTCACGACGGCATCATGCGGATGCTTTTGCAGTAGCCGTGCGAAAAGCGACGCAGCTTTGGAGAGGTTGCCTCGAGCGACGTTGGCGGAAGCCAAAACATAGACGTACGGGTCCCGGTCGGGTTTCAGCGCGACTGCCTTTTCGAGCGCAAGCAAAGCATCCTCCAGCAGATTTCGCTGCAGGCACACTCTTCCGAACTCGAATAGGATTTCAGGATCTTCAGGATCCAGTTGTTTCGCCGTGACCAGGTACGCCAAAGCCTTCTCAGTATTCCCTTGCCGCTCGGCAATCTCGGCAAGGCCCTGGTCGCAAGCCGCGCACGCGGGATTCAAGTCGAGCGCGTGTTGAAAGTTCTGCTCTGCACGGTCCAGAACTCCCAGGGACAAGTAGCTTTTTCCGAGCTGCAAGGCCAGCGCGGGGGAAGGATGCTCAGCGATCTTTGCTTCTTCGGCTTCGAAAACCTGTTTCGCCTCGAGGGTCATTCCGAACATCGTCAAGACGTTGCCGAACTCCAGGGACGATTCGTGGGACGGCGCAGGCAACTGCTGCCAGGTACGAACCAGACTGCTTAGCTCTTCTTTTTCCCCAAGCGATCCATAATCTGTCGCCAGCAACAGGATACCGTCCTCGGACCCGTTTAATTGAGCTACGATCGGGCCTGCCACATCCAAGGATTGCCGATAGTTATGGAGAGATGCTTCCACCTTGGCCAGCTCAAACCGAGCGTTGAAGTTCCCGGGATCAAGTCTCACGGCTTCCTGAAAGCATTTCCGCGCCAAATCGAGTCTACCCTGTAACAAGTAGGCGTCTCCCAGACTCGTTCGAGCGCCCACCAAATGAGGATTGAGCGCTAAGGCCTGGGTCAGAAAGCGGGTGCTCTCTCGATATCTGGCCTCCTGCAGCCGAATCGTCCCCAGCATCGCCAAAGCCAGCGCTCGCGTGACCGGATTCTCGAGGGCCTGGCGGGCTTCGGTTTCCGCCTGGTCCATCTGTCCCTGGCTCAGCAGGCGCGCCGCCACCTCAATATGGTTGAGCTGTGCCAAGCCAACGCTGGGGAAGATCAGAAGTGAAAGACACGGTATGTACCACCGGAGTGTAGGCCAAACCCGGCAAGCGCTGTGCCGGAGGAACTCTGTGCGCTCACCAAAACTGCGCATATTTGTTCATGATAGCAAGCGGCCACAACCGGGGCAACTTCTCCCGGCTCTCACTGAACGCACGAACACACGTAAGTATTGTGGGCGTGCGCCCGCGGGTGTTAAATTCTTTTGTCGACGAGGCGGGCGGTATTCTGCTGAAGTCGTGCGGCCATCTGGGGAGCTCCACAGCTTAATGTTCAAGAAAACAGGGCTGCACCACCGCTCGCGCCGTGGCTTCCTGAAGCGTCTGCTCGCTGCGCTCGTCGCGGGCCACCTGCCACTCTCCCCAGGGTCATACTGCCTCGCAACGCCTCAAAGCGATGGCAAGTTTCCGTTTGAACTTGTCCCGCCTGCGGTGAGCGGGATTACCTGGGTACACCACAACGGGCGCTCCCAGGAGATGTACCTGCCGGAAACCGTGGGCGCTGGATGCGCATTCATCGATTATGACAACGACGGCTGGATGGACATTTACCTGGTCAACAGCGGCAAGTGTGATTTCTTCGATCCCCGGTCACCGCTCCGCAACGCGCTTTACCGGAACAACCGCGACGGAACATTCACTGACGTGACCGAAAAGGCTGGTGTCGGCGGCGGCGGGTATGGGATGGGTGTGGCGGCCGGCGATTACGACGGCGACGGCTTGCCCGACCTCCTTGTGACGCAGTACAACGGCGTCATTCTCTACCACAACAACGGTGACGGCAAGTTTACCGATGTGACCCGGAAAGCTGGCCTGCCCACCAACGGCTGGGCATCGAGTGCGGTCTGGTTTGACTACGACAACGACGGAAAACTCGACCTCTTCATTTGCCGGTTTGTGGATTTCGACAAGTCCAAGAACAGGTTTTGCGGCAACCGTGAGACTGGCGAACGCTACTACTGTATCCCGCGCGTTTACGATCCTATGCCGAGCTGGTTGTTCCACAACAATGGCGACGGTACTTTTACCGACGTCAGCAACGAGTCTGGGATCTCGAAGTCCTTGGGCAAGGCATGGGGCGTCGTCGCCTGCGACATCAATAACGATGGAAGAATGGACTTATTCGTCGCCAATGACACGGTGGCGAATTTCCTGTTTGTCAATCATGGCAATGGAAAGTTCGAGGAGATGGGCCTCCAGACCAACGTGGGCTTCAGCGCCGAAGGGCGGGCGCGGTCCGGGATGGGCGTGGACTCCGCCGACTACGACCAGGACGGCTGGATGGACCTGTTCGTCACCAACGTAGACCAGGAGATGTATTCGCTCTACCACAACAACCGCGACGAGACCTTCGACGATATGGCCGTCCCTTACGGCATCGGCAAGGTCACGCGGCTGATGAGCGGTTGGGGGGTGAAATTCTTCGATTACGACAATGACGGCACGCTGGACCTCTTCCTTGCCAACGGCCACCCTGACGATAAAATCCAGGAGCATTCCAGCGAAGTGAAATACCGCGAGCCCATGTTGCTCTTTCACGGCACGGGCCGAGGATTCGAAAACGTGACGGCCGGCAGCGGCCCCCTTTTCTCAAAGCCCTATGCCGCACGCGGCATGGCGATTGGCGATTTCAATAACGATGGCGCCCTCGATGTGCTGGTCGCAGTCAACAACGGCCCGCCTCTGCTGCTCAAGAATCAGGTTGGCCGGCTAAATCATTGGTTGGGTGTGAAGTTGGTCGCGAAGCGAACCAATCCCGACGCGGTGGGCGCGCTGATTACCTGGCAGGCCGGAGACCTGAAGCGGTCACACTTCAAGACGGGAGCGGGAAGTTATCTGGCCTCTCACGACCCGCGCGTGGTGCTGGGCATCGGCAAGCGCACGCAGATCGACTGGATCGAGGTCAAGTGGCCGCTGCCAAGCGGCCGCGTGGAACGCTTCACCAATCTCCCACGCGATCAATACATTACACTCGTGGAAGGGCAGGGGGACCCGCTGCGAAAACGTTGATCAGTTTTTTTGCTGCGGAGAGCTTCCAGAGTTCGTATGTGGCCCGGCGACCGTCGTCCGACACAACGAGGCGGTTCGTCAAAGCTCCCCAAAATGGTTTTGCGCCGCGATGCGGTCCCGGCTGAGGAATCCCTTCATCGGAATGCAGCTGTAAGAAATTTGCGGAGTGCTTGCGCGCTGTGGAGTCAATTAGTCGCGTTGGCTCTTCGGTTGAGGCGGGTTGGCGGAGCGATTGGTGAGATTTCGCCGTATTTCTTCCAGGTCGCTTGTCTCTTTCTCCATGCGCGTGAACGAATCCAGAGCCTTGAGGCTATCTTCCACCTTCCCAAGCCGCCGGTAGACGTGGGCCAGAACGTAATAATACGAAGACGCTCGAGGATTTAAGGAAATGGCCCGGTTCAGGGCATCGACAGCATCAACCAGCCCTCCCTGTGCTTCCCTCGCTTTTGCCTGCTGGAACCAAGCGCCATCAGACTTGGGATCGAGTTCCCACGCAGCGCGGGCGCACGCGAGAGCCTTTTCGGAATCACCCTTCCGATTGTAATACGCGCTGAGGTTCACATGTGCCGACACGAACTTTCCCTTCCTGGCTTCGTTGATCGCAATGGCTTTCTCATAACTCGCGACAGCTCCAGCGTCATCGCCCAGAGCCTCCTGAGCAAAACCCAGACCATCCAAACTTTCCATGTACGAAGGGTCGATATGGAGTGCCGCTTCAAATTCCTTTCGTGCAACGCTCCAATTGTCCTGGATGGAGAATAATTTGCCCAAGTTGAAATGCATCTCAGCGGATTGCGGGTTGTACCGGATTCCCTGCTCGAACTCCGCCTGGGCGGCGTCGTACCTTCCAATGATCATCAGGTTGCGGCCGAGAATCTTGTGGGCCTCAGCATTTTGGATGTCGAGTTGGAGCGATTTCGTGAGCGCCTGAATGGATTCGCCGATTTTCCGCTGGGCGAACTGGCTGTAGCCCAAGGCATACCAACCCCAAGAGGTTTTCGGGTGCTCTTTGACATAAGCAGCCAGGAGCGGCTCAACCTCCTGGAATCGCCCCGCTCGGATGTAGCCTTCAAATTCGGCGATACCTTGGGAGTCGTCCGCAGGTGCCTGGTTCTTCGAAAGCAACTGGACTTTTTCTCTGGCGAAGACGTCGCCGGGATTGAACTCCACTGCCTTTCGATACGCTGCGGAAGCACCGTGAGCATCGCCTTCCTTTTCAAGAACCACTCCCAAGAAATGCTGGGCGTCTGAAGATTCGGGCTGGAGCTCAACCGCGTGCCGAAATTTGGAGGCGGCTTGATCCAACTCACCCTTGTCGAGCGCCACGCGGCCTTCGGCGATATCCAAATCAGCGTTCTGCCTCCGGTCGTCGGAAGAAGCCAATTCGCGGCTCTTCTGCAACTCAGCAGTGGCCTCATCCTTTTGTCCTGCCCGCGCCAGAGCCAGCCCAAGCTGGTAATGAGCCTTGGTATTCTGTGGCTCAAGCCGCACCGCTTCCCGAAGTTCTCCGATGGATTCCTCCACTTTCCCGTCGCTGAGAAGTGCCTTACCCAAAGCGATGCGCGCACTCGCAAAGTTTGGTTCGGTCGCGACTACCTTACGCAACTGTTCGATTTCTTTAGCCAGCCCAGAGCTCGGGTCTGAGCCGTAGGCCACCGCGAGATTGAACTGCGCTTTCAACAATCCCGGGGCGAGCGCTACGGCTCGCTGGAGTTCCCGCACGGCCTCTCGACTGTCCGTGGAAATGAGGACGGTGCCTAGATTCGCGTGCGCGTCCGCATAATCGGGTCGGATGCGCAGAGCCTCACGAAACTCGGCGATAGCTGCTTTGTCCTCGTTGCCCTGCGCTAGCACCAGCCCGATGTTATTGTGTGCATCCGCAAAATCCGGGCGCAGGCGCACGGCCTCACGGAACTCCGCTAGAACCTCCTTGCTGTCTGCACCCTTGCGTCCAAGCAGCAGTCCGAGCATGTTGTGCGCTTCGGCGCGGTCCGGCTTCGCAGCCAACGCTCCGCGAATGCCTGCAATCGCCGTATCCCAATCGGGCGCGGGACCGGACGAAGCGGAGATATTGATCCCGGCCTCGAATTGCGACAGCGCTTTATCGAGATCGCCCGCGCGAAGATAAACGGTTCCGAGGTCGATGTATGTGGCGGGGAAGGACGGCAGGAGCGCGATCGCGCGTTGCAGGTTTCGTCGTGCGTTCTCTATCTGGCCCGTTTCGCCCAGAGCGGTTCCAAGAAAGGCGTAGCCAGCGCCTGCCGACGGATCAAGTCGAAGAGCCTCTTGCAGCTCGGATATTCCTTTGGTTTTCGAACCGCTGTACCACAGCGCAACGCCAAAATTGTAGTGTGAGTCAGAAAGGTCCGGCCGGAGCGTGACGGCGCGCTCCAAGTGGACCAGCGCAGAAGGCAAATCTCCTTCTTGGCCTAGTATGAAACCGAGCAGATTCTGCGCGCCGGCGTGACCATCATCTTTACTTAGGGCTTCGCTGAGTAGTCGTTCGGCTTCTTTCAGGTCGCCTTGTGCGGCAGCCTGCTCTCCACGCTTGTAGAGGTCGTCTGCCGGACTCGCCAGAGGCCGGCGTGGCTTAGGCAGCGATGCAGCCTGCTTCTTCAAGGCCAAGCCGAGCGCATAATAACCTTCGTGGAATTCCGGATTGATGCGCACCGAGCTCTCAAACGCTTCGATTGCGCCCTGAAGATCTGCGCTCTGTTGTAGCGTCTGGCCGAACACGTACTGAACATCGGCGCTGTCCGGTTCGCGCTCGGCGACCAGCCGTACATGCACAAGAGCGCCCTTGGCATCACCTTTTTCCCGAAGAGCGACGCCCAGATTCAGGTGCGCCACTAGATTGTCAGGCTCAAGCGCCAGTGCTCTTTGAAAGGCCCCAACCGCTTCGGACAATTCGCCATTCTTGGCTAACGCCGATCCCAGGTTCGTGTACGCCCGCGCGTATTTCGGGTCAAGCGAGACGGCCTTCCTGAATTCAGCGACGGCGCCGGGCAAATCACCTCTCTCAAGTGTAGCGACACCTAACCAGTTGTGGGCCTCGGCAGAGGTGGGGCCCAACTTCACCGCGCGCTGAAAGGCTTCGAGGGCATGCGAGAAATCGTTCCGGTCCCAATATGCCAGGCCAAGCGCGACGTAGAGCTTGGGGCTGTCAGGATGTTGTTTTATTTCATCTTGAATCTGGCTGACCGATGCCGGCGCATTTTTACTTAGCTGTGCCCGGCCGGGCAGAATCGAACCCACCAGGAGAACGACCAAGTCTAGAGTTCGATTCACTTTCGCGCGACTGTCCATCGATCCGGGGTCCAACAGTCAAAGCTGCAAATGAGAGCTGGATTCGTCCTCCGTTTGGAGAGATTTCGCTATCTCCACTCGGTCTTCCGCTTTGTCATTCTTTCCCATTGGCGCCAACAGCAGCCCCAGTTTGTAGTTCGCTTTGACCGACTTTGGATTCAAGCGGACCGCTTTCTATAGGCTGTTTTTCGCCTCGGAACACCAGTGCGCACTCAAGGCCAAGCTGCCCAAGGCCTCGTATGATAACGCATGATCGGATAGCGCCGAAGCAAATCCTCCAAGGTTCGAATCGACACGTCACCCGACTTAGAACCGGCAGCAGATTGCGTCGCAGATTCTGTCTCGGTACCTTTCATGTTGTTTGACCACGGGAACGATGGGGGTAAGCCTGTCGGCGTCAAACATGAGCAGGCCTTCTCAAGATGAACTACTTATTGCGTGCACGGATTCTGCTTGACAAGAATCTCGCGACGAGGCTTGCCATCACCACCTGATGCGCACGAGCGACAAGCCTTGCCTGGGCAAAGTGAATTGCAAATGGGCTTCGCCGTGCTCCATCATAATCCACGCCGGCGAAGTGAGGAGCTGCAATTGTCCGGCGCTCTGCAACTGATCGTATTGCTCAGGGGAAGGAGATTGCGGGAATCCCATTTGCTTCCAAGCCGTGAAGGCATTGCTGTGATGCGCGTCAATGCGGAAATGTTCGACATGCGCGAGGTGCATGGATTCGGGTAGCCCGGTGATCATCAAGTCGTTCGGTGCAGCGGGGGCATCCACATCCTCGTCGTGATAATTCCAGATCATGACTTCGATTTCGTGATTCGTGCGCGTGGCAATGGCGCTGATATCCGACTGCTGCCGCACTCCTGCGCTGACGACCCGCCCAGTGGGAAGCGCACCCGTGCTCGAAACCTTTACGCGTTCGCTGCCTAATAACCCGAACATCCGGAAGGCATTGAGCACCGGTTTGTCTATTCCATTGGTGGCCAGCTCGCGAAATCCTTCGAAGTAGGGCTGGTCTTCGAACTCGAAGGACCAGCTTACCGAGCCTGCAAGACGAACTTGCTCGCGGGCCGCCAGTGCATAGGTGGCGTTCATCGCCTCGGCCGTGTAGGCGGCATACAAGGCACCATTGCGGTATCCATTCTGGGGATTGGTGCGTGCTGAACAGGCCGCGCAACCTTCCGGGTCGGACTCCCCCAGAATGATCGGGGTGTCACGCCACTCGGGAAAAGATTTGACGATTTTGAAACCCTGTTCTATGGATGCGAGCTGGCGCGCGATCCCCATCACCACGTGATCGCCTTGCCACGTTGGTGAGCCCTTGGGATGAAAAGAGATGAAGTCCAGTCGCGAACCGGTCTTTCCAGTCGCGTAGTTTCGCTGGTGCGCGCAATGATCGAGAAAAATGCGCAAGAATTCAGCCGCCTTCGGAGAAGCAGGGCCGGTGGAATCCGGGCCGCCCACGCGAGCTTTGGGAAGCGCTCGCAGAATGGCATCGGCCGAGTAGTCGTAGAGTTTGAGGAATTCCTCGGGAGTGCCTTGCCAGTAAGCGATATCGGGTTCATTCCAGACTTCCCACAACCAGGTTTTTACTTCCGCGTCGCCATAGCGCTCGCGAAGATGCTGAACAAATTGAAAAACGACTTCCGACCACTTCTGATAGTCCTTCGGCGGGTAGGTCCAGCCGGTAAAAACTGAGCCTTGCGGAAAATTGTGTCGGTAAGGCTGTGGATGAGTGGAAAGCGCTTCCGGCATAAATCCGATTTCGACCAGTGGTTTGATACCAGCGGCGCGAAAGGTATCGAAAATGCGATCCAAAATTGTCCAGCTATAGACCGGCTTTCCCGCTGCGTCTTCCGTGTAGATATTTGTGGAGCCCCATTTTAAGGATGCCGAGCCGTCACCGGTCGTCAAAAGATTGTGAACACGAACATACGCCGGCTTGGGGCTGAGAGCCGCGAGCTCGCCGAGTAATTTCTTCCCGTTGGAAGTGTAAGTGTAATTGGGCTCGTCATAGCCGAAATAATTCCAGATGGGGATCATCGGACCATCCGGCTGATCGGCGTGTACCTCGACTTTTATGCTTTGCGCCGTTTCTTGCGAGCGGCACGAAGGAACTGCGGAGAACAGAAGCACGAGCGCACCAAGGAGTCGATACAAAGTTCACCTTTTGGGAAGAAGGCTAACGAGACCTTCTGGTCGCAGATTATAGGGTTGGTGTCGACGATTAGACAATACGTCGCCGGAGTTCCAGGTTGACATCGTACCGCTTTCAGAATGCGCTAGACTCAGTAATAGTCATCGCCGCCGTGCGGCCAAAGCCAATGAACAGTGTCTTTACTCGATCGGCTGACTAATCTGCATGAAATCTGCTAGAACTAGAAGGGCGAACCCCGCGATGAGTTTGGCTCTGTGGTCATCGTTCAGTTTTGTTCTCTGCGGTTTGTATCTCACTTGGCCTGCGCTTCGAGCCCAGCATCAACCAGGCCCAGCCGTCGCAGCAGTAGAGATCGATGCGGATCGGGTCGAGGGTCAAATAAGCCCGGTGCTCTACGGCCAATTTGATGAATTTATGTTCGAAGGTGTGAAGCGCGGATTGACCGCTGAACTGATTCGCGATCGAAGTTTCGACGAAGCACCAAATGCGATAGGGCTGCCTCGCTTTTGGGAACGCGAACCAGATGACCGCAATGATGATCCAGGGCTGCACTTCCACTGGGACGACGCAGTGTTTTACCCAACGCGCCACGAATTCATGAGTGAGCGAACCGAACATTCGCTGCGGGTGAATCTTGCCGAAGACGATGGCCAGCGCCGTGGAATCCGCCAAGGGGGCATCCCCATTCGGCAGGGACTCCCTTACCATGGCTATCTGTGGATCAGGACCGATGTATTCAAGGCTCGCATCCATGTTGCGCTGGAAGCGGACAGGACCGGCGGGGAAACCTACTCGTCTGCGGAGATCAATGATGTTTTCGGAGATTGGAAGAAATACGATTTCACCCTGACTCCTTCAAAGAGTGATGCGCTCGCAAAGATCGTCATCCTGTTCAGCGGAAAGGGCCGCCTCTGCCCCGACCCGGCCGCTATGTTACCGGGTGATGCCGTGGATGGCGTGCGCTCCGATGTCTTCCAGAAGATCAAAGCGTTGCGTCCTGCCTTTATTCGCTGGCCAGGCGGAAACGTTGCTCAGGATTATCACTGGATGTGGGGCATTGGTCCGCGCGATCAGCGCCTCACATGGACGAACCTTTCCTGGGGCAACGAGCCGGAGTCCAGCGATTTTGGCATTGATGAATTCGTTCGTCTCTGCCGAAATGTCAGCGCTGAACCCTCGATTACCGTGAATGTCGAGGGCCGCGGCGCAACGCCTACTGAGGCAGCGGCGTGGGTCGAGTATGCGAACGGCCAGGCATCTTCCCGTCAAGGCGCCATGCGCGCAGCGAACGGCAACTTCAATGCGTTTAAGGTGAAGTATTGGGAAGTTGGGAACGAAATCTGGGGAGACTGGGTTCACGGGCACAGCGATGCCAATACCTATGCACAGAACTTTGAACGCTACGCCGCAGCCATGTCCGGCGTCGACCCGTCCATCCAGCTAATCGCTGTCGGCGACAACAACATGGACTGGAACCGTGCGGTCTTGCGGCTTGCGGGTCCTCATATCGACTATCTTGCGATCCATCATTATTACGGTACCAGGGATATGATGGGTGATCCGTTAAACCTCATGGCCCACCCATTGTCCTACGAACGTTTCTACAAGCAAGTTGGTGATCTCATTCGTGATCTCGTTCCCGGACGCACAATCAAACTGGCCATCAACGAATGGAACACCTCGTTGCCCGTGCCGAGCCAACACTCGATGGAGTCTGCCTTATACGCCGCGCGGCTTATGAACGTATTCGAGCGCAGCGACATTGTGGCCATGAGCGCCGAGTCCGACATGGTAAACGGGTGGTCGGGAGGAATGGTTCAGGCCAGCCACGACAACCTATTCGTCACCCCCACGTACCTCGTCAATGAACTTTACAATCGGCACCTTGGCGCACAACGAATCACCGCGCGCGTAAGCAGCCCTACATTCGACGCAACCAGCGAGGGCAAAGGCGTGCCTTATTTGGATGTAGTGGTGAGCCGCACTGCTGACGGTAAGCACATCTTCATCAAAGCCGTTAATACAGATCCGCAGAGAGAGCTGCGCACTTCAGTGCACATTGCTGGGGCGCAGGTGTCTTCCAGCGCCGTCATTGAGACAATCAACGCGGATTCGATGACCTCGGCCAACAGCTTTGCGACTCCGAACGCAGTTTCACTACAGCAGAAAACGATCAAAATCGGATCGCATTTTCTGGTCGATTTCCCCCAACACTCGGTTTCCGTCATAACCCTGAACATACTGAGTCCAACTGCTTTCCGACGTAGTACCGCAGTCGTTAATTCCGATTGAGGGAAACGACAAACCACGAGAGTCGTTAGATACAACTAAGCGCGAGCCACCCCGTTGGGGCCTCGCTGGGGGAGCCTGCCTACAGAAGGATCGTAGTATCTGGCGCGATGGTAGGATGCACTCCAGATTTCCACCAACGTTGGTTCCCCCTGAGCGCTCTTCCCGAGTTCTCTAGATGAACAGCTCTGCACTGACATGGAAAAACTCAGCGAGTTTTTTGGCCTGCGTTTTGCTGATGGAGCGCTTCCCGTGAAATACCTCGGAAGTAATCCCTTTCGAGCCAAATATTTTCCAGAGGTCTTTTTGAGTCAGGCTGCGCGCCTCCATCAAATGCTGGAGTGTCCGCTGTGGACTTGCTTTCCGAATTGGATAGCGCCGCTCCTCGTACTCGTCAATGAGCATGGTCAGCAATTCGGCAAGTTCCTTTTCTTCTGGCGAAGGGTTCTCACGTTCGTCGAGACGCAGCAGCTCGTTGGTGAGACGTTCGGATTCCTCATCCGTGTGGATGACATGGGGAAGCGTACGGCCCAGCAGTTGCCCGTAAGTTTTCTCGTCGAGATCTATAGTTGTCGTGCTCATTGTTTCCAGGCCCCTTCGTCATATTCCGACTGCGTCAGCAGGTACAACACAAAGACTCTTTGAATAAAGTAGTTCACTCGCGCGATTAGGCGGTACTTATTGCCAGCTACATTGAACAGCGTTCTCCGTCCGACCAAGTCAGCATTGCGGTAAACTTGTTTCATTTCCGCAGGCGTTTTCCAATTTGCCTTGCGCACCACCCCGTACCATGCTTCAAGGCTCGCCTTCGCGTCCGGGTGTTTTTGCCAGAACTGTTCGAGAGCGCCTCGTTTTATGATGCGCATGAAGAGTCAGGTTCTCACAATGAGAACATGGAGTCAAGTTGCCTTTTGCGATTGTGGAAACTTGTGGTTTGGGGTGATCGTGTCTAACCCCCCACCCGGCGCGCCAGCGCCGCTCTTCTCCGACGCCCTGGCGCTCCCGGTAACCGAAACCGACAGCTCCTCGCAGTTGCCCACGCTGGCTTCCTGTGGTGCCGCAGCCTTATACCACTTTCAAGCCGCTTCAGTGAATGCCCTGTGTGCCTTGGTCAGCTCGTAAATCGGATCGTAGCACTTCCGGCAAGTCCCACGGAACCCTGAACCGATGTCCTGGTCCAACCACGGGGTCAACAACGGCTGTGACGTAACCGTGAAATCCACGGCATGGCTGGCGATCCATGGGTCGAATGCGCATCCGTGATGCTTGGGAGACCAAGAAGCTACCATTGGTCACGAGACTGCCCGACCGCAGCAGATCCAGCGGAGGTGGGGCTAAACTCAGAGGGGACGACGGCCGGACCCCGCGCCGGGGGATTATGCGTGAAACTGTTCTGGCTTTGGAGATAGGTTGCCACGCCTTGATAGAGACCCTCGGCCAGGCGCTCGCGGTATTCGGCTTTCCTGAGGAATTGTTCGTCCGACGGATTGCTCAGAAAAGAGATTTCGGTTAGCACGGATGGCATATTCGCTCCAACCAAGACCACAAACGGCGCGCGACCCACCCGGCGGTTCTGCGTGCTGCTGGCCGACCGCCGGATTGACCGGCTGAGAGAGTCTTGAATGTCTTCGGCAAACATCCTTGATTCTTCCGTCTTTTTTTCGCCAAGCCCAATCTTCTTCATCAGTTCGAACCGGTCCGATACCTTTTCTTGAGCCGTTGCATTCTCGCGCGCGGAGACTTCCATCACCTCCGTGCTTCCTGCGAAGTCCAAGTAATAGGTCTCGATGCCTCGAACCGCGGGATAGGGGCTTGAGTTCGCGTGAATCGACAAAAAGAGATCAGCCTTTATGTCATTGGCAATGTACGTGCGCTCTTCAAGGGAGATAAACACATCCTTGGTTCGCGTGAAGACGATTTCCGCGTTGGGGAGGTGCTGCTTGATGATCCTCCCGAGCCGTAGTGCGACGTCCAGGCAAAGATCCTTCTCCGTTAAACCGGTGGGCCCCGTCGTGCCTGTGTCATGGCCGCCATGACCTGGATCAATCACAATACGTACGATCTTCATTTCCAGCATGCGCGTCAGAAATGACTGCGCACGTGCCGCATCCGTCCCCGGAAGACTGGCAGCGGGTGTTGAGCCGGTGGCCAGAGGGCCTGAAACCGGTGGACTCGGCGGAAGCGATACAACAGGAGCCGCTGCCGCAGCAAGCGGGTCCTGTGACTGTCGCCTCGCTCCAACCTTGTCATAAAAGAGTAAAAGACACGCAAGGAGAACCGCTAAGCCAAGAGTCAAAGCGCCCACGGTCTTGCGTTGCAAACTCTCCGTCGAAATCTCCGGATAGGAAACCACGGGCGCGTGCCCCGGCGCGGGGGTTGCCAATCGTACGGGTTGGGATGTTTTCTGCGCACTAGGGATCACGCCAGAGCTAGCGACCCTATTGTCCACGATAGTGGAAGCGACTTGCGTTCGCCCCGAGAACTCACTTCGCGACTTGCTTGGATCAGATTGCGCCTTTTGCGGCGGTACAAGAGGCTCCGCAACTTGTGGCACCCGCATTGGGAGATTTAAGTCAAAGTGAGATACGGCCTCGGGATCGCTGCCTAGATCGCCTTCCTTCTGCTCCGAATAAGCCCGACGCGAGACCTCGGCACAAAGGAGCGGAGATTTTGGCGGAGAAGGCGATGCTCGCAGCTGAGCCTCTTGTACCGCCAGGTCTGGAGGAGTGACGTCAAACTCGATCACAATCTCCTCTATGTCTTCGGGGCCGGCTTGCTTGCGATCCAGGTTGGCCTCGAACATTCCCGAATCAAGAATGACTGGTGTCCTCTGCGGCGTGGGAGTTTCCTGCTGGGTGACTGCGTTCTTCACCTTGAGCGGATCCATTTCAAGGTCGACCAGAACTTGGTCCATGATGGCGGAATCAATCTGCTTGCACCCCGCAGCGTACCCAGCAAGCAGCGCGTTGAAACACAGATTGTTAATGTTCCGTGGAATGCCTTCGCTATGCCCCAAAATTCCTTCCAGAGCTCTGGTGCTAAATAGCGGTGGTCCTGCATAACCCGCCAGTCGAAGTCGGCGCTCGATGTATCCAACGATTTCCTCCCGCGTAAGCGGCTCCAAGCGACAGAGGATCGATATGCGCTGCCTAAGCTGCGTCAGGTTAGTGCTCGATAGCTTCTCCGCCAATTGCGTCTGGCCCACGAGAATAATTTGCATCAGCTTCATCTGGGGCGTCTCAAAGTCGGACAGAAGTCGAACCGTTTCCAGCACGGAGTTGTCGAGGTTTTGACACTCATCGATGATCAGCACAAGGCGTCGACCTGCTAGCAGCTCGCGCGCGAGAGCTTGGTTCAACCTCTCGTGCATGGTAACAATATCTTGCCCCGTGGCATCGAGCCCCAAGCCGCTGAGCACGTAGCGCAAGAGCTCCCGGGAATCACACTGGGTCTGGAACAGGAAGACCGCATGAGACGTCTGGTTTAGCTGGTTCAGGAGTTGGAATACCAGTGTGGTTTTGCCCATACCCGGTCCGGAAATAAGGGCCAGGAAGCCGCACCCGGCTTCGAGGCCGCGCGACAGGGAATTGAACGCTTTGCTGTGGGTTCGGCTAGGGCAGATGAAGCGCGGATCCGGCGTCACGCCGAACGGCTGCTCTTTCAACCCATAGAATTCCAGGAACATCGAGCTGCTACTTTCGATTCACAAATGCCCTGGGCAATCCAGCACCAGGTACAGTCGGCACCGATCGCCCAACTAGATCGTGAGACGGCTGGTCACTGAGCGACATTTTCCCTGCTGAGCGCGTACAACACCAACTCAACCCGGCTGGACAAACCCAGTTTTTCAAAAACGCGAAAGATGTAGTTCCTGACCGTATGTTCGCAAAGGTTAAGCGCCACGCTAATCTCTTGGTTTCTCATGCCCTCCGCGACGAGGCGAACGACGTCCCGTTCGCGCGGTGTGAGCAATGCCTTTCCGTCTGCGTTCTGAATCTGGAACGGTCTAAGGTTGGTAACCAGTTCGAGAAGAAATTCTAATTCATCGTTGTTAATCCAAATTTGTCCCTGGTGAATTCGGCGGATACACCTCGGGAGGGCATTGAAAGAACTGCCCCGGCAGAAAATGCCTCGCGCGCCGGCCCGAAAAGCATCGACCACGAGGTCGCGTTCCCCGGAATCCAGCAGCATCACACTGGAAATTTTCAGATTCGAGGCGCGCAACTGATGCAAAACCTTGAAACCAGCGAGTCGACCGTCTTCCAATTGAGCACTGATCACAGCGACGTGGGGGCGAAAATTCTCCAACTCGAGAAATACCTCGGAAGAGCTCCCTGCAAATGCGCGGATATTAAAGTTGTTACGAAAGCGCTTCAACGCAGCCGCAATCAGCTGGCTGGCCATTCGCGTGGCATCGACGACAGAAACATGCACTCGTTCGGAATCCTGTTGGTATGGCTTGTCCATACAGTTTCCCATTTCCTTATGACTTATGGGGGGCGGGAGGAAGGACATTTTATACGTCATGCGTGTTTTAAGTGCAAGCGAAATTTTTAAATGCCCTGCAAAGCATCAGAACGAAAAAAGTACCTACAGACCATTCGTACCTGCGCGGTTAGTTAGCATCGCCTCTGGCCGTAGAGAGCATGCGCGGGGCCACGGGAAGGGGAAAACGTCTCGGACAAGATTTCCTTCTCCTGCGTTAAGTCCACAGCAATCTCTGACTTTGAGCAATGCCGCTCCGCAGGTCTCTCCGCTATGAGGGTGTCGGAGAAAACAAATCCTCGACGAAGAATCAATAACTTGCAGACGTATCTCTGTCCGTAACTTATTGATTTCACGTGCGACAAAATCTATTCCCGACAGGCTCCTAGACCGTTAGAGGTTGTTTAGTGGTTCCGCGCGTCATCGTTTAGGGCTTTGGGAAACATAAAAGGAACTCCTGTAAGTCCGGGAACAGATTGTGGTGACTAGGACTGGCACCCCCACTGGGGGGTCATTTGTCACCAGTCGGTTTCACCTCAGGCACTGAGATCTCAGCCGTCTGGAACCAATGCACTGTGGTGAGAAGTCACAGCAAGAATCAGTCACAGGGATCCAATCACGATATGACTTTCCGCTTCTTGTGCTCGCACGGCTCGGTTAATAGCCTTAGGCGGAAATAGATGCAGAACTACTAAGGTGGATGGCCATTGGGACGATCAGCAAGACGAACTACCGCGTGGTGTGAATGGAGCTCAGAAAACGAGTCCGGCACCGGCTTGCAGCCAACGCGGTGTTCACATGGCAAGGCGCGCAGCAAAGCTGCCTGTTTGGAGAAGGAGTAACCCGGGACATCAGCTTTGACGGGGCTTTCATATTTAGTTTAACGAGCCCGCCAGTGGGATGCGCCATCCAACTCGACGTCTTGCTTTTGTCGCTCCACAGCGGGGAGCGGAGTCTGCGGATGAAGACAGAAGCAACGGTGATTCGGGTCGAGCATGCAAACGGAGGTGAGGGCTTCGCGGTGGCCATCGAAGACGTCAGCCTAGCTGAGGGTAGCAGTGATCTGTGTGTTGAACGGATATGAAAGCCACGGAAAAATCACCGGTGAGCAGTGACCAGAAACCGGGGGCGACGCTGAATCGCAAGAATTATGGAAGCAATCGGAAATGCAGGCTTGAATTGAGCGTGAACAACTTTCAGTTTCGGGATGATGATCGAGCGGCTCTTGCTGTGCTAGGAAGTTCAAATTGAGGATCCTGGTAAATCCCGGGCTGACGGGCTTGTAACTCCAGACACGATAGTGGCGAGCGTGCAGCCACTGAGCGGCATCTGACCAGCTTTGATCATGACGTTAGTCTGGGGGGCGGGTCAGATCGCTTACGGTTTCGAGGGAGGAGTGGGCTCCTGTAAGTCACAGGGCGGAGCTTTATGCTTTGCAGATCAACGGACTCGCATGGGACTCATCTCGACTCCCGGCTCGACTGGTACGCGATTTACACGCGTCATCAACATGAAAAGACGGTGGCTCGGATTCTCATAAGCAAGGGATTCGAGACCCTGCTCCCGCTCTACTCGGTTGCGCACCGTTGGAAGGACAGGACCAAGCTTCTCTCTTTGCCGCTCTTTCCTTGCTATGTATTTCTTAAAGGAGGTTCTGAGCGCCGCCTGGACATCATGACGACACCAGGTATACATGCCCTCGTATCGACCGCTGGTCAGCCGGCAGCTATTCCAAACGTCGAGATCGAGGCCATCCGGCGAGCCATCGAAAGCGGTGCCCCGGTCGAGCCGCATCCCCTCTTGAAATGCGGCGAATGGGTAAGAGTCAAATGTGGTCCTATGGAGGGAATACAAGGAATTCTTGTGCGGAAGAAAAATCTTTATCGGCTGGTCCTTTCCGTCGAGATGCTAGGAAAGGCAGCTTCAGTCGAAATTGATGCCTTTCTGATTGAGCGACTGAACGGCCCGCCCTCGAAGGTTGATCTCCCTTACTACCGATCAGGAACCGCCCAGGCCTACCGAGCTTAGAAATAAATGACCAGGGTTGGCTAATGCTCAAAATGAGAGCATTGGGAATTGGGTTCCAATGCACGCAAAACAGCCTTCCGTTCTCGGCACCACAGCTCGTTTTACTAAGACGTGCTGATTTTTTCGCCGGAACAAACAAGCGGAACAACTTCTTCTCTACCGTGAAGGCTTTCAAGCAATAGGGTATCCTAGTGATCGACATACTCCTTCTCTTAATCCTGATCAGTATTTGGATAGGCCTTTACGCCCTGGCAAAACAGCAGGGGCGAATCCTGCTGCGTTTGGACCAAATCGAGGAGAGTGCGAAAGTCGCAGGAACTGGGCCAGAGAATCCCAGTGACCAAACTGAACCGCATGGACTTCCTCTCAAAACCCACTTCCCCGCGTTTAAGTTTCCCGACCTTACGGGAAGAACAGTCGCGCTTGAGGACTTTCGCGGCAAGCGTGTCTTGCTGGTCCACTGGAATTTCGAATGCGGGTTTTGCGAGTCCATTGCGCGAGAGTTGGGCCACCTCGACACCAGTCTCCAGGAGCGGAACGTCCAATTGGTTCTGCTGACTTACGGTGACTCCGGATCCAATCAAGAACAGGTGTCAGAATATGAGTTGAAGTGCCCTGTCCTCCTCATCAACGATGAGAACATGCCCGCGCCTTTTGCTAATCAGGGTACACCCGTAGCGTATTTGTTAGATGAGCAGGGGCAAGTAGCGGGGCCATTCGCAAGTGGTGCAGATCGGGTCGTTGCACTGGCCCAGCACTGTGCTACCCGTGAGTTCGGCACTCTTGAGGTCGGCAAACATCAAATTCAACGAAGGAGACTTCCCGGCGAGCGGCCACTCTCCGCAAGTCGGATCGAGCGGGAGGGCCTGAAGGTCGGGACTCGCGCGCCAGCTTTTCGCCTTCCCGACCTCCAGGGTCGTATGGTTTCGTTGGAAGAATACCGGGGCCGGCAGGTGCTCCTAGTCTTCAGCGATCCTCATTGCCGGCCTTGTGACGAACTCGCCCCACATTTGGTCCGTCTGCACCGAAGCCACTCCAATAACGGCTTAGCGCTAATCCTTGTTGGACGTGGCGATAGAGAAGAGAACCGCCGTAAGGCCGAGCAGCACGGGTTTCAGTTTCCAATCGTTTTTCAGGAGAAGTGGAAGCTTTCGAAGGAGTACGGGATTTTCGAGACCCCGGTAGCTTTTCTGATCCGAGAAGACGGTGTGATTGCTAAGGAAGTGGCAGTTGGTACAGATGCTATTTTGGCCCTCGCCCGTAACGGCGTGGGTCAATCAGAGGAGGGATCCCATGAGCGCGTTGCTTGATGATGTATCGCGTATTATCGCCAGGCCGATTTCCAGACGACAAACGCTCAGGCTAGTCTGCGGGGCAGTTGGTGGTGCCGTGCTAGCATCCTTGAGCTTTGGCAGCCCTTCCCGGGGCTTGGGTAGCCCTGACCCGGGAAACGCAGCAGGTCTTGCCGCCTGTCCCAAGAATAAGACCGTATGCGGCAGTGACTGCTGCAATAGCAGCCAGACTTGCTGCAATGGCCACATATGCTGCGCTCACAATTCCAGCTGCTGCGGGACGAAGTGCTGCCCGCCGGGTAAAGTGTGTTGTAGCGGCCGGTGCTGCACAGCCGGGCCTTCCCCAAACACTCCTTGTGTCCACTCGAGTAAGTGCGCGTAATTCAAGCCGCAGGAAGAGGTTTTTGTCCGTCGGACAAATGAGACCCAGATCAACCGCACGGAGTACATGATCTTGCGGCAGCTCGGCGTTGCGAGAATGGAAGTATCACTTCGGGGGCGTTCTCGGTCGCTGCCCTTCTTGATGGGGGTTGGTGCCGTGAGCTTAATCCTTGCGGCAGAAATGTCGCTGGTTGGGATCGCTTCCTCATTCGAGAGCCCTTCAACGGGTCGTCTGATCTTGCTCCTGGACGCAAACGACCCTCAGCTTCAGCACAGGCTCGGGCAAGTCTATAAAGAGATCGATCCGGCCGAAAGCGTTCGATACCTGCGCAGGGCCACCGAGCTAAGCCGCTACAGTCGGCTCTACTGGTCAGACCTAGCCTCAGCCTGTCAATCCATCGGTGACACGCAGTGCGCGGACCGAGCCATGGAACACCTATTGAAGCTTTGTCCCATGGTGCCCTATTACCATCAGCTCGCGGCCGAGTCTTATCTCGGGAAGAATCTGCTTGATGAATCTCTGGCGCAATTCCGGCGCTTATTGGAACTTGACTCAATATACGCTACGGACACTTGGGCCGCTCTTTTAACCGTGTTCGAGCCTGACGTTATTTTTCAAAAAGTGGCTATACGCATGGATTCAATGGGCCAAGTGGGCTACGTAGATTTCTTGAGCGCCCAAGGCGACAACGACGCAGCCTACCGTATTTGGAGCTTCGTCGCAGCAAACCATGGTCCTTTTCCCTTGTCCTCGGTTCAGCCCTATCTCGAGCGCCTCATCAATCTGGGCAGAATCGAGGAGGCCGCGCATGTCTGGCAGGACCTGGAGCGCCGGGGAATTGTCAAAAGGTCTGACGTCGAGGAAAAAGACAACTTAGTCTTCAACGGCGGTTTCGAACGATTGCCGTTGAACGCGGGGTTTGATTGGCGGACGGGCTCGACAAATTATCTTGCTCTGGATTTCGCAGCCCCCGGAGCTTACCACGGTGCTCATTCCCTTCGTGTGGACTTTACAGTTGGTTCTAACAATGAATATGAGCTCGTACATCAGATTGTGCCAGTCCATTCCAATCGTACGTACTCGCTGAAGGCCTACGTCCGCTCGCAGGACATCACCTCGACTAGCGGCCCTTGCTTGCGCGTGAGTGACCCCCAACAACGAGGATTCGACGACGCTATTAGCGAGACGACCGTCGGAACGACCGAGTGGCACCCAGTGAGCCTATCTTTTTCGACTGGGCCGGAAACGCAGTCTGTGCGGCTCTCCCTCTGGCGACTTCGTGGCCGGATTTTCCCCATGGAAATCACCGGAAGTTTCTGGTTGGACGCGGTAACCCTCGAATGCAAGGATTGCACCGCCGAGAAATGACTTCCGGCCGGATCGCGCCCAACCTATCAGTCGCCTCGGTGGAATCGATTGAGGTTGGTGCGCGCCGACAGAGTGAGTTGGCGGCGGAGCCAGTTCCGCTCGCGTTCTCCGTTGCTCGGGTCTTGCTCGTCGCCGCGTTGATCGCCGCGCCATTGGCCTTTGGCGCCGTGATTACCGGGGCCTGGGTTGCGCTGGGGCTGGTGGCTAGCCTTGCGCTCTTCTTGTGGGCCACAGGCAGCGTTTGGCAAGGGAGGCTCAACTTAGTCTGGTCGCCGCTTTACATACCCTTGGCGACGTTTCTTCTTCTGGGACTCGCGCAGTATTGGGCGCAACTACCGCTTGACCGGTTCGAGACCCGCCAGGCTTTGCTGCTGCTGGGGACGGACCTCACGTTCTTTTTCCTCGCCGCCCAGCTTTTCGCAAGCGCTGACAGCCGGACTTGGCGCTTGTTTGGTCCTACCGTGCTGCTCTTTGCTGGCTTGTTGGGATTGTTTGCGATTCTGCAGATTGCTTCGGGGACCGCCCAGATTTATGGCATGGTGGACACTCCCGGTAATCTCCACTTTGGTCCCTACGTTAACCCGAACCACTACGCCGGGCTCATGGAAATGCTGGTCCCGGTTGCCGTCCTCTACATTGTTGGGCGGCACAGACGATCTTCTGCTGCTTCCCTGTTGGTGCTGGCTGTTATTGCTACGGTCGCGGTGGCGGCGTTGCTCCTTTCCGGCTCCCGCGGCGGCCTGCTCGCGCTGTTCACAGAGATGACGCTCGTGCTTGCCCTGCTTGGGTGGGGCGCCCGCACTGCCGAGAAACGGAGATTGGCCAAGGCCGTGGCGGCCACAATCGCGGCGGCAATGCTGCTATTTTCCTGGGTCGACTCCGGGCGGGCCTCGAAACACCTAGGGTTGATCCTCAACGTCAAGAGTCCAGATTGGGTTGATAGCTCCCGCAAGAGCTTTGCGCTCGATTCGCTCCGGATGTGGCGAGATCACCTTGTCTTAGGTGTTGGCTTGGGAAATTTTGAGACCGCTTATCCGGGCTATCAGAGCCTTCCCAGTGACTTGTGGATCGACCACGCGCATAACGATTATTTGGAGGCAGCGGCTGAAACGGGGCTGGTAGGCACAGTACTCATTCTGTCAGCTCTGGCGCTCTTTTTTCGTCTCGCATTTCAAGATTTGCATTACCGACTGAGATCTGAAGGCGGTTGGATTCGGTTGGGCGCGGCAATAGGATGCTGTGGCCTGCTTGTGCATAGTTTCTTTGATTTCAATTTGCACATCCCAGCTAACGCAGCATGGTTTGCAACGCTGGCCGGGTTGGCAACTACCGGAGAACAATCATCCAATTCAAGACGCAGCCCATGGCCTCAGACTAGAGCCGCTTATTAAATCTCAGAATCAGAATCTTGAGTTAGTGCCAAACCTTATGACAGACAGTGGAGGCAGGGCGGCGGAGCGAGTGCCGAGACCAGAACGGCATGGGTCGGTGTTTGGATCAGTAAGAACATTCGCGCTTATGCCTTATGGTGTGTCCCTGACGTCCGACATCGCCAGTCGCAAGTGCAACGGCAGATTAATTCTCTTAAGGGAAGTGAACGAGGAGAACCAAAATGATGGTTTCTGCTGGCGTAAAGTGTGACCCCCTGAGGAAGCTCCGTGGGAGCAGCCTTGCCGCCGCCTGTCTGCTGGTGTCCGTTTCCTGTTCATCCCTGGCCGCGCAAACCTCTTCAACGACTAGCTCTAGCTCAGAAACCTTGTCGGGACCCGGTTTGCCCTCGAAATTTGCCTCCTCGCTCACGCTCCCGGAGTACATTATTAGTCCGGACGACGTCCTCAGCATCAGCGTTTATGACGCCCCGGATATCTCGGGCGAGTACCGCGTCGGGCCAGCTGGGCAGCTTGAGTTACCGTTGCTCGCCGAGGCTGTGGAAGCCGCTGGGCTGACACCCGCTCAGCTCTCTAGACTCCTAGTCAAGAAATACGGTGAGGAAGAAATCTTTAGTAATGCTCGCGTGACCGTGGCGGTCAAGCAATCTCGTATCCATTCTATTACCGTAGTCGGAGCCGTGAAGAGCCCCCAGATCTACCCATTATTCGGAAAAACGACAGTGTTGGATGTTTTGTCGCAGGCGGGAGGTCTTTCGGATGACGCGAGTAATATGGCGCTCGTAATCCGCGGCGGAGTCGCGATTCAGGCCCTCAACCAATCCGGGGCATGCACTCCACCCAATAGTCCCAACAGTGATGTTGCTTGTACAGAAACAGTCACAATCGACCTCAAGCGGCTTATAGAGACTGGAGAACCGGCCTCCAACGTGGAACTCTATCCGGGCGACCGGGTCACCGTTCAACGAGCCGGAGTCGTTTATGTTGTCGGGGCCGTAAATCGTCCAGGAGGATTCCCATTAAGGAGCAGCGAAGAGGAAATGACTGTCCTGAAGGCACTTGCGCTTGCGGAGGACACGAAATCCACAGCCCAAAAATCCAAAGCGGTGATCATCCGGAAAAATCCACAAGAGAAGAATGGACGAGAAGAAATTGCAGTGAATTTGAAGAACGTATTGACAGGTCGAGCCCCCGACCCCCGCATGCAAGCCAGCGATATTCTCTTTGTTCCAGATAGCTCAGGGACGAAGGCCCTACGCCGCGCTGTCGATTCTGCAGTCTACATCACCACCGGCCTCATCATCTGGCGCCGCTGAAGATGAGTGAGGCACCGCAGACTCTCGTTGCCGATTCTTGCGTCCTAGAGTGAAGGATATGCCTGATAACGAAGCCCTGTCGCTGCGCGGTTCAAGGCTGCCGGTGGAATCGACGCACTCGCCTGCTTTCCCTGCTCTTGGGATCGATGTACAAGACTTCGAAAGCTTCAGCTATCTGCAAACGTATTGGAACATCGTTAATAAGCGCCGATGGACGATCGTGACCGCCGCCTTTATTGTGGCCCTGCTGGTCGCCATCGCCTCTTTTAAGATGGTGCCGATTTATGAAGCCACGGCCCATCTGGACATAGAGGCAGATACACCGCAAATTCAATCCCTCAACGACCTCTATCGGCAGGTCCCGACGGACGAGGCATTCATCGGCACCCAAATTCAAGTCCTCGAGAGTGATAATCTGGCGCAGCGGACAATCGAGCAACTTGGGCTGACAAGAGATCCGGCCTGGGCGTCGGCCGTCGGGCTGGGCAACGACGTGTCTCCAGTCCAACTTCAGGCATCGGAGGACAGGTTCCTCACGCCATTCAAGCACCGTTTGCACGTCCAGCGAGTCCGAGATAGCCACGTGGTCAATATTAGTTTCGAGAGTCCGGACCCCAGCCTCTCAGCCAAAATTGCGAACTCGCTGGCAAACACCTACATCGAATACAATTTTCGCCAGAAGTACGATGCGACTCGACAGGCATCCGGATGGTTGGAACAGCAGCTTGATGAATTGAAAGCCAAGGTTGAAAAGTCCCAGCAGGCGCTGGTCGATTACGAGAGACAAAACGCAATCGTCAATATCAGTGACAAGGAAAGTGTCGTTGAGCAGCGACTGGCCGACCTTAGCCGAGACTTGACCAACGCCGAAGGCGATCGGGTTCAAAAGGAGTCGCTCTATGAACTCGTGCAATCGAATGAATCGCAAGTTGCTTTTGTTGCTCAAAACGAGCTTTTGCAGCGGCTGGAAGAAAAGTTTGCCGATCTGAAAACGCAAAATGTTGACGCCTTGGAGCAATACGGGCCGAAACACCCTAAAGTCGAGAGGTTGCGCAGCCAAGTGGACGAAATTCAATCTCTCATCGACACAGAAAGGAAGCGCATGGTCGAGAGGTTGAGGAATGATTACGTGGCAGCGCGCGGCCGGGAAAAGCTCCTGACTGCGGCAGTAGCCAAAGAAAAGGTCGGCGTCGGAGCACTGAGCCAGCTCCTGATCCAGCACAACCTCCTAAAGCGTGAGTTTGATACAAATCAACAACTCTATGACAGCCTGCTTCAGCGGCTCAAGGATGCAACGGTTTCAGCCGGTCTTCGCGCAACCAACATTCATCTCGTTGACTCCGCTCGGCCTCCCAAGGTGCCCGTCCGACCTCAAAAACTTTTCAATATCGCCGTCAGCCTAGCTGTCGGGCTGATCCTCGGGGTGATGCTCGCCTTTGTAAAGGAAGCCTTGGACAGTTCGATCAAGAGCATCGAAGAGGCAGAGAGAGTTGTGAACGCTCCCGCCTTGGCGGTTGTTCCGCTCGAGCGCGAAATCCCTCACCGGCGAGCTCTTTCACCTACCCGAAACAACGGCACCTCAAAGCGGGGCGAAGCAGAGTTGGCGCTCTTAAAGCAACCGTCGTCAGCGCTGGCAGAATCCTTTAGAACCCTCCTCACTTCTGTGGTGCTCTCGACGGCGCCGCGGCCTCCGCAGGTGTTATTGATAACCAGCGCTACAGCTAGAGAGGGGAAAAGCACAACCGCTCTTAACCTGGCGATTGCACTCGCTCAAAGAGGAGACAGCACTCTGATCATAGATGCCGATCTTCGTAGGCCTGGGATCGCTGAGTCCCTCGGTCTCGTCGATGGAGAAGGTCTCGCTAGTTTCCTGACGGGAGCCCACAGCATCGAGGCGGCACTGAGACAGTTTTCTCCTGTACCTACTCTTTGGGTACTTCCCGCCGGTCCCAAGCCTCCCAACCCGGCGCAATTGCTTTCCTCGTCTGCCATGGAATCTTTACTGAGAGAATTGCGTCAGCGGTTCAAGTTCATGGTGATCGATTCGCCCCCCGTGCTGCCCGTGACCGATGCGATGATTCTCTCAACGTTCGTGGATGGTGTTGCTTTTGTCGTCGAAAGTGGGGTAACCGCCAGAGGGGCAGTGGCACGCGCTCGCAGGGTCTTGGAGAATGCAGGAGCAAGAATTCTAGGATTGGTCCTCAATAAGGTAGACGTGCGTCATAACGGATACTACGGTTACTATGGTAATTACTACTATTCCTCCGGCTCCGGCAAGACGAAGCGGGCCTCGGCTTCGGAGTCAGTCAGCTCACACCTTCCAAGCTAGGGCGGCCACTGGGCAGACTTCCGTGGCCCAAACGGCCACGATCACCCGTGAAGAGCGGCCCCCAGGTTTGTGAATCCCGCGGAAGCCTTCCTAATCGTTCGCTACGCTGCTTGGGGCCCAAAGTTCATTAAGCCTCAGCGAGAGTCCCTGTATCTGCATCCAAGGATGTCCGCTGTGTAGACTCGACTGAATTCTCACTGAGGTCTCGCTGGCGCTCAGGGGCTGGTAAGTTTCGTGCGAATGCGGGAGGCATTCAAGATCACGTGATTCCATCCCACAGAGCGGGACCGCGATTCGCGGCTCCGTGAGAGACCATGCCCTGTACTTCGGGCTGGCCCTCAGAACTCGCGAGACAAGTGATTGGGTCGTGAAAAAACCGGCCTTCTTGTTGTTATTGGTTTCGCTTGGGGCTTTGGTCCCACTGGGGGCTTGGTGTCTTAGGCATGGCATTGCACAGGTGCGCGCTGGGACTCTGGTGGGCGGAGCAAACGTCGAGTCGACGACGGACTATGGTAACCAGGTTTATAACGTCAAGGGTTACGGAGCGAAAGGTGACTGCACAACGGACGACTCCGGTGCGATCAACTCCACCATCCAGGCCGCGAGGTCTGGTCATTACTCGGGTGCCACTTTGCTTCTGCCCAAGGGGTGCTATGCCACCGCCTCGACAGTTTCTATTGTTAATTTTGAGGGACTAATCTTTGAGGGGGCCGGTTCCGGCGAGGGCGCCAACGCATCGACGACAAGCCTCAAGTGGATTGGAGCTTCTGGGGGCACGATGCTGGCTGCGGTTGGGTGTATTGGATGTAGGATTAAAGATTTTGTCCTTGACGGTGGGTCCTCGGCAGGGATCGGCTTAAAATATACAGGCAACCTTGAAAATGGGGGCCTCGTCTCCTACAACACTCAGAT
>Ga0193729_1000119_pt1 | contig 36292 bp, 32 predicted proteins | sample U1c2metaG_FD_143036 | JGI IMG/M metagenome (GOLD analysis project Ga0193729, IMG submission 143036) | Soil microbial communities from a riparian zone of the East river system, Colorado, United States - U1c2 | ecosystem: Environmental > Terrestrial > Soil > Riparian zone | place: USA: East River...
TTTCACCTTGCGGTAGCGTATTTTTTTGACGTAACAGGTGTAGAAGTTTCAGCGGCCGCGGATTTTTCTGAAACGGCTCCTAATACGGCGCTGAACAATTTAAGGAACCCGCGAATTTGCGCGCGTGTTACGACCAATGGCGGCAACAGCCGCAGGATGTGATCGTGCGTGCAGTTAATCAACAGCCCGCGCTTGGCGGCTTCCGCGACGAACGGCGCGCCTTCCACCGAAAGGTGAACGCCGAGCATCAGCCCTTCAGCTCGCACCTCGCGTATAAAATCAAATTTTGCGGCCAGCCCCTGCAACCCGGCCTTCAATTCTTCACCGCGGCTGCGAACGTTCTCTAATAATTTTTCATCCTCGATAATTCGCAGACACTCCAGCGCGGTAGCACAAACCAAAGGTCCTCCGCCGAAGGTAGTGCCATGCAGTCCTGGCGAAATATAGGACGCCACCTTGTTGGTGGCCAAAATTGCGCCCAACGGCAAGCCCGCCGCCAAAGGCTTGGCGATCACCGCGATGTCCGGTTTGGATGCGAAGCGCTGATACGCGAAATAACGCCCGGTGCGGCCCAGCCCACATTGAATCTCGTCCGCGATCATGAGCGCGGCGTGCTGCGTCGCGAGCGCCCGAGCGCGGTTCCAGAATAATTCGCTGACAGGATAAATCCCGCCTTCCCCTTGGACCGTTTCGAGCAGAATGCCGCAGACCGAATCATCGAATTTCGATTCCAGGTCCGCCACATCATTGAAGCGCACGAACTCCACGCCGGGTACCCCAGGCGCGAACGGCAAACGGTATTTCTCAGTCGCGGTAACACTGATCGCTCCATAAGTGCGACCGTGAAAAGAATTTTCCAGCGCGAGAAAGCGGTGCTTTCCTGGGAACTGTCCCGCCGCATCCTGAGGCCTTCGTGCACACAACCGCGCAAGCTTCATAGCGCCGTCGATGGCCTCCGTGCCGCTATTGCAAAAAAACACCCGGTCCAGGCCAGAGCATTCGGCTAGCTTGCGTGCCAGCGGACCTTGATAGGCGTTGTGATAGAGATTTGAAAAATGAATGGCACGCGCCGCTTCGCGACGAATCACTTTAACAATTCTTGGATGCCCGTGACCCAAAGCGTTTACGGCAATCCCGCCAAGAAAGTCGAGATATTTTTTCCCCGCCGCGTCATATACATAGCAACCCCGCCCGCGTTCCAACACAAACGGCTGCCGCTTGTAGGTCGGCAGCAGGAATTTTTCCGCGTCGTCCACGCGCGAATCGCTCTTCGCGGCAGCGAGCGTCTTCATTCGCCCACGCTGCGAAAAATGCGCGCTTAGCGACCCCGCCGGTTTTTTGGGAGCATTGCGCATCACGCCGCCGATAGCGCGGTCTGCGCGGAATTTCGCGGTTCACGGATGACCAACGTGCCGGGAACGATCGTTACTTCCTGGCGGCCGTGATTTTCCGTTGAGCGCGACGCCAAGAGCAGTGCCTCCGGCCCCGTGCCGCCTACGATACGAACTTCGCGAACACCACCCTCAATCGCGCGTTTAGCGGCTTCGAGTTTTAGAACCATGCCGCCCGAAACGACGCGGCACTGCACCAATCGCTCAATCTCTTCGCAATTAACCGCGGACAGCACCCGCTCGCCATCCAGCACGCCGGCAACGTCGGTTAAATAAATCAATTGGTCGGCTCCGATAAATTCCGCGCAAGCCGCAGCCATATGATCGGCATTGATGTTGTACAGCTCGTTGTCGGCTCCCAGGCCGAGACAGGGCGCCACCGGCACCAGCCCATCGTTCCACAACGATTCGATGAACTGGGTATTCATTCCCGTCAGATAACCGACGTAGCCCAGACCGCCTTCCACTTCGTTGTGCATCATGGGGTCGGCGGTAAAACATTGCGCATCCGCGGCGGAAATTCCCACCGCGGGCTGGCCCTCCGCTGAAATAGCAGCGGAAACTTTTTTGTTCAGCAATCCCGCAAAAACCATCACGGCCACGTCGCGTGACTCGCGATCCGTAACGCGCAGCCCGCCGACGAATTTGCTTTCAATGCCCATGCGCTGCAGCGTCGCGGTAAATCGGCGGCCGCCTCCATGGACCACAAGTATCTGATGCCCGTCTTTCGCCAGCGCCGCGACCTGGCTCGCCAGCGAGCGCACCGTCTGGTCGTCTTCCAGTAATGCTCCGGCTAACTTGATCACGATTCTCATTGCAGTGCGGTGTGCTCCTCGATCCCCAGCATGTGATTGAAATTTTGAACCGCTTGGCCGGCGGCGCCTTTGCCCAGATTATCCAGACAGGACACGATCACTAGCCGGCGCCCGTTTCGATCGAGCGCAAAGCCGATGTCGCAGAAATTTGTATGCGCCACGTGTTGCAATTCAGGCAGCGATCCGGCGCGCCATATGCGCACCATCGAGCGGCCGGCATAAAACTTGCGATATAGCGCCTCAACTCCTTCGCGGCTATGGCTCGCGTCCAGGGTTACGTAAATGGTCGACAGAATGCCTCGGCTGATCGGCAACAAGTGCGTCGAGAACACCACTTGCAATTCATCCAGCCCGGTATGCTCCAGAATTTCAGGCGTGTGCCGGTGCGAAAAAAGATTGTAGGCTTTGAAATTTTCGTCGACTTCTACGAACTGCAAATCGCGCCGCAATTCCTTGCCTGCTCCACTGACCGCGGATTTGCAATCGCAAACCACGCTGCTCCCGGCCGCGACCCAACCGGCATCCGTCAGCGGGCGCAGCGCCAGAATCACACTCGTTGCATAGCAACCGGGATTCGCCACAATGCGCGCATCCTTTATTTGCTCTTCGTAAATCTCCGGTAGGCCATAAGCGGCTTCGCCCAGCAATTCCGCGGGCGCGGCCGGCAATTTGTACCAATTCGTGAATGTTTCACCCGAGCGGAAACGAAACGCCGCGCTCAAATCCACCACCCGCAATCCCGCTTCGACTAACGCAGGAGCCGACTCCGCCGACACCTCATGGGGGGTAGCCAAAAATGCCGTGCCTGCTTTGCTGCCAACGACGGCATCTACCGAAAATGTTTGTAGCGGAGCGTCGCCACGTCCGCGCAGTTGCGGGAAAAGTTCATCCAGACACTTCGCGCCCTGAGTATCGCGCATGTAGAAGGTAGAAGCCCTTACGCCTGGATGGCGCACCAATATCCGTGCGAGCTCGAAGCCGGTGTAGCCCGTAACGCCCACCACCGCGATGTGATCGAGATTTCTCATTTCATCAAAGATTCGATGCGCCGCTGAAGCGATTCGCGGGTCTTTTTATTTGGTGTAATGATCAGCACCGTGTCGTCGCCCGCGATGGTTCCTGCAATCTCCGGAAATTTGGCCCCGTCCACCGCCGCGGCCAATGGCTGCGCTCCGCTGGGCGGAGTCTTCAGCACCAGCAGATTTTCAGCCGGTCGGATATCCAGCAGGAATTCACCCAACGCGCGCGCCAGCGGCGGGAGCGGCGATTGATCTTCGGGCAGCGCGGAAGCCGACTTGTAACCACTCTGCGTTTTGATCAGCCGAAGCTCCTGTATATCGCGAGATAACGTAGCTTGCGTCACGCGCAACCGCTGGGCCGCGAGTCTCCGGCGCAAATCTTCTTGGTTGACGATGGAGCCGTCGCTCACCAGCCGGAGAATTTGACCGTGACGAAATGTTTTGCCTGCGCTCACCGGGCCCTCAAACACAAATATACAGCCTACTGTATTTTTATACAGTCGCAAGCAGCGAGAGTCAACGCTTTTATCGAATTCTTTAGTGGGTCGACTGTTCGAACGGAGGAGCATCGCACTGGCCCGCGGGGCAGTGGTGTAGCATTCGTCGCACTGTCCCGACGCGCACTGGATTTTACATGCGCAGAATGTTACCTATCATAAACGGCATCTTGGCGCGCTATGACCAACGCTTGCGAAGTCTCAGGCTGCAAAATGGAAGTCCCACCTGCTCTGCGCGAGGACCACGTGTGCGTACTGCATTTTACTTTGTCGCTGGAAAATAGTTGCGCGGGCATGCGCCGGGAGACAGCGCTAGGCAATGCGCCGCACGAGCGCCAGCGCGAAATCATGAAATTCATCGCCGAACATGGCGAACGCCTGGCCCGCGTGGCTACCAGCGGCTTGCCGCTTACCGATGATCTGAAAGCCCGGATTCTTAGCACTTTCCTCACGCTCATGAACCTGCGCGAAAATCTCGACCGTTCCAACATGCGCAGTTCGTTCGGGCGCACCAGCCAATTATTGCGTTAGGTTTTCACGCCGCAGGTCTTGTAAATCCTAATCTACGTTGCATTTTGTTTACATTTTGGCGGCTTGACGCGACCTATACCGCGAGAGACCATATCTTTAGCTTCGGAGCGCTGCCAGTCTCGAAGTTGCAACGCACCCAGCAGGGGTAATCCATGGCTCTCCGTACTTTCTTTCGTGTCTCTTCTATTCTGGTCGTTGCTGTCTTGGGTGTTGCACTCCATCCTATCTACACCGCCGCGAGCCACGCGCGTATCATCCGGCTGAGTCTGGTGCAGGGCGATGTGCGAATTCTTCACGACTCCAAGGGCGATCCCCTGGCCAACGACAAGGCCCCTTGGGAGCGCGCCGAATTAAACCTTCCCATTCGCCAGCACGATGTTTTGGCTACCGATAATGGCCGCGCCGAAGTGGAATTCGAAAATGGCGCGATGGCTTTCATAAACGAAAATTCGGTGCTCGAATTTTTCGACCTGTCGCTCGACGATGGCTCTCTGACGACACGCCTCATTCTTCGTCAAGGCACCGGCAGCTTTTATGTGAACCCCGCGCGCGACGATTATTTCAGCGTCACTGGCGGTGATTTCACTGCTGAAGCGGCCGGCCGCGCAAATTTCCGCATGGACAACTTCGACGATGGCAGCACCGTAGCGGTCATCAAGGGCCAAGTGTCCGTAGTGCACAAGAACGACAATAAACTTCTGGTGAAGGGCCAATCTTTTTCTATGTCCGCGGGCGCCGCTGCCGGTACCGTCAACAGCGCTCCGCAGGGTGACGACTTTGATCACTGGGTCTCAGGCCGCGAAGACAGCGTAGTCACCGCCACCAACGCGGCGATGCAATATTCCAATACTTCTTCTTACGTTTCCGGATTCGGTGATCTGTACACCTATGGCGGTTTTTATCCTATCGCTGGGCTGGGCTACGGTTGGCAACCTTATGGGGTTGGGATTGGTTGGTCACCGTTCGACTATGGCAACTGGTTTTATGGGTCGCAATTTGGATGGTCCTTTATTGGAAGCCAACCATGGGGATGGCTGCCTTATCACTACGGTGGCTGGTTTTTCCAGCCTGGGATCGGTTGGTTGTGGACTCCCACCGGATTCGGCCGCGGCACCGTGCCCGTTAAATTCCATCCCGTTACGGCGACCTTTGTGCGTTCCGGAAGTACCGTTGCAATGGTTCCCACTCATCCGTTGGATAGCGGCAACAAGACGCCATTAAATCTGACACACATGATGCCGCTGACCTCGGCGGGCGGAGCTCAGGCGGTTTCAGCAGGCACCGGTGACAAGTGGAAAGTTGTAAAAGAAGTTCCGGCTGAGACTTTCGTTTCGCATGCGAGTCCTACGGCGGCTCCCGCTCGTAGCGTACGCACCCTTGATTCGAGTAGCACAGCTCGATCTTCTGGGCAGCCTAATGGTTCAACCATTACCTACGACGCCAAAGAACATCGCTTTGTGAATAGCAATGTGAATGCAGCCTCGGCGGCGACGACTTCGGCAGCGCCCACTTCGGCAGCGCCCACTTCGGCAGCGCCCACTTCGGCAAGGATGGCCGCAAGAGGTACGTCAACCACCTCCCCGGCCGCTCGCGCCATAACTGCAGACAGGCAAGCTCGGACGATGCCTTCAGCCTCAGCTCGCATAGCCGGTCCGCCTGCGGCTCCTCGATCCTACGGAAGTGCTCGCGGAGGATTTACTGAAAGCAGCTCCAGCGCACGCGGGGGGTCGATCACGACGTCTACTCGTTCGACAGCGTTGTCAGGTTCTCGCGGCTCGACCATGTCTGGGGGCGGTCGCGCTCACTAGCTTCGGCAAAATACATTCTCAACAGAGGAGCCAGACGGCCGGATTTACGGCCGTCATTTTTTTATGCAATCGCCGTTATCACCAGAAAACCATTCCCGCATATCCCACCACAGCCGAGGGATCTCCCGACCGGTCAGCTGACGTAGCGTAGCGAACCAATTCCGCGTGGCTGGCTTTCAAAACCTGTAATGCTGTGAGCATGGCGACCGCCGGGCCCAATCCGCACATGGAAATTTCTTCTTTACTACAAACATCGTACAAACGACGCGCATCCATGCTCAATAATTGCTCAATGACTTTGCGGTCTTTCACGCGGGTTGTAGCATCATCCTCGTAGTGATTCAGGTCGGAGCTGGTTACTAACAAGATTTCCTGTTTTTCCGCTGCGAGCACGCCGCCAATTGCTTCTCCGACAGTTACCAAAGTTTCAAAATGCGCGGTTCCCAGCGCAATCGGCACGAACTGAAAATCTGGATTGAGCACTTGCAGGAAGGGAATCTCAACTTCCAAAGAATGTTCTTTGCTGTGGGCCACGGCATCTTCAGTTAGTAGCGGGCAAGCTGCTCTGAGCTTCTCAGCCAACTCATGATCGATTTCCGCGTCACCTAACGGAGTTCGCCACGCGCCATTTGAAACAATAGCCGCGGGCGAACCAGGAGGACGATGCCTTACGCCGAGTATGACAATGCGCTTCGGTACCCGAATGCTCGAAAACACGGCGCCTGCCACGTGGCCGGAATACATTAAACCGGCGTGCGGCACCAAGCAGGCCTTTACGTTGCGAGCAGCCGATGCGGTTTTCGGGGTGATGTACTCGCGAATTTGAGCGGACAATTCACCGGCATCGGAGGGATAAAAACGGCCGGCAACGGCAGGCAGACGAACCATTTGCGTCGCGAATTACAGGGCTTTAGAAGGTTTCCCTTTGAGCTTAATCACTTGCAGGCTGGCTGGATCGTACAACACCGTTATTTTGTCACCGTACTGATATCCGCCTTTATCAACAATTGCCTGCATCTTGGTGGCTGCTTGGGGCGAAAGAGCGAATGTCTGAATCGCCATGTCATTGCCCTTGGCGCGCACGGTGATCTGCGCGACATTCGCATTCATGACGTAGCCTTCAAATTTGCTTAATCCCGTTGGTTTGGGTTTTATAGCATTTACCAGGATGGGTACGGCGGTATCCAGAACCACCGGCACAACCGTCGCCGGGGTTTGCGCCTGTGCGCACGGGCCCATTGCCATCGCGGCGAACGCAAGCGGCAATGCGAAACCAGCGAGTTTTACCAAACTCTTCATTCCATTTCATCCGTGGCGATCCGCAAAGACTTCAGGAAGCGCACATCCTGCGGCGTCATCGACAGCCGCGCCGGAATCTTCTTATTCCCTTCGCTTTCTTCCATGAACGAATCTTGATCTACCTGGATGCGCAGCGATTCCAGGAATCGGCGATCCTGGGTGGTCAACGACGTCGTCTCCCCCGAAGCGGCATCGCGCTTCGCCAAGCCAATGGTGGCATCGAGCTTCAACACAATGTCGTAGCCGTGCGCGCGCACTCCTGCAATCGCGCCGGTAATGCGGTCAGAGTCGGACACCGTGTCGTTGATCGCGTGTCCCAGCTCGCGGAGCAAGTTTTTCAGGTGATCGTCTAGTTGCAAGGAGGTTCTCCCCTACTCTTTGGCCATTTTAGGCCCACGTTAAGTTGGATACAAGTCAGCTTCGGATTGTTGTCTCCAATCCGTTCACAGGCCCTTTTGGGCAGTCTCGGCATCCTGCTTTTATGCCTGTAAAACAGGACCACATGGGCCCAATGCCTTTTACGCTAAGATACGAGCATGTCCACTGCTGCAAGCTTGCCAGGCGCGCAAATCAAACGCGGCGGCTTCAGGCGCTTGTGGCGCACGCTCAAACAGCTTTTTCATGAAGTTGTGGGCGCAATTTTTGCGGTGCTGGCATTCGCCTGGGTGAACGCCGCGATTCGCGCCTGGTCCGGTGACGCCGCCTACTGGCTGGTGGCCATTGCGGCATTGGTCGGCGCGCTATTTTTGTTTTTTGCGGTTACGTCATTTCAGCGCGCGCGAAAAATCTAAACGGCCCGCGAGAGCATTGTCCAAATATTGATGATTTATGTCCGATTCTAATTCCAAACCATCTGCGCCAACAGCTCACGGCTCACAGCGCAAAGAAAAATTCACTACGGCTTCAGGTTTGCCGCTCGAGACGCTATATACCGCTGAAAGTTTGGCTTCCCAGAATCCTGAAGAGACCGTCGGCTATCCCGGCGAATTTCCGTACACCCGGGGAATTTATCCGACGATGTATCGTGGACGCTTTTGGACCATGCGCCAATACGCAGGCTTCGCGAGCGCCGCGGAGTCTAACGAGCGTTATCGCTATCTCCTCGGCAAAGGGCAGGTGGGACTTTCGGTAGCCTTCGACTTGCCTACGCAAATTGGTATGGATTCCGATCATCCCCTGGCCCAAGGCGAAGTGGGCAAAGGCGGCGTGGCCATCGATTCCATCGAAGACATGGAAATTCTTTTCGACCGCATCCCGCTTGAAAAAGTTTCCACGTCGATGACCATCAATTCCACAGCCGCAATTCTGCTTTGCCTTTATGTTGCGGTTGCAAAAAAGCAGGGCGCCAGGCTCGCCAAGCTTTCCGGCACGGTACAGAACGACATCCTCAAGGAATATATCGCGCGCGGAACGTACATCTATCCGGTGCGCTCGGCCATGCGCATCGTCACCGATATTTTTTCCTGGTGCAGCAACAATCTTCCCAAGTGGAACACCATCTCCATCTCCGGCTATCACATTCGTGAGGCCGGCTCCACCGCTATCCAGGAAGTTGCCTTCACGCTGGGTGACGGCATGGCTTATGTTCAAGCCGCCCTGGATGCGGGACTAAACGTCGACGATTTCGCGCCGCAGCTATCTTTCTTTTTCAACGCGCACAATGGTTTGCTGGAAGAAATCGCCAAGTTCCGCGCAGCCCGCCGGCTCTGGGCGCGCATCGTGCGCGAGCGATTTCATGCAAAAGACCCGCGCTCGTGGCTGTTGCGTTTTCACGCGCAGACTGCCGGCTCTTCGCTTACCGCGCAGCAACCCGAAAATAATATTGTGCGTGTTGCGATTCAGGCGTTGGCCGCGGTGCTGGGCGGATGCCAGTCGCTGCATACGAATTCGCTCGACGAGGCGCTGGCGCTCCCCACTGAAGACGCGGCGCTGATCGCGCTGCGCACCCAACAGATCATCGCGCACGAAACCGGTGTAACCAATAGCATCGATCCGGTGGCAGGCTCTTACGCCATCGAGCAGCTGACCAATGAGATTGAAGCCGGCGCCCAAACGTACATCGACAAAATTCACGCCATGGGTGGCCCGCTCGATGGGACGCTGCGCGCCATCGAGTCCGGATTCATCCAGGGCGAAATTCAAAAATCGGCCTACGAATTTCAGCGCGCCGTTGAGAAGAATGAGCAAATCGTTGTGGGAGTAAACGATTTTAAGGTGGAAGAAGAACGGCCCATTACTATTCTGCGGGTGGAAGAACAAATCGCTCGCGACCAGATCGAGCGGCTCAAAGCCTTCCGCCTGAAGCGAGATTCCGCGCGCGTGCAAAGCGTTCTCGGTGAATTGGCCCGGAGAGCCGCGAGCGCAGAGAATCTTTTGCCTGCCATTCTTGATGCCGTCGAAAATAATGCTACGGTCGGCGAAATTTCAGATACGCTGCGAAGCGTGTTCGGCGAATATCAGGAATCCGTCGTAATTTAATCCTCACCATGAAACTAATCCTGGCTTCCGCTTCGCCTCGCCGCGCTGAAATTCTTCGTGACTCGGGCATGAGTTTTACCGTTCTGTCTTCGGCTGTCGATGAAACGCCGATCCCTGGTGAATCGCCAAATGAGTACGTGCATCGGCTGGCGTGCGCAAAAGCGGAACTTGTCGCCGCACGCTCAGTAGGACCTGCAATTATTATCGGCGCTGACACTGTCGTGGTCCTGGACGGCCAAATTATTGGCAAGCCTCGCTCCGCGGAGGATGCCCGGCGAACCCTGCAGTTGCTCTCTGGGCGCACCCATTCGGTGGTAACAGGCGTCATGCTGATTCGTCTTCCCGATGCTGAGCGTCGCGGTTTTGTGGACACCACGCAGGTCCAGTTTTCCGCGATTTCTCCGGACGAAATCTCGCGCTACCTGGCTACCGACGAGCCCTACGACAAAGCCGGCGCTTACGCTATCCAAGGCCGCGCCGGCCGCTATATCTCGCGCATCGAAGGTTGTTATTTTAACGTGGTGGGCATGCCGCTGGCCCGCTTGTGGCAAGAACTCACGGAGCTAGGCTGGTCAGATGAATTTCTTGATTAAGACTTTCGGTGAACCGGAAGCACACATCCATTTCCCAGAGTGCGTACGTCATTCGAACGGGCCTGTTGGCGCGCCGACAATTGAACGAAATGTCGACATGTCGACAATTGCACTGAAGGCTGCAACTCTGGTTTAAATCGGGGAAAAACTTCTCATTGGTCTAACAAAATGTTGTTTCACGTGAAACAGAATTCATTCGAACGTTAAGTGTCATTCGAACGCGCGACTGGTTCGAATAGTCATCAAGCATTCGAATGACGGCGCTCTCTTCGCTTATGGAAACAAAAAAGGCGGCTCAAATTTGGCCGCCCTTTTAAACAAAATTGTTGCCTGCGGTTTAATCGACCGCTAGCCGTACGCTATCAAACCTTTTTCTCTTCATCCGGCTTCTCTGTAGGAAGCGCTGGTGGCGCTGCCGGTGTCGGGGGCACAACTGTTTGCGACTGCGACTGATTACCGCCGTGCATGCCTTCTTTGAATCCGCGAACGCCTTCGCCCATGCCGCGCATCAATTCAGGAATCTTGCGCCCGCCAAACAGAACCAGAATGACTACCAGAATAATCAGCCAGTGCATCGGAAATTCCATAACCGCCTCCTGCCGCAATAATCGTCGAAAAGCCCGGTAAATACAGCTAACTGGAAGCTAAAGTATAACACGCTCGTCGCCCGCCCGGCGCGTCACCCTTTCGCGGTCCAGGTACTCCAACAGGGGTATTGCATACTTTCTGGTGATCCCGGTCAAGTCTTTGAACGCGGGGACAGAGATGCGTTCCCCTCTGCTCGTCTTATATGTCGATAGCCGCTGTTTCAGATGCGTAAGCGCCTCTTGATGAAAAATCAACTCAGATGATACCCGTACCAAACTTTTTTCGCGCAGCAGCATATGCAACAACTTTTCGGCCCGCTTGGCTTCCACGGATAGCCCGGCAAGAACATCCTTCACCGCTGGCACTGCCAGACCACCGGCTCGGAATGCCGCCTCAATTTTTACCTTGGCTACCTGCTCGTCGGGCTGCAGTGTGATTCCGCTCCCGGCGCGTTTCACAATCTCGCCCTGTACCTCTAACTTTTTCTGTGCGATCAATTCGGCGAGTGCCGCGCGAAATACCTCGGGTTTCACACGCCGTCCTATACTAGACCGCAAGTCTTCCCGGGTTATTCCAGGCATCAGCGGATTTTCACGCTGGAATCGTTCTATCTTTTCAGTAATCGCGCCGCCCATAGTTTCAAATATGCCGCTGGTTACCAACAAAGGGCGTTCCTCGCCAATGCTTTTCACGACTTTGGAGGATGACAGGGCTTTTATGGCTTCCTGGATCTCTGTTTCCCTCCATCCGGTGTGCGCCGCGATTTCTTCATAACGCAGTCCCATAGGGGCCCGCTCGACCATGGCCGCAAGTACCAATTCACGCGGGCCGTCGCGGAGAGTTTCTAGAAATTTGACTCTGCCGGTATCGCGCGAAAGCGGACGCCGCGCTAAGGGGTCAAGAACCACGCCACCGCCAATGGTAGTGACCGGCGAAAATTGCCGCACGATGAAGCGCTCGCCCGCTACCAGGACCATTTCATCCTGAAGAACGAGATGAGCCACGGCAGTTTGGCCGGGTGCAAGCTCGCTCACACCATAGAGCAAAATCTCCGCGATGGTTTCGGCGGTTGAGGCATGAAGATGCACGCGCTCGCGATGTTTTAACTTGTGCATTCCAGCCAACAACATAAATTGCGCGTCAATTCTGCGCGTTGCCCGAAAATTTCCGGGCTGCGCCAAGGTCATCCCGCGCCTGACGGCGGTGTGATCAATCCCTGCAAGGTTTACGGCCGTGCGTTGACCGGCGGATGCCTGTGCAACAGCCTGTCCACCGGTCTGCACACCCCGAACGCGAAGCCGCTCACCACCGGGCAGGAGTTCCACTTCATCGCCAGTTTGCACAGCGCCGGAGATCAGCGTGCCGGTTACGACTGTTCCAAAGCCTTTCATCGCGAACACTCGATCGATTGGCAGACGAAACGCTCTCGTGGCGTCCTTGGCGCTGACTTGGGTCGCAGCGTGATGCAGGGCCAGTTTTAATTCCGGGAGGCCGGCCCCGGTTTTTGCGTTGACGGGTACGATTGCGGATCCCTCCAGAAAGGATCCACGCACATATTCTTCAATCTCCAGCTGCGCCAGGGTCAGGGCATGGTCATCGACCAGATCGCTTTTGGTGAGCGCGATAACGCCGTGCTTCACTCCCAGCAGTCTGCAAATATCAAAATGTTCTCGCGTTTGCGGCTTGATGGATTCGTCTGCGGCAATGACCAACAACATCAGATCGATGCCGGCAGCGCCAGCCAGCATATTGCTCACAAATCGTTCATGCCCGGGCACATCAATGAATCCAAACCTGATTCCTGCGTCTTCCAGAAAAGCAAAGCCCAGATCGATGGTAATACCTCGGCGTTTCTCTTCGGCGAGTCGATCCGGATCCGTGCCGGTGAGCGCTTCCACCAAGGAAGATTTGCCGTGGTCTATATGCCCGGCAGTTCCAACGATCACGCTTTTAAGGTTTGCGGTCATGAAAGACAAATTTCGCTTTGCAGTTAATTAGCGTCCCAAAAAACTCCTTCAACACTGTTCGCTTTCGTGCAGCACTCCGACCTCTGCGTGCTAGAATCGGCCCATCCGCATGAGTCGCCTTTGTTGCACGCGTTTCGAACGCGCGGCCCGCAAGCTCGGCTGGTTGCGCATCGCCGGTCTCGATGAAGCCGGTCGCGGCGCGCTGTTCGGCCCAGTGGTCGCCGCTGCGGTGATTCTGAATCCCAAGCGGCGCATCGTCGGCCTGGACGATTCCAAGAAACTGGTGGCCGAGCGCCGTGGCGAGCTTGCGCCGCGCATTCGCGAGCACGCGCTGGCGTGGTCGGTCGCCGAGATCGATGCGCAACGCATTGACGCCTGGAACATTTATCAAGCGAGCAGGCAGGCGATGACCGCGGCCCTCAATCAGCTTTCCATCCTTCCCGATTATCTGCTACTCGATGCCATCAAACTCGATGTTCTGATCGAACAAAAATCCCTGATTCACGGAGACGCCCGCAGCGTTTCCATCGCTGCTGCTTCCATTCTGGCTAAAACCCATCGCGACGCGCGCATGCAGGAGTGGGACGCAGTCTATCCCCAGTACGGCCTGGCCCGCCATAAAGGGTATGCCACCGCCGATCATCTGGAAGCCTTGCGCCAGCACGGGCCCAGCCCCCTGCATCGCCACTCGTTCGCGCCGGTACGCGAATCCAACTGCTGGGCAGTCGGCGCTACCCAAATTTCGTTCCTGCAGGACGGAGAAACACCGGAGGGCAGCGCAGAGCCTGCCATTGTTCCCTTACAAAATGCTTAATTTAATCGAGAAAAACTCTCTACTGATGTTCGCCACGGCTTCGCCATGAGGTTTGCAGGTTTAAACGCTGATAACTGGCTGCTCACACGGGACTTTGCCTTCATTGACTTGTTTTTCTTCAGCCTGTTAGCGTAACAGGATAGGTTGCGGGTCACCAACGAACCCCAGCGATCGAGGAGAACGTCTCGGACAGAGTTCCAGGGTCCGCTGGGGTGCTACTTGGCCTTGCTATTGGGCAGCCCGGCGGTCAAACACGTTTAATGTCCCGGTTAACGCATGGCTTATAACAAAAGCAAATTCGTCGAAGCCGCCCAGAAGCTGTTAAATCAGGGCAAAGTTGCACAGGCTATCGCCGAATACCAGCAAGTCCTCAAATTCGAGCCCCGCGATCAAGTCACGCTGATGACTGTAGGGGAGTTGTACATTCGCCAGGGCGAAACTTTCCAGGCCATCGATTATTTCGAGCGTCTCGCGCAAATTTTTGTGGGCGACGGCTTCCTGACCAAGGCCATCGCGGTTTACAAACGTATCGCTAAACTGGCCCCGGAAGAAATTCGCCCGCTCGAAAAACTTGCCGATCTTTATGTGCAGCAAGGGGTGATGAGCGAAGCGCGCCCGCTCTTTTTGCAGTTGGCGGAAATCCATCTGAAGCACAATCGCCAGCCGGAAGCGGTCAACCTGCTGAAAAAACTTCTCATCGCTGAACCTGACAATCTGCGCATCCAGGTGCGCCTTGCCGATTTATATCAAGCGATGGGGCAAAGCAGAGAAGCGACGGATTCCTATGTGTCCGCGGCGCAACGCGCTCTGGCGCGCGGTGACCAGGCGGAATGCGAAAAATTAGCAGACAAGGCGCTAAAGATCGATCCGCAAAATCTGGCCGCGGTGATTGTCAAAGCGCGTTCGTACTCAGCGCGCGGCAATGTCGCTCAAGCAGCCGAACTTCTGGAACATGTCCCCGATCTGGAAAAAGGCGGCGAACAGGCCGAGTTGCTGCTTGATCTGTATCTCAAGAGTGTGAATTGGGATAAGGCCACGGCGCTGGCGTTGCGAATCTTCGAAGCCGACGAAAAGAATTTTGGTCTGACGCAAAAAGTGGCCGAGGCTTTACTGCAGTCCGGTCAAAGCGCGCAGGCGATGGCCATCATCGAGCGCACGCGTATCCCCATGCTGGATGCGGGCGAGCACGAGGCGGTCAGCAAGCTTTTGAATGACCTCGTGGAACGCATGCCCGGGCGCGTGGAACCGCATGAATGGCTGGTAGACAGCTACGGGCGCACCAGCGATTCCTTTCGCCTGCCGGACGCTTTGGCGCAGCTTGGCGACGCTTTGGTTGCCAACGGGCAGATGGATCGCGCCAAGGAGGTATTCCAACAGCTAGTCGAGCGCGAACCGGAAAGCGATTCTGCCAAGCGCAAGCTGAATGATCTGCTGAAAAAGATGGGTATGCCGGCAGCCGAGCCGGTTGAGCCTTCTGGCGAAAATCTGAAGGCCGAATTGGAGCCACCGCCAGCCCCAAAAATTCGCCCGGATCTACCGGAACCGGTCTCGGCGCCGGAACCTGAGCCGGTAGTGCCCGCGGCAGCAGAACGCGGCGAAGCGCCGGCCTCGCTCGACGAAGACACGCAGAAATTTATTACCCAGTCCCTTACCGACGTCGACCTGTTTGCCAGCTACGGCCTCACGCAGAAAGCTATCGGATTGCTCGAAGCTATTTTGCGGCGCGCGCCCCGGCACACGCCGTCACTTGAAAAACTTCTGGATTTTGTTCTCGGCGGGGGAGATGACCGCCGCACCGCGGAACTCGCTGCGCGGCTAGAAAAACTTCATACCGAACGTGGCGATAAGCAGGGCGTCGAACGATTCGGCGACTTGCGCCGCCGCTTCCAGCGCTCTGCCGGTCTAACGGACGAACAGCTGGCTGCCGCCTGCGACGCGGCCGTAACAGAGCGCTCCCCTATCCCCGCCGAATCCGCTGACATCGACAGTGATGAGTTTCCCACGTTCGAAATCGCGCCCGAGCCGGTGGGTGCCGAAGATGTTTCTGAGCCGGTTTCGCAGTCTTCGTCACCCGTTCCGGTGGACGCTGCAGCCCAACAATCCAGTGCCCATCCAAAGGATGTTCACGAAGTCGATTTGTCCGACGAATGGTTGTCGGTGCTTAAGGAAGTAGAACCCGGACACCCTGGCGCGGAACCAGCAGCTCACAGAGAAGCTACGGCCCACGAGGCTTCGGCGTCGCCAGTTGAATTTGAAATTGCTGCGGGGCCGGTAGCTGAACACGATGCTAAAGCATCCATATTGGAACCCGCGCAGCCGCCATCGCCGCTCGTTCCTCCTGTTGACATGCCTGCGTATGGTGAATTCCAAGTCTCGGCGCAGGAAATTCCGGCGGAAACTCACGCCGAACAGATTGCGTCGCCGGAAGAAATCCAGATCCCCGAACCTGTGGCTGAAGCACCCGCTCCTCCTGCACAAGAGAAAGCTCCGGAACTGGCGGCTGTCGAACAAAGCCACGCGCCGGTAAAACCCGGCGAACCCGAGTCGGAATTCGAAGTGGATCAGGACTACGACTTGATTCTGGAACCCGAAGAACTGGTGCCGGCCCATAGCCAAAAGCCTCCTGATATTCCGCTTGAGATTCACGCGGCTGAGCCCAATGCAAATCGCGAACTCGAGCCGGTCGGCCGAAATTCCGCTGGGCCACCTGCGGGCAGCGATTTTGCCTCCGATCACTTCCTCGCCGACCTCGCCAATGAGATCGAGGATCTGGGTATGGGCGGGCTGACACCGTCGTACTCGAAGGCCGCGACGGAAGCGCCGGTCAAGAATGTTGACAGATCAAATCTCAGCGACTCCGGACCTTTGAAAGAAGTCTTTGATGAATTCCGCGCCGAGCTCGGCGAGATGGGTTCCGACGACGAGGATTTGGAAACGCACTACAATCTCGGCACGGCGTTTCGCGAAATGGGTTTGCTCGAAGAAGCCATCAGCGAATTTCAAAAAGTGGCCAAAGCCAACGAGCGCGGCCGACCTTTCCGCTACGCCATGCAGTGCTGCACGCTGCTTGGCCTGGCGTTCATGGAGAAAGGGCAGCCGGGTATCGCGGCCATCTGGTATCAGCGTGCTCTTGAGACTCCCGGAGTCGAGCCGGAAAGCATCCTCGCCTTGCGGTATGATTTGGGCATTGCCCAGGAATCGGCTGGAGAACCAGAAGCGGCGCTAAAAAGTTTTTCCAAAGTCTACGCGATGAATATCGACTATCGCGACGTGGCCGAACGCATCGCCGCTCTCCAGAAGCCTAGCCGCTGACGCCTGGATGTTCGGTTAGGCGGAGACCCCTCAGTTATGAATCGTGTGTTACGCGCACTGTTGATTATTTTATGTTTTGAGATGGGCGCTCTGCTGCTCTATCTTCCGTGGACGAACTTCTGGGAGCAAAACTATTTTCTAAGCCACTTTCCTTCGCTTCTGCCGGTTCTTTTACATCCGTCGGTACGCGGCTTCGTCAGCGGCATAGGAGTGCTGGATATTTTTTTGGCATTTGGTTTGATCCGTCCGCGACCCGAAACTCCCCGTGTACCATCCCAGTAAATTGCCGCGGGCACCGATTCTTTGTTACGTCACCGATCGGAAGGCCCTTGCATCTGCGGATGACTATCAAATTGAGGCACTGCACCAGCGCGTAGGTGCCGCTGCTGCGGCCGGGATCGATTGGATTCAGATACGAGAAAAAGATTTCTCTGGCAAGCAGCTGTCATCCTTCACTCGCGCGGCCGTCGCGCAAATTAAACAAATAAACGAACGTAACGGAACGCTAACGCGAATAATCGTCAACGACCGCCTCGACGTGGCGCTATCGGAACACACCGGTGGTGTTCATCTGGGCGAGAAGTCTTTGCCTGCCGGCGACGTTTGCCAGTGGCTCCCTGCAAAGCCCGATCTCGCAGCAGGTGACAAATTTCTGGTTGGAGTTTCTTGCCACTCGGTTGAGGGCGCTTTAAGCGCGGCACGCGATGGCGCAGATTATATTTTCTTCGGCCCAATCTTTGCAACGCCGTCGAAGGCATCCTTTGGCGCTCCACAAGGCCTCCCACGGCTCGCGGAAGCTTGTAGTGCCGTATCGGTTCCAGTGCTCGCTATCGGCGGCGTCACTCTCGATAACGCTTCCGATTGTTTCGTCGCGGGCGCAGGGGGCGTCGCGGCCATCCGCCTTTTTCAAGACGCCGAGAATCTTGCGGCCCTCATTAGCGACTTACGTGTCCGTTCTCATTAACGCCTTACGATTATCCAATTTGGTGCCCTGACGGTTTAGATTCACATCGGAATCACGTGCGGATCAATTTTCCCTTTTGCGGTGCCTGCTGGGTCCTCAACCTCGATGGTGTATTTATAACGCCTCCCTGGGTGTTGCTTAGGCGATTTAACGGTCTGCTCGTCAGTCTCACTTTTTTGGCTGCCGGGGTGCGATTGAAACTTCGCATGCCCTGCCCCAAATAGGTCGTCGGCGTACGGGTCTGTGAAAGTAATTTTGATAACCCCAGTACTGCTCTGCATGGACCACCGGACCTTATCCCCTTCGCATAAAAAGATCACATCGTCAGCCGGATCTTTCAGCACTTGTTGGCTCCCCACAACTTCGATCGCATACTCTTGTGGATCGCCGGCTGGACACGTCCGACCCCTGAAACCTACGTTTCCTCCTCCCGGTTTATTTTCCGTGCATGCCAGGCAAATTACTGTCGCCGCAAAAAGTGTCACGCAGCTCACGAACTTTGACAAAACCCCAGTTCTTATCATGTGGACTTTCCTTTCTTATGCTCTTGCGCAATGAGGGCCCTGAAACCTGGATTGTTTTTCTATCACCGAGAAATGTGGCGTATACCGCGTGGCTGCGGGCGGATATCCCGCATCCCGTTATATGGAGATGCCCAAAAACAACTTCATCGCTGGCGGTTTAAGTTTCACATTGGAATTACGTGTGGATCGTTCGTTGAAACGGCTTTGCCGCTTTTGTCTCTGGCTACAATCTGGTAGGAATAGTCTTGATATTTTGTTGCGTTGGGGCCGACGGTTTGAGTGTCGGTAACTTGCTTGTGATGGGTATCACTGACATTTGGACCTGAACCAGGCTTCGAAGTGAAACTGCCTTCACCAGATTCGAATAGAGTGTTGGTCTTCACGGTGGCGGGGTCATCGAATTTCGCCGTAAACGACAAATCATCTTCGGTAAACCAACGAACCTTGTCGCCGACGCACACAAAAACGTATTGATCCACGGGCGTTACTACCCCACTTTTAATTTCCACCTCGACAGTGTGATCCGGGCTGCATGCGACGTACTTCAGGTTGTAGGAAGTTTTCCTGCGGCCTGATTCCGCCTGGCTGTCGTCGGCTTTAGGTTTGTTCAAATCGCAGCCGTCACACATCATCGCTAATCCCGCGAGGAATCCAATACGTGCCGTCGCTCGACAAATTGCCTGGCTGGTCATGATGTCTTTCCTTTCTTACTCTCTTGCGAAATGAGGGCCCTGAAGCGTGGATCGTCTTCCAACACCATGAAATTTGGCGTATCGCGCACACTTGCAGCGGGGTATCCCGCAGCCACCGCGCGCTCCAGCTTTTCCAGCGATTTTTTCTGATCTCCCGCCTGCACATAAACCATGGCGGCGTAATACAAAACTTCCGGATCGCGCGGCGCAAGCTTTTCCGCTTCGCCAATGCGAAGTTGGGCTTTTTGCTTTTCGCCCAGCATGGCGTGGTATTCCGCCAGGTAGCTCAGCATGTGCGCATCTCGCGGATTGATTTTGCGCTGCTCCTCGCCCAACTCCAGCGCTTTGCGGTAAGCGCCGGCTGCGCGCTCGCGCATTCCAGGCGCCCAATAATATGCGTCTCCCAGATTCCCCCAGATTTCGTAATTCTTGGCGTCGAGAGTTGTGGCTTCTTCCAGCGAGTGCGCCGCATCCGTGTAACGTTTAGACTGAAAATAAGCCATGGCCAGGTTCGACATTCCATCCCCGGTTTTGCGAATCTTTAAGGACTGATTCAAGGGCTCAATGGCTTCGCTATAGCGCCCTTGCAGGATGCGGGTAATGCCCAGGTTGGCAAACCCGACGAAGCTGTCGGGAACCAGCGAGGTGACTTGCCTATACCTCTGCGCCGCTTCCTCCAGCCTTCCATTCCGCAAATAAAAAGTGCCCAACTGGTTGTATCCGGCCCAATAATCGGGCCGCAACGCGATGACCGCTTTGTAGGATTGCTCCGCTTGGTCTAAACGGTTCAGGCTCTCATAGGCGCGCGCCAGTCCGGTTTGCGCGGCATCCAGCGTGGGTTCGCTCTTCGAGGCTTGCTGGTATTCTTTGGCAGCCAGTTCGTATCTTCCGGTGCCCTGATACACGGTGCCGAGGCAGGTATGCCCCTGCGTCAGATTTGGATCTTTCTCCAGCGCCACCTGACAGGCTTTGGTCGCGTCGGCTACCAGGCGTTTGTCGTGGGTGTGTTCGAATTTCTGCCAGTAAGCTTCGCCCAAACCTGCGTAGGCGCCCGCAAACCCGCTGTCTTTTTCGAGTGCGTGACGAAATACGCTGATGGCATTATCGATATTTTCTTCCTTGTCGTAATTCTGCAAATAGCCCAGGCCTCGCAAATAGAAATCGTAAGCAGCCGGTTCGGAGGTACCGTGAGCGGACAACGTTTTCTTTTCCTGCGGCTCCAACTCCAGTTTTAGAAGCTCCGTCACTCGCGCGGAGACCTGGTCCTGCAGCGCAAAGGGATCGGACGCTCCAGCGGTAATCGTGCCGCCGCGAAGCTGTTCATGCGAACGCGCATCTACCAGGGAATAATTGACGCGAACTTGTCCGGCAGCTCGCTGGATATTCAGCATTAATCCGTAGTTCACGCCAAACTCTTGCCGCGCTGCTTCCAAGGTCTGTACGTGATGCGCACGCATTTCGCTCGGCGGAATAACCGCCAGGTGGTGGCGCTCGGACAATTCCGTCAAACCGGAAGTAAGCGTGTCCACCAGGCCGCTGTCGAACGCGGCCTCACTGGCCTGCGAATTGGTGTCCGGAGAAATCACCGCGAGCTGCACGCGCTCACCGGCAACTTTGCCCGCAACTTCGCTTGAGCCCTTCGGTACGCTGGGGGATCTTTTTGCCAGCCACCACAGTGCACCCGCAGTAATTAGCGCCAGTACGGCGGCAGCGGCCACTCCCCATACCCATCCAAGCTTCGGTTTTTCTTTGGCCCTGGAAACGATCCCCACCGCCGATGACGGTTCCAGCGCTTCCAGCGCCGCGCGAACTTCGCCAGCTCGTTGATATCTGCGCGACGGCTCTTTCTCCAGACACCGGCGAATCACCGCCGCTAACCCAGGCGGCACCGTTTCGGGCAGCGCCGGAATTGGCTCATTGATGATGCCGGTGCAAAGCCGATAAAGATTGTCTCCGCTGAATGGCTTTACTCCCGCAGCCATCTCATACATCACGATTCCCAGCGCCCAGATATCGCTGCGGGCCGAGGCCTCGGCGCCTTCGAGTTGTTCGGGCGACATGTACGGCATCGTTCCTGCCAAGCCGACGGTTGTGGCCGTTACCGCTTGCAAGCTCTTGCGTGTCACGTCATTTGGATCGGTTCGCTTGGCGAGTCCGAAGTCGAGGATTTTCGCGTCGCCTTCCGGAGTAATTACGATATTCAACGGCTTCAGATCCCGGTGAATGACCCCGCGCGCGTGGGCATGCTCCAAAGCTCCGGCGATTTGTCGTGCGTATCTCACCACGCTTGACGTGGACATCCGACCGTCGCGAATCGATTCCGACAGCGGCCGGCCCTCGACGAACTCCATGGCGATAAACATCTCGCCGTGTTCTTCAGCCACTTCGTAAATCGTGCAGATATTCGGATGGTTCAGAGCGGAGGCGGTACGAGCTTCTTCTCGAAAGCGCTGCACTTGTTTCGGATCACGAACAATTTGAGGTGGGAGAAATTTCAGTGCGACCGTGCGGCCCAGCGCGGTGTCTTCAGCCCGATATACCACACCCATTCCGCCACTGCCTAACGGCTCCAAAAGCCGGTAATGCGACACCAAGGCGCTCGGCACAGGCACCGCCACGGGAGGAAACCAACACGCTCGCAGACTTCGCATCGTGCTTTTTGAGAGACAATCGCTGCGCGCATATTAGGCTGCGGTTAACCCGCAAGTCAACGCGCAGTTCATTGCGTGTAGTTCATTGCGCCTTAACCTCTGGTTCGTCAGATCGAAACTGTCGATGTTGGGAGATTGCTGTGCTGTTGAAAAGGTAGGGCGAACAAAACCCCTGACTCAGGCGCTAAGCCAGCGCCCTATCGGCTTCCACGATTGCGTGTGATCGCAAATTACTCGCAGCGCAGCCGTAAGCGGAATGGCCAGCAACAACCCCATTCCGCCCCAAATCCATCCCCAAAATAACAGTGCGATGGTGATGGACAAGGCATTTAATCGCACCTTCTTGCCCACTAACGCCGGCGCCAGCAAATTATTCGCCAGCATATGAATCGCCATCAACACGCCCGCGATCAACGCGTAGGAGGCCGCGGAGTGCAGTTTCGCAAGCGCCAAGAGGAATGCCGGCAACCACGACAGTACCGCTCCAAAATAAGGAACCATATTCAACAATCCCGAAACTATGCCTATCAATATCGGGTAGTCCAAGCCCATGGCCCAGAAGAACACGCTGCTCACAGCTATCACGATCAGCGTCATCAGCGACATACCCACCAGGTAATCGCGCAGCACGTCGCGCAAATCTTCCAGCGTTTCCTTTACTGAAGTCCTTCGCGAGACCGGAAATAATTGCAGGGTGCTGTGCCACACCCCTTGTTTTTCAGACAGCATAAAAAATACCAGGAAGGGAACGAAGGTAACTTCCAGCACTAGCCCGGACAATGATCCGATGATGTGCACCACTGCGGCACGCAGGGCATTTTCTACGCCTGCGACTGTTTTCGACGGGCCTTTCCGCTGGGATGGCTGGGAAGATGTTTCCCCGTCGCTTACCTGCCTTTCGATACCGTTTAATTTCGTTTCTACGGAATTCACCGCGTTCTTGAGCGTGCTGCTATATTTCGGCCAATTTGCTGCAAAGTCCGATCCCCGCGAAAATAATCCGTATCCCACCGCTCCCAGCACTCCGATCAAAAGCAACACCGTAATCATGGATGCCAGGATGCGCGGCATGCGCATTCGTTCCAAAAACTCCACGATGGGATCCAAAAAATAGGCGATTAGAATCGCCAGCAGCAGGGTAATAAGCACGCTTGCGGCAAAGTAGAGAAAAATCAGAATGAGCGCCACTGCCAGAAGCTTAAGACTTACGTTTGAAATCAAGATATGAGGCTTATGGCCTGGGCTAGGCCGGAGTTCGGCGGATAGGACGGGCTCCATGCACGAAAAGGTAACATATCCGTGAATTCTAGCCGCATTTTGTGCGCTAACCGGTCGCCCAAATCACAATCCCTGCTCGCTGGACCGCTCGCCGAAGCGACACACTGGAAACAAAGTGCGGATTCTTCTCCCGGCGGCCCGCTGACGCCGTGCTAAACTTTTTGACCGGGTGCTCGCCCAACGGCATTCGCTCATTTTGGACGGCTTCGTGTCGCGCTGTCGCAATTTCACCAATGCCTAAATCACTTTTTGGTACCGATGGTATTCGCGGCGTTCCTGGTACACCCCCGCTCGACGATGCCACCTTGTTTGCCACCGGACACGCTCTGGGCGCCTATTTGCATCGCGAACATTCTGCCGCCCGGGTTCTTATCGGCATGGATACGCGCGAATCCGGACCACACATTGCCGCCGTCCTTGCCGCAGGCCTCTCGCAAGCTCGCGCATCGGTGGCCTTCGCCGGAGTGATCACCACTCCGGGAGTCGCCTGCCTCGTCCGTCAGAATGATTTTGAAGCCGGGGTGGTAATTTCCGCGTCCCATAATCCCTTCCATGACAATGGCGTAAAACTCTTTTCTCACGCGGGGATGAAATTCCCCGACCTGACCGAAGAATTGTTGGAACTGGACATCATCAAGCACCGCGATGCAAATAAATCCGCGCGCATTTCCGCGCCTGCACTCGTCGCCGATCAGTCGTTGGACGAGGAGTATCTTGCTTATTTACGACAGCGGGTCATACCGGGCGCGAAATTAAATGGATTTCGCATGGTGCTGGATTGCGCCAACGGCGCAGCCTATAAACTCGGTCCCGAACTATTTCGGTCTCTCGGTATGGAGGTGATCTCCATGGGTGAATCGCCGGATGGCCGGAATATCAACGCGGGCTGCGGTTCATTGCATCTGGAAGGGCTCAGGAAACACGTTCTCGCGGAACGAGCCACTCTGGGGGTGGCTTTTGATGGTGACGCTGACCGCGCTCTGTTTGTTGCGGCCGAAGGACAAATCGTCAATGGCGATGGGGTGATGCTGGCCGCCGCACGCTACCTGAAGTCTCAAAATAAACTAAAAGGCAACCGCGTCGTTGGAACCTCCATGTCCAATTTAGGCCTGGAACGCGTGCTGGACGCTGAAGGCATCACCCTGGCGCGCACCGACGTCGGTGATCGCTATGTGCTTGAAGAAATGCTGCGCAGCGGGAGCGTGCTGGGCGGCGAACAGTCCGGCCACATTATCTTCCTGGACGACAGCCCGGCCGGCGACGGTCTGCTGACCGCGCTCAAGATTGCTTCGCTGGTTTCCATGAACGGTGGTCTCACGGATTTGACCAAGGGATTGAAGGACTACCCGCAAATCATCGTAAACGTGAAGGTTCGTGCAAAACCTCCGCTCGATTCGCTGCCAGAAGTCTCGCGGGCCCTTTCCGACGCCAACTCCGCGCTGGGCCAAAGTGGCCGGATAGTTCTTCGATACTCGGGCACGGAGCCTCTCGCACGCGTGATGGTGGAAGCTGAACACGATTCGGATGTGCAACGCTTCAGCGAGTCGCTGGCAAATGCCCTTCGGGCCTCCATCGGCGCTTAAGCGATTCGTTGCTTCTTAAAGCGAAGCGGGGCGTGTTGGAAAAGTGCGCGAACTGCTCCAGTATCGCTGACCGAATCGTAAGCAACCTCCAAGAAAATGCGTAAGTGCGGTCAAAAATAAAAATAACGATATTGCAAGTTTCTGTCCTGAAAATTCTTCGCTAAGCAAACACTCGCGGCTTCGATCGGCTCCCAAACAACATAGAAGCCAACCAAATTCTGTGAGATTTTGTAGGTCCGTACCCCTGTCACACACCTTGACGTGGCCTTCCGCTAGGATAACCGTCTTGCTTTCAGCTACTTTGAATTGTTATTTCCGCTGGGTGCTGGCTGGCACAACACTTGCTCTTCTCTTGGCAACTTTAAAAAGATTGGCTTCCCGGGGTGGCCGGACCCGAACCTCGACTCGGTTTCCGGTTTTGGGGCGTCAATTCAAAAAGGGGGCTTGCACCAGCCCCCTTTTTTCATTTCTGCGCGTTCCGCGAGTCCCTGTATTTCCAGCTGCACCCGGCCAGGTCTCTTCCTCCGTTTTTGATGGTGAGTCGTATTGCGATCCAGATTTAATACCGCGGTCCACTCACTGCAGGATTGGGGCATTTGAATAACGGCGAAGTTGAGGTGCCACTGTAAATCGCTCGTCGGCTGAGCTCGTCGGCTAAGAAGGAAGCGCCCCGAAAAAGGTGAGCGGCCGGTGGGGGTTCCGGCCGCTCGGGCGTGGGGATGGAGGGAAACGTAATCTGAAGCTGTTCTTAACTTCCCGTCATTATGCTGCGCTCGCGAGCAGCACAACGGCACACAGGAGCAGCCGTAACCGCCCCGGAAGCCTCGCTCAACTTCCGATCACAGTTGCGATTGTGCTGCGCCTTGGCGTGCCGGTCGATAGTTCCGTCGTTCCATCTCACCCAGTACTTTCCGCCTTATGCTTCCGTACCGTTTCACAAGTACCTCCGTACCGTCCCCACACACAATCCGAAATGGCAATCTGCAAATCGGTGGTCTGCCGTCTCCCCCCTCAATTTCTTCTGGACTTCTTCTACCTTCTTTTGAACTGGGGCTCACCCAGATGCTTTCAGGGCGAATTATGCGTGCCTAAAGCTCTGACAGCGTCAACCGCTCGCCACTTCCCACCGCGATACGTTATTCTTCCATCCCATGCATGACCTAAGTTACTTTCGTGAGCATCTCGATCTTTTTGCGGACATGGCTGCCAAACGCGGCGCCGCTCTTGATCTCGACGCTTTTCGCGCTCTCGACAAAGAGCGTCGGGAACTCATCACAAAAAACGAGCAACGCAAAGCGCAACGCAACAAAGCCAGTGACGAAATCGCGCGCCTCAAAAAAGAAAAGCAGCCCGCCGATGGGATCATTTCGGAGATGAAACAAGTTTCTGAACTTATCAAGCAAACCGATGAGCGCATTACCGGGCTTGATGCCACGCAACGCGAGCTGCTGCTCACCATTCCTAATGTCCCTCATTCCAGCGTACCGGTGGGTTCCAGTGCCGCGGACAACGTAGAAGTACGCCGCTGGGGCGCGCCGCCGAAGTTTGACTTCACTCCGCGGCCCCACTGGGAAGTCGGGGAGCGCGCGGGAATTCTGGATCTGTCCGCCGCGGCAAAAATCACTGGCGCCCGTTTTGTCGTCTACAAAAGCTGGGGAGCACGCCTCGAACGCGCACTCGCAAATTTCTTCCTGGATGTACACACCCGCGAACATGGGTACACGGAAATTCTGCCGCCCTTTTTAGTGAATAGTGCTTCACTCATGGGTTCCGGCCAGCTTCCAAAATTTGCTGCCGATCTCTTCAAGATAGAGGGCTCCGACTTCTGGCTCACCCCCACGTCGGAGGTCGAGCTGCACAATCTTTATCGCGACGAAACGTTAACGGAAAACCAGCTTCCTATCTTCCTCACCGCCTGGACCGCTTGTTTCCGCTCCGAAGCAGGTGCCGCCGGTAAAGACACGCGCGGCATTCTCCGCCAACATCAATTCCAGAAAGTCGAGCTTTTCAAATTTACCCACCCGGATAAAAGTTATGAGGAACACGAGGCGCTTGTTCGCAATGCCGAGACAATTCTGCAAAAACTTGGACTTCACTATCGAACGGTGCTCCTCTGTACTGGAGATATGGGTTTTGCCGCCGCAAAAACCTACGACATAGAAGTCTGGCTACCCTCTGCGAGCGAATTTCGCGAAATATCCTCTTGTTCGAATTGCGAGGCCTTTCAAGCGCGTCGCGCGGGCATCCGTTTTAAACCCGCAAGCGGCGGCAAAAGTGATTTTGTGCATACGCTGAATGGCTCGGGGCTCGCCGTGGGGCGTACCTGGATCGCCGTCATCGACAACTATCAACAAGAGGACGGTTCTGTCGTGATCCCCGAGGCACTGCGCCCATACATGGGCATCGACCGAATTCCGGTACCGGAGACGCCTAAGCGTTAGGGCAGCCTTGCGCAGGCTCTCCTTTGCTTAACTTGCAGAAAAACCTTAACTTAATGGCCTCGGTGGTCTAACGACCCTGGTGTTTGACTCCCGGTCTACCTTCGCAACTTACTGAAATTGCACCTTTTCGTTTGACGCGCCCTTTTGACCTTGCATACACTCGATTCACTGCGTCCTTGGTGAGTTCCTGACTATTGGCCGTCGTTGCCTTTCCGCCGACGCCGATAGGAATTCACTCATCGTCATTAGCTGGTAGACATGACTCGACGCGGTTGCAGAGATAGCCATGACCTTTCTCGCTCGATTGATCAGGTTTTTGTTTTGGGTGGTAATTGTTTCGTGGGGCGTTCGCCTCGCCGGACGATTGCTTTCCGGCTTGCTGCAGCCCGGCCGGACGCGTGAGCCAATGCAGCCCGCCGGTGATTTGAATACTGACCAGGCTGCACGCCTGCTGGTTCGCGACCCCATCTGCGGTGTGCACATCGCGGAGGTGCTCGCAATTCCTCTGCGTGAAAATGGTGAGTTGCTGCATTTCTGTTCGTTGGCCTGCCGCGATGCCTATCTAAATTCTTCGCACAAGCTAGCGGCGAACGCATGATTCGGCGTGAACTAACGACAATTGCTGTGTACCCAAAGTTTTGAATACTGTTTTAAACGACGATCCGATTTGACGAAAGGACCCGAGCCGATGGCCACGGTCGCAAAGCCCACAGCCCCGACGAGACAGATTGGCACGCCTCCCATGGTGCCGCGCATCGCACCGCGCGAGGATTTGAATCCGTTCCGAATTTCCCAGATTCAATTTGATATGGCCGCTGAATTCCTAAAGCTTGATCCTGGCTTGCGGCAGATTCTGCGCACACCCAAACGCGTTCTGGAAGTTTCCATTCCCACGAAAATGGACAACGGCCAGGTAAAAGTTCTCACCGGTTATCGCGTGCAGCACAATGTGGCGCGCGGACCGGCTAAAGGTGGCGTGCGTTTTCATCCCAACCTTACGCTGGACGAAATGAAAGCTTTGGCCGCCGGTATGACCTGGAAGACGGCAACCGTGAACGTGCCTTTTGGGGGCGCGCAGGGCGGCGTAATTTGTGATTCGAAGCGCATGTCCAAAGGTGAGCTTGAGCGCGTGACGCGCCGCTATGCCAGCGAGATTCTGCCGCTCATCGGACCGTATCTGGATATTCCGGCTCCTGACGTGTACACCGACGCGCAGACGATGGCGTGGATGATGGACACCTACGCAATGACCGTGGGCCACGCGGCGCACGGGTCGGTTACCGGGAAACCCTCGTCTGTCGGCGGATCGAATGGCCGAGAAGAAGCCATGGCCCGGGGTTTGGTGGCCGTCGTCGAAGAAGCATGCAAACTCAAAAAAATCGCGCTTCGGGGAGCAACCATCGCGATTCAAGGCTTCGGCCATTCAGGAGCTACCGTCGCGCAGCTCTTTGCCGAGAAAAAAGCGAAAATCATCGCTCTCAGCGATACTCGCGGAGGCGTAACCAATCCGCGCGGCATCGACCCCATCAAAGCGATCCGCTATAAAGAACGTTCTGGCACGGTCGTCGGGATGCCCGGCGCTTCGCGCACTACCAACGACGAGTTGCTCACCATGAAATGCGACATATTGGTGCCTGCTGCCCTCGAAAATGTCATCACCTTGAACAACGCGGAAGCCATCAAGGCGCGCATTATTGCGGAAGCGGCAAACGGGCCGACCACTCCCCACGCCGATGAAATTCTCGCTCGCAAGGGCATCACCGTTCTCCCGGACATTCTCGCCAACGCCGGCGGCGTCACCGTCAGCTATTTTGAGTGGGTGCAAAACCAGCAAGGGTTGATCTGGGACGCCGAAGAAGTAAATGCGCGTCTGCAAAAAACCATCGTGCGCGCTTTTCACGAAATGGTGGAAACCATGCGCAAGCATCACGTCCCACCGCGCGCCGGCGCCATGATTCTCGCCGTCGGACGTGTTGCGGAGGCTACTTTGGTCCGCGGTTTGTTCCCATAACGTGGAATTATTTCTAAGCTAGCCGCCGTACCACAACTGTTAGAAGCCCTACCCTGCATTTTTGCGAAAACTTTTTCTTGCGTCGGACCTCTAGCGCGCGTACATTCGCAATTGCCGGTGCGTTTTTGGTTGGTTGCCAAAAGCGCCCGGCAATTTTCGCTTGGAGTGAAATTGTGGCGAAATAGTGGCGCTGTTTTTTGACGTGAAACTCGTCGCGCCGCAAGAGACTAAAGAATTTTGTGGCCTGCACCATGGGTCGCTGAGGATTAAGCACGAAAAATGTCCAACCACATAAATGTGGCTCCCAATTTATTGCTCACTATTGCGGGATTCGATCCTTCTTGCGGCGCGGGTATCGCGGCCGACCTCAAAACTTTTGCCGCTCACGGTTGTTACGGCGTGGCGGCGATCACTTCACTGACGGTGCAGAGTACCGAAGGCGTGCAAGCGGTCCACAATACGCCCAGCGCCGAACTGCGCGAGCAATTAGAAATATTGGCTAAGGATTGTGACATCGCCGCGGTAAAGATCGGCATGCTCGGGAATCGCGGAAACGCCGTGGTGGTCGCGGAATTCCTGGATGCGCATAAATTCGCGCACGTGGTCCATGACCCGGTCATGAAGTCTTCCAGCGGAGCGGAACTCCTCGATGCCGCCGGACTCAAATATCTGATCACAGAATTGCTGAAGCGCTCTACGGTGATCACTCCCAATGTGCCTGAGGCAGAAATTTTGGCGGGCCTGGAAATCAAAGACGTCGCCGGCATGGAAGCCGCCGCCAGAAAGATCGTCGAGATGGGCGCTCACGCCGTGATCGTGAAGGGCGGTCACATGGAGCGCGCCATTGACGTACTTTTTGACGGCGAAAAAATAACTTTATTGGGCGGCGACCGGGTAAAGGCGGATAACTATCACGGAACGGGTTGCACGTTCGCGTCCGCCATCGCCGCACAACTCGCCTCCGGCCGCGGGCTGACGGAAGCCGCTATGCTCGCCAAGGCCTACGTGACCAAAGCCATCGAAAAGGGCTACGCCATCGGCAAAGGCCGCATCCCCTTGGATCATTTCTACCGCTTGCGCACTGAACCGCCGGCGCGGGGCATCCACGAGGTGCCGCAACACGGCATGCACCCTGCCGCGGAACCGACCGCTCATTAATTTATTCGGATTGTTTACTTCTCAAAAGTTGGGCGAAAGTTGCGATTGAAGGTTCTCGCTTTGACTAGAAGCGCGGCGCTATCGTTTCCACACTACTCGGCCGGCCACAATCGTGGCCATTGGCGCGCCTTTGAAGCTGCGCCCGTCAAAAGGTGAATTCCGCGATTTGCTGGATGACTCCTTGACGTTAAAAGTCCACTCATGATCCGTCGAAAAAATCGTAAGGTCGCCGGCCTGGCCCTGGGTAATTTTTTGCTCCAGACCAAGCACTCGCGCCGGACCCGTTGTGAATAATTCCACCATACGCTTCAGCGTGATCTTCCCGCTGTGCACGAGTTCCAGCGCAAGCCCCAACGCCGTTTCAAATCCCAAAATGCCAAAAGGGGCGCGATCAAACTCCACATCCTTTAAAGCCGGCTCGTGAGGCGCGTGATCGGTGGCGATCGCATCCACGGTGCCGTCGGCCAGTCCGGCCAGCAGTGCGTCACGGTCGTCGCGCGCGGCTAATGGCGGATTCATTTTGAATCGCGAATCGTATTGCACATCCTCATCGATCAGTGTGAAGTGATGCGGCGTCACCTCGCAGGTGACTTTCAACCCGCGCTGTTTCGCCCAGCGCACCAGCTCCAGCGAACTCCGCGCTGAAAGATGCGCAATGTGCAGCCGGGCATCGGTCAACTCGGTGAGCTGAACGTCCCGCGCGACACACACTGACTCTGCGGCAGCGGGCATACCGCGCAAACCCAACCGCGTGGAGGTAACCCCTTCGCGCATCACCGCGCCATGCGCCAGAGAAACATCTTCGGCGTGTTCAATCACCGGCAAATCCAGCGATTGGCAATAGTCCATCACTTGCCGCGCCAATTTCGCCGTAGCGATGGGCTTGCCATCATCGGATACCGCGACGATTCCAGCTTGCTTCATCGCCGCTATTTCCGCGATGTTTTCTCCTTTGCTGCCCACCGATGCCGCGCCGATCGGCCAGACCCGCACGCTGCCGGTCGACTTCGCGCGATCCACAATAAATCGCGTAACCGAGGCGTTGTCATTCACCGGTTTCGTGTTGGGCATGCAACACACTGCGGTAAAACCGCCGCGTGCCGCTGCTCGCGTTCCGGTCTCAATGCTTTCCGACGACTCCTGGCCCGGTTCCCTCAAATGCACATGCATGTCGATAAAACCCGGCGCGATGATCAATCCGGCCGCATCGAAAATTTCTGCATCTCGCGCTCGGGTAATCTTTCCCGGAGCGGCAATCTCCGCGATTTTCTCCCCATCGAGAAGGATGTCCTGCGCCGCATCGGTTTTCGTCGCCGGGTCCAGCACCCTACCGTTCTTAATCAGCAGCATGGGTGGATTCCTTTTTTTCTGGTGTAGCGCTCGGGTCGCCCAATGCCTCATCGGCGACGGGGCTTTCTCCGCCTTCTGTGGCGCCGGACATCAGCAAAAACAGCAGCGCCATGCGCACCGCGATGCCGTTGGTCACCTGCTCGAGGACGCACGACTGCGGTCCATCGGCTACCTCCGGCGAAATTTCCACACCGCGATTCATTGGGCCCGGATGCAGGATGAGTGCGTTTGGATTCGCCAGCCGCAACCGCTCGGCATTCAGTTGATACAGCAAAATATATTCTTCGGCGGAAAGTGTGGGCTCGTACATTCGTTCGGTTTGCACTCGCAGCACCAGGATCACGTCCGCATCTTCGAGCCCTTCCTCGATTCTTGACACACGACGAATCACGCATCCTGGAGGACCGATCTTTTCCAGTTCGCGCGGGACCCACATCGCCGGGCCGCACAGAGTGAACTGACCGCCGAATTTCCCCAGCAAATGAATATTCGAACGCGCCACGCGGCTGTGTTGAATATCGCCAAGAATGGTAACTTTCAAATTTTCAATTGAGCCGCGCCGGTCCCGAATGGTCAACGCATCCAGCAATCCTTGCGAGGGGTGTTCGTGCGTGCCGTCACCGGCGTTGATCACCGGGATGTCAAGATTGCGCGCCACGAAATCCGCCGCCCCGGACGCCGCGTGGCGCATCACCAGGCAATCCGGTTTCATGGCATTCAGTGTGTACACGGTATCCAGAAGCGATTCGCCTTTTTTCAAGCTGGACGCTTCCGCTTGCAGGTTCATGGTGTCCGCGCCCAGTCGCGAAGCCGCAGTGCTGAAACTAATGCGCGTACGAGTGGAATTTTCGAAGAACGCCAGAGTTACGGTTTTTCCGCGCAAGGTGGCTAGTTTTTTTAGAGGATGGCGCTGAATTTCCTGAAACAGTTTGCTCTGGTCCAGCAGAAAAGTTAATTCGTCCGCGCTAAGCGGTTCAAGGGCCAGGAGATCGCGAAAGCGGTAGCTCACATCGTCACTTATGGAATTGCTTGGCCAATCTTCTTATGTCGAACAGCAGTGCAGCCTGATCAATTCATGAAAAGTTCCTACGGCTCCAGTCGATCGACCAGCACCACACGCTCTTCGCTGTCTATCTCCCGCAGCCGTACTTCGACGATTTCTGTATCGCTGGTTTGCACGCCTCGGCCCACGTACTGCGCCTCGATGGGCATTTCACGATGGCCGCGATCGATCAGCACACACAGTGAAACGCGCTTTGGCCGGCCCAGGTCGAACAAACCATTCATCGCCGCGCGAATGGTCCGGCCGGTATACAAAACGTCGTCCACCAGCACCAGGTCCATGTTATCCACGCCAAAGGAAATATCGGAAGATTGCAGCACCGCATGCGAAGCCACTTTGGATAGATCGTCGCGGTACAAAGTAATGTCCAGCGTTCCGACCGGCACTTCCACGCCGTCGATTCCACGCATGGCTTTTGCGATTCGCTGCGCCAGGGGCACCCCTCGCCGCCGCACCCCGATCAGCGCCAGATGTTTTGTGCCGCCGGATTTCTCCACAATTTCGTGCGCCAGCCGCTGAATGGTGCGATCGATTTCCGAGGCCGACATGAGCTGAGACTTTTCTACGATGCGCATAAGTTCGCGTAATCCTATCATTGCTGCCGCGCGGCGGCCAATGCAACCGTGGCGTAACGTTTGGATGATAGACTGCCGAAGTTCTTCTGGAGGAATTCGGGATGGCGGCTGGGCTCGCAAGATTTTTCTGTGGTGCAAATAAGATTGTGGCCCTGGCGTTGTCCCTGGCGCTGCCAGCGGCAGTGCCGATATCGGCGCGCAAAGCTCCTTCGCAAACCGCCGCCCACAAAAACAGCACGAATTACGATGCTCGCGATTCCAGTAAGCCCAAATTGGTGGTCATTCTGGTGGTCGACCAGATGCGCGGGGATTATGTCGATAAATTTCAACAGCAGTGGACAGGCGGTTTGAAGCGCCTCGTCAAGGAAGGAGCCTGGTTCCACGAAGCCGCCTACCCTTACGGCTCCACGGAAACCTGCGTCGGCCATACCACCATTTCCACCGGAGCGTTTCCCGCGAGCCACGGCATGATCGGCAATGAATGGTGGGATCGCGAGCAGCAAAAGGAGGTTACGTGCACGGCCGATTCGTCGGTAAAGAATATCGCCTACGAAGGAAGCGTCGCCCCCGCTGCTTCGCCCAGCGCATCTGGCTCAACTCCGAACGGTCCCGGAGATAGCGCCGTCAAGATGCTGATCCCGGCATTCGCGGAGGAGTTGAAGTTCCAATCTGGGGCGGGGACGCGTGTGGTCGCGATGTCGCTCAAAGCGCGCGGCGCAATTACCCTGGCGGGACATCAAGCCGATTCTGTGACGTGGTGGGATGGAGCTACCGGTTTATGGCAAACTTCGTCAGCCTATCCACCAGCGCCGTTCATCGCCGAATTCGTAAGACTGCATCCCATCACGGAAGACTACGGCAAAACGTGGGCGCCTCTGCTGCCCGAGTCAGCGTATTTATATGACAAAACCGCGTTCAATCCCGGAGCACCTACTGGTTACGGCGCCGAATTTCCTCACCCGCTGCGTGGCGCCCCGGACAGTAAAGGCCCGGACCGTGCGTTTTATTTGCAGTGGGCCACGAGTCCGTACGCCGAGACTTATCTTGCTCGCATGGCGGAAAATGTGGTGGACCAGCTGAAGCTGGGTCGAGGCCCCGGCATCGATTTTATTTCCGTGAGTTTTTCTTCCGTGGACTACGTCGGACATTCCTTCGGTCCACGCAGCTGGGAAGTGCAGGACGAGCTGGCACGCCTGGACCGCGATCTAGGCGAATTCTTCACGCATCTTGATAAAACCGTTGGGCGTGGGAAATATGTGGTGGCCTTTAGCTCCGATCACGGCGTCGCGCCTGTGCCGGAAGATTTGCGGAAGACCGGCGTAGATGCCGGACGCCTCAATGTCGAAGAGGTAAGAAATCGCATCGAGCAGGCGCTTGAACCGCTTCATTACGCCAAGCCGTCAGTATCTAAAATTGACGGTGCTAACGTTTACTTCACTCCCCACACGTATGCCAAGTTGAAAAGCGATGCGCATGCTTTGCAAACTGTGATCGATGCTATTCAGAGTGCTCCCGGGGTTGCTCGCGTATATCAAGCCGAGGAAGTGGACGACCGCCCAGCCACACGCAATCCGTTGCGCGACGCCGAGGCCGCCGGTTTTTTTAAATCCCGGAGCGGCGACTTGCTTATCGTTCCCAAGCCATACTGGATCTGGGACTATTCTACGGCAGGAAAACCAGGCCGCAACGGCGGAACTTCGCACGGCACGCCGTATAACTACGATCAACGCGTTCCAGTGATTTTGATGGGTGCGGGAATTCGTCGTGGAAAATATTACGGACCGGCTACGCCGGGCGACATTGCGCCAACTCTCGCTACTCTTTGCGGTATCACGCTAGCAACACATGACGGCAGAACGTTGGCAGAAGCGCTGGAGGGGTCTCCGTCAACGCAACCGCTGTCGTCTTCGCAGACTCGATCAACAAGCCATGCCAATGCCTCCAGCGATCGCTAAAAAAAATCTCACAACCGCGTAGCGTTTCCGGCGGGAATTCTCCGCCGCGTCGCTGGCGCTTCGTGTTATCCTGCAGCCGATGTGACCTCCGCTGGCCCTGTCGATCTCAGCGTTAACATCGGCGCTTTGCGCCTCAGAAATCCCATTATTGCCGCCAGCGGCACCTTCGGTTACGGCCTCGAGTTTGCCCACCTTGTGGATCTAGAGACCATCGGCGCTTTTGTTACTAAAGGGTTATCCCTCAATCCCATACAGGGCTCTCCCGCACCTCGCCTGTGCCCCACACCTTCGGGAATGTTAAACGCCGTAGGCCTCCAAAACGTCGGTGTCAGGACCTTCGTAACGGAAAAACTGCCGGTACTAAGAAAATACGTCACCCCCGTATTAGTTAACATCTTCGGATATTCACTTGAGGAGTACGCCGAGGTCATCCGCATCCTGGAAGATGCTCCGGGAATTGCCGGGTATGAGCTCAATATCTCCTGCCCCAATGTGAAGCAGGGTGGCATCCAATTTGGTAGCGACCCCGCCATGGTTTCGCAAGTGGTGAGCGTCGCCAGGCGAGTAGCGGCTAGTCGCCCCCTGTGGGTGAAGCTGTCGCCGCTGGTTACAGACATTGGGGTTATCGGCAAAGTAGCGGAGGAGGCTGGGGCGGACGCGCTGACGGTAGCTAACACCTACCCCGCGATGTCGATAGACGTCAAAGCCCGCAGGTCCCGGCTTGGATGCTCCACCGGAGGCCTTTCCGGCCCGGCTATACGTCCAATAACTGTGAGGCTGGTCTGGGAGGCACGGAAGGCCGTCAGGATCCCAATTATAGGGTTAGGTGGTATCGAGACGGTCGACGACGTGCTTGAGTACTTATCCGTGGGAGCTGCGGCTGTCCAAGTGGGCACGGCTAGCTTCGTAAGGCCAGGTGCGATGGGAGTCTTAAC